>Ga0256843_1003717_pt1 | contig 10456 bp, 9 predicted proteins | sample AlvinellametaG_FD_191572 | JGI IMG/M metagenome (GOLD analysis project Ga0256843, IMG submission 191572) | Pompeii worm associated microbial communities from hydrothermal vent at the East Pacific Rise, Pacific Ocean - Alvinella | ecosystem: Host-associated > Annelida > Integument > Unclassified ... | reverse complement strand
GGTATCTTTGTACCATGGTTATTTGGTTGTAGTTCATTTAAAGTCCTTTATCTTTGGTCGGATATTTAGACTCTTATTTTACTACATCCACTTAACCACCTTGTCGCACTTTAAATTTGAATTGGCGCAACCTAATAACTTTCTCGGTGTCAAACTCGGTGCCATTCGGTGTCAAAAAATCAAATCCTATCAACTAAGCTACAAACTGATGAGTAGTTTGTGAGTCAATTTTAGAAGATAATCCCTCCTCTAAAAATGAACCTCTCTTCTTTTCTTTACTTTTGATATATCTAGCATATACTTCAAGTGTAATAGCTGAGTTTTTATGTCCTAATGTATGAGATACCCAAAGAATATCTTCTCCATTTGATAACATCATAGTGGCAAATGAATGTCTTGTTTGATAAATCGTTCTATATTCTAAACCACATTTTTCGATAGTCTTTCTCCAAGCTGAGTCTCTGATTCTTCTTATATCGTGATACCCTTCTCCATCTTGATTTAAAAAAACATACGAGTTTTTATGTCCTGTTAATTCATACTGATTTTGAAGATAAGGTTTTAGAGAATCTAAAATATCAATGGTTCTTTTACCTGCCGTTTGTCAAACGAACTCTAAAATTTTGCACTAAAAAGTAAAAAAAAGTTACAATTTGAAACTTAAACCACATCCTTATGCTCTTTGCTCTGCCTACTCCCAATAGTAATGTAATCAAATCTCAAGGAGATTTATTTTAAATGGATAGTGGGATGAAAGTTCCTTAATATTGCTATGCACATAATTGAGAAGTGTTATCAATTTTATCAATTAAATTAATAACGACAAAAATACTTTCTTGTTCATCTTCACTGAGTTTTTCAAAATCATTTGCCAAGGGATGTATGTCACTAAAAAGTACTTCTTTTACATTAGCAAGTGATTCATGAATATCAGCATGCTTTTTACCAAATAGTGTGTTTTTAATTTTATTAATAATCTCTACTTGTTTTTGAGTATAGTCACCTTTTGATATGAAGTTATCAAAAATTTTATTGGCTACTTCTTTTTTGGAACTATTTAAAATTTCATGAATTAAAGTATTAAAATCATTATTGCTATTCATCTTATCTTCAATAATTTTATCCATATCAAAAACATGATATTTTATTTCATCAATATCAGTATCACTTATTAATTCGCTTCCTTCTAAATCTTTGATGACACGAAGCTCTTTGATATACTTATCTAATATAATCTGAATTTCTGTTTTTATAGATGTCTTATCTATATAGTCATCACTAGATAAAGTTCTCACATCTATAACTTCATCAGAAAATGTTGTTTTTATAGGAGTAGAACCTTTACTTAAAGAGAGGTTTGACAAATGCTCAAGAGAGTTTTTCACTTCTTGCAAGTCTTCTAAACTTTCATCTAATGCAAAAGTATCATTGATAACTTTATCAATAGTTTTTATTTTCTCTTGTATAGCTTTTACATTAGTAGCTTTAGATTTTAAAATTAAACATCTATTTTTAATATCATCTATAAAAGATTTTGGATTTTTCTCTTTTAAGATTGCCTCTTGAGCATTTAAAATCAACATTTGAAATCTTTGCACTTCAAAGTTTGTATTGTCTTCTATATACTCTGATACTATTTTTAGAAAATTAAATACATCATCCGTTATATACTTTAAATCAATACTTTGTAACTCTTCTACTATGTGTTTATGCTTTTTTAAATAATACTGAGATGCATCTAAGGCATCAACTTGTGATTGTACTATCATAAGTATCTCATCTTTCAAATTACTCTGAGGCATCTCTCGTAGTAGTTTTACTCGTTTTAAAAATAGTCTCTCTTTTAAAGAACTTGTTTTTTGAGAAGGAAGTCCTTTTGCATGTATATCAAAATATGAAAAGTTAGCACAAAAGTCAAAGATATTAAAACTTTGCTTATCTTTTCCCTCTCCAAATATATTGGGACAAAGCCTTGTACCTCTTCCTATCATTTGCCAAAATTTGATTTTAGATTTCACTGGTTTAAAAAAGACAAGGTTTAAAAGTTCTGGTATATCTATGCCCGTGTCAAGCATATCTACACTTATTGCTATTTGAGGATTTTTATTTGGATTTTTAAAGTCATCTATCAGACTATCTACATGAGAAATCTCACTATGGATGATTTGAGCTTCATCACTTTTTGCAGGATAAAGTAAATCAAATATCTCTTTTATATACTCTGCATGAGCCTTGCTCTTTGCAAAGATAATCGTTTTACCTATTTTATTTCCATCATCGACCTTAAAAGAGTGTTCATGTAGATACTGAAGTACTTTTTCATTTGTTTGTTTATTAAATATTCTTTTATTTATTTCAGATGAGCTTATCTCATCCTCTTCTTCTACATCAAACTTATCTTCAAATTCCTCTTTTTCTTCCTCTGTTAAATCATCATACTTGATACCTCGTTTGACTATCCCTAAATCTATCTCATAAGGATTAAAATTAACCAAATGTCCATTTTCAATAGCACTAGCCAAGTCATAAGTATCAGTAGGTTCTGAGCCAGTTTGAAAAAACTCATAAGTATTTCTATGAACTTCATCAGCAGGTGTAGCCGTAAGCCCTAAAATAAATGAATCAAAATACTCAAAGATTGATTTGTACTTTTTATATATAGTCCTATGTGCCTCATCTACTATGATTAAATCAAAATAAGCACTATTATATTTCCCTTTTTTTATTAAGTTATGAACAGTCTCGTAAGTTCCAAAGTGCATACGATTGTCGAGGTCTTTCTCCTCAACTAAATTTACACAAGTTTCATTAAGGTAAGTACTAAAGTTATTTTTAGCTTGTCTAACAAGCTCTTTTCTATCTGCTAAAAAGAGAACTTTTCTAACCCAATCAGCACGAATAAGGATATCACTCAGACTTGCACTTACTCTCGTTTTACCAGTACCAGTAGCCATAACAAGCAGTGCTCTCATTTTATAAGCTTCGTAAGTTTTTAAGACACTTTTTATCACCCTCTTCTGATAGGTTCTGTCTGTGATATTGTTATCTACTTCAAGAGATGATGGTTTAATGGTTAAAAGAGCTTGTTTCTTTTGTAAAGTACGGATGAGTTCTTCTTTTGGGAAAAAACTATGTATCTCTCTAAATGGATAGATTCCATTTGTGTACTCTATAACTCTACCATTCATTACAAAAGTTAAAATATCTTTGTTAAATTCTTTTTGTAATGCCTCTGTGTAGAGTTTTGCTTGATGTTTTCCTTTTGTTGTAGAGCTTGAGAACCTTTTTGCTTCTATAACTGCAAGAGGTTTTTCATCATCACCCCATATAACATAGTCAGCGAAACCCGTTGAGCCATCTTCAAGAGTAAGTTTATACTCTATATCAAAACCATTTTTGAAGTTTTGAGTATCATATCCAGCTTCTTGGAGTTCTAAGTCAATGAGTCTCAACCTTGTCTCATGTTCAGTAATATCTTTTACTTTTACAACATGCTCTTTCTTGCTCTCTTTTTCCTCTTTAGGTTTACTTTCAAGTTTAGTTTTGAGTGCATCGAGTTGTGCTTGAAGTTTGGCATTTTCCTCTTCTAACTTTTTTTGTTCTTCAGTTTTTTGTATAACTGTCTCTTTATCTTCTTTTTCAACACTTGTGAAGTTTAGAATATCATATTCACCATCTACTTCATAGTCACTATAAACTTCTACTATCCACCTTTGAAACTTGTAGAGACATTTGTTAGCATAGAGGCTATCTTTTGATGTAAGTGGTGTTTTGCTTCCATGAACTGCTTGATTTCCAGTTTTACGGATGTAATGGAGCTCGTTTATAATTTCACTTGGCACAATACTAACAAACTCTTTATGGTTTATGAGTTTAAATATATCAAACTCTTTTATAAGCCCCTCATCTAAATCTTCATCAACTCTATAAACAAATTTTACAGAGTTTTCAAGTGCTTTTCGTGAGTATATGAGTGAAACTTCAGGGTCATCAAGTATGTTAGACTCTGATTTTAGTGACTCTGTTTGTAGTATGCTAAACTCATGTTCTAAAAAAGAGAAGTTACTCATCTCATGCCCCTTTAAACCTTGAAACTTTGTGCAAGAAGTGCATCAAAGTTCTCTCGGAGTTTTGTAAGTTGTTCTTCATAGAGGTTTTTTTGTTGTTCTATTTTTTGGATTTTAAAAGAAAATTTCTTTTGTAGTTCAAGTGTTGGAAAAATTATTGGAAATTCTTCTAAATGTATTTTGTTAATTTGTCGTTTATCAATTCCACCGACACATACACTTCTAATATACTCTCGGTATTCATCTGTAGTCAATATATATACTATAAATTCATGTACCATAGATTTTTTTAACCTTACTAAATATACATGTCCATTGATATTTGCACTGTCATCTTTTCCTAAGAATAAAGATGCTCTTCCTAAACTACTATTTTCAGTATTAATCCTTCCCGTTTTAGTTATTAAAATATCTTTATATTTAAGACTACTTTTTTTCATTTTTAAGTGAGTTTCATTATCTATAAAAGCAATATCATCAAGAAGAATTTTATTTTTCCAAACATTTTGGCTTCTAAAAAACAGTATCCCTTTTTTGACGTAAACTTGGCTTCCACCTTTTGGTGTATTACCACTTAATATATGTGTTGATAATTCTTTTAATTTTTTCACTTTCCATCCCATAGGATTATTAATGGGGTCACCAAACATATCTATAAAAATTGCTTTAGAGAGTGCATCAAGTTTTTTTATAGACTCTTTTCGTAACTCTATAAGCTCTTGTGCTTTGTCTAAAGTTTTAGCGATTTGTTTTTGTTTTGTTAGAGATGGTAAAGGAATATTAATTTTAGAAAGATCTTCTTTATTAAATCCAGCTTGAGCAGCTCTTGAACCGATTGAAGCTATTGCATTTTGGAATAAGCTACCTTTTAAAAAATGATATAAATATTCTCGATCTATTTTTTCACTCGGTGTTACTTTCATCATCGCCACATTATAAGCACCTTCTAAACCTGTAAGGATTTTTCCAATAGAAGCACCATATCGTCCAATTAATATATCAGTTTGAGTACATTTTTTCAACTTTTTTGCATCTTTAACATATTGAATATATTTATCTTTACCTTGAGTAAAGTCTCGAATCTGCAACATACGAACATAACCATCTAGTTTTTTATCATTCCATTCACTTTTTGGTGGCTGACTTCCTCCTTGAAGTTCACATACATTAGTTAACTGTACAGTTCTATTAAAAAAAAGCTTTCCATCTTTAACAATATTCTTTTTCAATTCATCATTAGAATTTTCAAAATGAACAATATCTATCTTGTAAAGTATAGGTAACTCATCAAGTTCAATTTTTAGTTTAGTAAACTCTTTTGCTGTCATCTCAAGTGAATAGATACAAAGGTCTATATCGCTTTTAGGATTTGCATTATGTTTTGCTCGTGAGCCAAATATAACGACTTTATCTATAAAGTCAAATTGACTGAAAAATAGTTTTAATTTTTCTGCTACACTGCTATCTAATTGGTAACTCATAACTCTTCTATCATCTGTTTTATAGTATTGTAAAAGACTCTGAGTGTTACAGCATAAGTATAGATTTTATGTAAAAGTTCTTTTGCTTGGTTTTCATCATACTCGTGTGAAGTGTTGTTTCTATCTTCTAACATATCAAACCAAATATCATCATCTATTAAGTCAAATTCAAATGCTTTTCGTAGGATTGCCTTTTGTCCTGCAACTTTTGAATCTTCATGTTCTATGTAGTTAGCCATAAGTTTTTTAGCTATCTCCATAGTGTACTCAAACCTTTGTATAGTGCTATCTCTATAAATATCGAAGTCTTCAAAATCCTCTTTAATAGCTTTGATTTTTATAACATTTGTTTCAAGGGATATGAGAGCTTTTTCATAATTATTTAAATTTTGAAGTAATTTATCTTTCATCTATCATTCCTTTTAACTCTTTGAGTCCTTTAGATATATTTTCATTTATAAGTTCTATATCTTCGAGAATTTTCATAGGTTTTTCATGGTTTACTTCTTCATAAACTATTGTCTTATATCGGTTTATACTCAAGTCATAGTCATTGGCTTCTATCTCACTAACTGGTACAAAAAAACTTTTCTGAGTTCTGTCATTTTTCTCTTCATTCTTAAGATTGTTAAATCTACCCAATATGTCAGGTATATCTGAACCCTCGCATGGAGTTCTATTATCATTGAGAGTGTAGCCATCATTTTGCATATCATAAAACCAAACTTTATCGTTTTTATGTCCATCTGTTTTTGTAAAGATGATGATGGCAGTACTTACACCTGCATAAGGTTTAAATACTCCACTAGGCATAGAGATAATGGCATCTAACTGTTGATGCGAAACTATTTCGCTTCTTATCTCTTTGTGTGCTTTTGTAGAACCAAACAAAACACCATCAGGGATGATAACAGCACATCTTCCACCCACTTTTAAAGATTTTAAGATGAGAGATAAAAAGAGTAGTTCTGTTTTTTTAGTCTTTGCTACATCTAAAATAGATTTTGATACTTCATCATAATCTAATGAGCCTTTAAAAGGTGGATTTGCTAAAATCAAATCATATTTATTCTCTTCATCTGCATCAAATTTAGCAAGTGCATCATTGTTTGAAATATTGGCTCCACTAATGTTATGAAGCATCATATTCATAGAGGCAATACGAGCCATAGAGATATCAAAATCATTTCCATAAAAAATGTTTTCAAACTCACTCATAGTTAAATCATTAAGCACTTCACTTCTATTGTCTTTGATATATTCTATAGAATTTATTAAAAATCCTGCTGTTCCACATGCAGGGTCGTATATCTTAAAATCACTTTTTATATCTGCATCACTGAGCATTAACTCAACCATCATTTTAATTATATGCCTTGGTGTTCTAAACTGTCCATTTGTCCCAGCAGTAGATAGTTTACTTAGTAGATACTCATATAAATCACCTTTAATATCTTTGTCTTCAAGATTGAGCTTACTAATCATATCAACAACTTTTTGAAGGAGTTTAGCCGTAGGTATTAAAAAACTTGCATCTTTCATATATGTTGAAAATGCAGACTGTTCAGGAGAAAGACTTTTTATAAAGGGGAACATCTCTTCTTGAAAGATTTTAAACATATTTTGTGCTGAAAGAGTTGAGACATTATCCCATTTTAAATGCTGTTGTCCACTTGAAAATATATCTTTGATGTTTGGGTTTAGCCTCTTTTGTTTATCAATTTTATTTTGTGCAGTGGATAAACTTTTAATAAAAATTAGAAATGTAAATTGCTCTACTACGGTCAGTGGATTTGAAATCCCACCAGTCCAAAATGTTTCCCAAATTTTATCTACTTGACTTTTAAGTTCGTTTGTTATCATTAATACTCTTTGATATATTTTAAGTTATTTTTAATATATTATCTTTTTCTTGATTAAGGGCTGTTTAATGTACCTTTAAAAAATGATGTAGGTCTTCTTTTATCTGTTTTTTAGTAACAATTTTTTTCAATTTTACTATGTTTTGAAGATGACATTTTTTAATACTTTTATTACTTCCACAATAGCATTTTTTATTATAATTTGGGGCAGATTTTATAGATAAATATAATAGTTGTAAAATTATATAAGAATCATTACATTCAAATATTTCACTGTAAAACTCATATATCCCTTTAAGTCCATGTGAATACTCCCCATTTAACCACTTCCCAGTAATTTTATAATATGCTTGATTAGCAAAAAAAGGTTTTACAAGATTTTCAATAAATACATCAATACTTGAACCTTTTGGAAAATAAAATTCTTCTAAGTGAGGAAGACATAAACAACAACTACCATCACTATAAATATGTAAGTCTATATCTCTTTTTAACTCTTCACTATCTGATATAACAATAGGAAGGCTATTTGGATAGTCAGAAGGAAACTCAATCTTAATAGAGTATGAATCATCTATCTCTTGAATATAAATTTCTCCAACAAGTTGAATTTTGTTTTCTTGAACTATATAGTGTAATGATGGGTACTTTTGTCTTATAATTTCTTTTTCTTTATAAAAAAAAACAGAATTTTCTTCCCACCATTTAAACATCAGTCTACTTTTGCATAAGGCTTTGGAGTAGCAATAAAGGCACTAGACAATAATTTCGCATCTTCTGTATTTAAACATTGTCCATCACTATCATCAAAAATAGTTTCCCAACTATCATTAGCTATACATTTTAAAGCTCTTCTTGCATATTTTTTGATTTTTTCCTTATGAGATGGTTTTATTGTTTCTGCTATATCATTATTTGAATTTGCAGGGTCAATTAACACAATCGTATCAATGTTATCTACTATATAGTTCATCATATATTCAAACTTATTATCAAGTCCTATTAAACTTTTATTTTTAAATGCTTTTTTTGTCATAAGTTCTAAACCAAAAGACTTAAACTTAAAGCCTTTTCTAATCTTCCATATTTTTAGTAACCTAATAACTTTAAGTTCTGAAAACTCTTTAATTTCATCAACATGTGTATGTAAATTTGATTTTAGTCTATTGTTGTCATCTCTACTTACATATAGATTAACATCTGTCTTATCGTTATCAATTCGTTTACCCGGTACTATATCTATTTCATGGTTGTTTAGTTCCACTCTAATAGATACATTTTGTTCTCTTGTATTGGCTTTCCCATACTCTTTTTCTAGTGTCTTTTTGACATCTTCAAACATCTCTTCTAAAGAGTTAAAATCTTCATTATTAAATAATATCCCTATATCAATATCATAACCGCAACTGACTGCGGTACCCTTTGCGATAGAACCTGCATATTTATGTACTATCGTTTTATCATTTTTATAATGACTTATAAGAAAGTCTTTAATCTCTTTTCTGGTACTTTTTGTTTCTTCTACGGTATGGTCTATTTTTTCTTCATCTAAAATAGTTTGTAAGTATTCGTGATTTGTCATGTTATGATGTGGCTACACTTATTCATACTCAGAACATTTAGCAATTCTGAGATAAAATATCAGTATGAATAAGGATAAAAAGAAGATGAGAAACAGTAAATACACAAGAGAATTTAGAGATTCAAGTGTGCAGTTAGTTCTAAATTCAAATGAGTCAACAGCAAAAATTGCCAAAGATTTGGATATCAATGAAAAAACACTTTATAATTGGGTGAAAGAGTATAAAAAAGCCAATGATATTCCCATTCCAGCAAGAGGGGGATTTCGTAATATTAATAAGATTAAAGAGACAGCTGAAGAAGAGAATAAGCGTCTGCGTGCAGAGAATAAACTCCTCAAACAAGAAAGAGATATTCTAAAAAAGGCAACCGCGTATTTCGCCAAAGAAACTCTGTGAAATATGCGTGGATACAGGAACATTTAAATGAGTTTCAAATAACAGTAATGTGTAGAGTGCTTGAAGCTGATAAAGCAAGTTATTACCATTGGATAAAAAAAGGTTGTCAACTTCGACAAGTAGATAAGAAGCTTAATGAACTTATTGAAATTATATTCATTCAAGGTCGAGAAAACTACGGCACACGACGAATTAAAGACAAACTTGTGCAAAGATATGGCTTTGTTGTTTCACGTCGCCGTATAGGCCGTATAATGCGAGAGTTAGGACTTATCGCAAAAACTAAAAAACGTTATCGAATCAATACGACAAACTCAAATCATAATTTACCTGTCGCACCAAATATTTTAAATAGAGATTTTTATGCAACTTACCCTAATGAGAAATATGTTGGAGATATAACATATATCCCAACAAATGAGGGATGGTTGTATTTAGCTACTGTCATAGATTTATACTCCCGTCGTATAGTTGGCTGGTCAATGGATAATACAATGAAAGTATCACTTATTAATGATGCTTTAAATATGGCACTTATTGCCAGAAAACCTCAAAAAGGTTTAATCTGGCACACTGATCGAGGTAGTCAATATGCTTCGTATTCTCATAAGGATTTACTACAGCAATATGGCATTATTCAAAGTATGTCACGCAAGGGAAATTGTTGGGATAACGCAGTGGCAGAGAGCTTTTTTCATACCCTCAAAACTGAACTCATTTATCATGAGATTTTTGAGACAAAAGCACAAGCTAATCAGGCTATATTTGAATATATTGAGGTTTATTATAATCGACAGAGAATGCATTCTGCAAATGGTAATTTATCACCTGTGGAGTTTGAAGAAAAAATGATATTACAACAAGTTGAAACAGCAGCTTAGAATCTTTATGGATAAGTATGAAATAGGGTTGACACATCATACTTGAAGAAATAATTTTTATAGGATTGTCAAAATAATTTAATACTCATTCAATAGCTATATATCAAACGAACTGCTAAAATTAGCACTAAGGGAAGTGAGTTAAAAGTTACTTTTTAAACACAAGCCTACAGATGCGATAAACAG
>Ga0256843_1003716_pt1 | contig 10458 bp, 11 predicted proteins | sample AlvinellametaG_FD_191572 | JGI IMG/M metagenome (GOLD analysis project Ga0256843, IMG submission 191572) | Pompeii worm associated microbial communities from hydrothermal vent at the East Pacific Rise, Pacific Ocean - Alvinella | ecosystem: Host-associated > Annelida > Integument > Unclassified ... | reverse complement strand
CATGCCTTACGGAGACGCCTACTCAAGGGTCAGGCAGGAACTCCTTTCAAAGAAGGTTAAAGAGGCCCTGAAAGAGAGGATGGAGGAACTCAGGAGGAAGTACGGAAGTCAGATTTACGAGAAAAACCTAAGGTGCCTGGGGCAGTAGGAGCCCGGTGAGAGGTTCCTCCCTGAGAAACTCAATCCTTCTGATAAACTCCCGGTAGTCGGCCCTGCGGAGGTCTTCAAAGAACTCTCCGTAGTAGCCCTCGTCACCCAGTATTGCTGCGGCAAAGCCGATTGCATCGGCCTCTGCCTCGCCAGACTCCCTCCCAAAGAGCTCCCCCTTATAGAGCTTTGACTTTGCGAACTCAAAGTCCTCCCTGTCAGCTCCGAGGGCCTCCTCAAGAACCTCTCTGACAGCCTTCAGGCTCTCATCAACCCTGTCGGTAATCATCAGGACCGTGTAGTTTGAGCCGAGAAGAAGGTTCTGGTAATTTGAGTAGGTTGCGTAAACAAGTCCCCTCTCTCTGAGCCCTGTGTAAAGGAGGGAGCTCCTGCCTGAAGAAAGCAGAGAGTCAAGAATTTCGTAGTAGACATCGTGACGGCCACAGGGCGGGAGCTTCCAGCCAAGGAGGACGTAGGGAACGGTAACTGCGGGGTGTTTCACCTCAAACCACCCTCCGGCAGAGAGCTCCCTTTCGGCTTCAGGTTCAGACTTCACGCCCCTTCCCTCAACAGAGCCAAAGTGCTCCTCAACCTCTCTCAGGGCTTCTCCGTAACTGCCGAAGTTCCCGACAATGACAACGGCCATTCTGTCGGGGGTGTAGAAGGAGCTATGAAATCCGGCAAGGGTTTGAGCGGTAAACTCCCTGACCGTTTCGGGAAAACCGAGAATTGGATATCTGTAAGGGGCCTTTCGGTAGAGCTCCTCCATGAACCTTTCCGAAAAGAGCTCCTGGGGGTTATCTCTGCTCCTTGCTATCTCCTCAAGGACTATCGGTTTTTCTTTTTCAACGGTTTCCTCTGTTATTACAGGCCGGCAGACGAGCCGGGAGAGGAGTTCCACTGCCCTGAGACCGGCTGAAGAAGGAAGGTTTATGTAGTAGTATGTGTAGTCGTAAGAGGTTGCGGCATTTATCTCTCCTCCCAGCTCCTCAACAATTCTGTCTATCTCGCCCCTGCCGTAACCCTCGCTTCCGTTAAAGAGAACGTGCTCAAGAAAGTGGGCGACGCCTCTGTTCAGGTCGTTCTCGTAGGAGGCTCCGGCCCTGACCCAGACATTGACAGACACGGAGTTGAGGTCTTCCCTTTTTTTGAGGTAGACGCGTAGCCCGTTTTTCAGGATATATCTTTTCATCAGCTCTCCGGTGCCCTTTTTGAGAGACTAATTATAGCCTGAGGGACCGGAGCTCCACGTTGTCTATAAAGATGTAGTTGTAGAACCACCCCAGGGGGTAGCCCAGGAGTTCCACCCTTACGGTTCTGCCCTTCCACCGTGAGAGGTTGACCCTTACCGTTCTCCACCTTGAGCCGTCAATCTCCCCTGAAAAAACCCTGCGGCCGTTCACCCTGACAACAAGTCTGTAACTTGAGTTGACGTTGCCGGCCGTTCTTATGAGGAGCTCCCCTCCCCGGGGTGGAACCCTCACCCTTCCCTCAACAATGGCCGGCTCGGAGGAGTTGGGAGGAGCAAGGTAGAGGACTCCTTTTGCTCCGGAGGGAGGAACCGCCTGTCCGAGGGCCTCGGGCCTTTCCTTCCAGCCGAAACTCTCTCTGCTACCGGGAATTCTTGCAGAGGCCGAGACGAGAACCCTGAAATTCTTTCCCCAGGGCTCGGGAATTTTCATCCCCTTTATCAGGTAGGCAGGTTTAACCCCTGAAACGCAGCACCTGTCTGGCTCTGGAGGGGGGACGGCCCTTTCAAGGTAACACCTGGGGTTCTTCCCCTCAAAGCCGCTCCTTACAAACCTCCAGGCGGCACAGCCGGGGTCAAGAAGACAGAGCTTCCGGCATATGGAGGGTCTGTCGCTTTTGAGGATGTAGAGCATATACTCGTGGCCGACCCTCTTTACGTTGTTCTGGATTAAAGGCTCTGACAGAACAGGAGCGGAGACTGAGCTTAAAAGGACAGACGTGATGAGGATTTTTCTTGTTATTGGTTTCATAAGTCCCCCAGATTGAGTTTAAAACCCTTCCGGGCCTTCCGCTTAAAGTTTGTTTTTTTTTCTTTTTACAGGCCCTTTCTTTAATTATAGTTAGACTTTTTGTTATATGTTGAGTCACCATTCATTACCCGGAAGGGTGTCGGATATAATCGCTACAACGCCACAGAAGGAGGAGAGTTTTGAGGGCTCTTATTCTCGGAAAGGGAGTCAGCGGAAGGGGGGCCGCGGAGCTCCTTGAAAAGCTCAAAATCGGATTTGAATACTACGAGGACGGGGACAGGCCTCCCGAGCTCTCTGCCTTTGACTTTGCCGTCAAGTCTCCCGGTTTCCCTCCCGGGCACCGGCTGGTAAGGAGGGTGAGAGAGGAGCTCCCCCTTTACGGAGAGGTTGAGCTGGCTTACAGGTTTATGAGGGGGAAGATTGTGGGAATAACGGGAACAAACGGAAAGAGCACAACAACCGCAATGGTTTACCGGTGTCTTGAGGCGGCCGGCAGGAAGGCATTTATAGGGGGGAACTACGGCGTTCCGGCCTCCTCCTTTGCCCTTGAAACAACTCCCACGTCTGTTTCTGTTCTGGAGCTCTCCTCCTTCCAGATAGAGGACCTTACCTCTTTCAGGGGAGATGTGGGGGCGATAATAAACGTCACTCCCGACCACCTTGACAGATATCCCTCCTTCAGAGATTACCTTGCGGCGAAGCTGAAAATTGTGAACCACTTTGACTTTATGGTCATTAACGGTGACGACCTGGAGCTCTCCGGGCTAAAGGGTGATGGGTTTGTCAGGTTCAGCCTGAAAGGCAGGGGAGACTTCAGGTTTGACGGAACATCTCTGGCCGGCGACGGGTTCAGAGTTGAGGTCGGGGAGCTCCCTCTAAAGGGACTTCACAACCTTGAAAATTACCTGTGTGCGGTTGCCGTTTTGAGATTGCTGGGACTTGAGGAGGAGGAGATAGTACGGGGGCTGAAAGAGTTCAGGGGTCTTCCCCACAGAACAGAGTTTGTAGGTGCTGTGGGGGGAGTCAGATTTATCAACGACTCAAAATCAACCAACGTTGATTCGGTAAAGAAAGCCCTTCTCTCTTTTGATAAGGTGGTTCTGATTGCAGGAGGAAAGGATAAAGGACTTGACTTTACCTCCCTTGCACCAATTATTAAGGAGAGAGTGAAGGCCGTTGTGGCAATAGGTGAGGCAACCTCCCTGATAGAAAAAAGTTTCTCCGGACTCGTTCCGGTCAGAAGGGCCTCATCAATGGATGAGGCGGTAGAGACGGCCTTTTACCTTGCAGAGGGAGAGGGGGTTGTTCTCCTCTCTCCCGGCTGTGCCAGTTTTGACATGTTCAGGAACTATAAGGAGAGAGGAGAGGCCTTTAAAAGGGCCGTAAAGAGACTGGAGGAGAGTTTTGCATAAGAGAGCCGCGGCCATCTCCATTTTTCTTATCTCCCTTTTTCTTTCCCTTGCAGGGATAGTCTTCATCTACACCGGAAGTTACTTCTGGTGTCTGAAGATGGGGCTTCACCCCTACTCCTACGCTCTAAAGCAGTCTCTTGCCCTGATTGCCGGAGTCGCCGCCGCTCTCTTTATCTACAAGAGAGTGGATTATAGACTTGTTGCCAGGGAGAAGGTTCTGTGGCTCCTTTACGGGCTGGCAAACCTCCTGCTCATTGCCGTTTTACTATTTGGCAAAGAGATAAACAACTCAAAGAGCTGGATAATAATAGGAGGGCTTTCGCTTCAGCCTGCCGAAATTTCAAAGGTTCTGGTGATACTCTTTGTTTCGGGCTACATACAGTACAAGTGGTCTGACATCCAGAACGACTGGAGGGATTTTGCAAAGCTGATGCTCCTGGCCTTCGTCCCTGTTATACTGATTTTGCTTGAGAAGGACCTGGGCTCGGCAATGATACTCTCAATAGTTATCTTCGCAATCCTGTTTATAACGGGACTCAACCTCAGATATATACTGGTTCCGGCAACGATGGGCCTTGCCCTCTTTACCTTCGCAGTGGTGACCGCACCTTACAGGATTGCCAGAATAAAAATCCTCTTTAACCCGGAAAAGTACTACTACACCAGCGGAAAGTACAGCAGTTATCAGCTGGTTCAGGCCTTTGTGGCCTTTGCCTCAGGTGGACTTACCGGAATGGGGATTGGCCAGGGAGTTCAGTCAAAGTTCCTCTTTCTCACCTTTGCCTTCAGCGACTTTATGTTCTCCCACATAGCCGAGGAGGTGGGAGCGGTAGGGGCGGTTGCGGTTCTTCTTGCCTACTTCGGAATTCTGTTTCTCGGGCTTTCAATAGCAGACCGCTCTGACGAAATGGTGGGCAAGTTTATGGCCCTGGGGCTGACCCTCTACATCTTCCTTGAGGCCATGGTTCATATAGGGGTGAATGTGGGGTTAATTCCCACCACCGGTATAACTCTCCCCTTCCTCAGCATGGGAGGGAGCTCCCTCTTTGCCAACTTCCTGGCGGTAGGCTTCCTGATGAGCATAGCAAGGGGACTTCCGGCCGAGTCAAAGGTCAGAATAAGGTTTAAAGGGAGGGGAAGATACGCCTGAGGATTGTGATTGCCGGAGGAGGAACGGGAGGCCATTACTTCCCGGCTCTGGCCGTGGCCCGGAAGCTGAGGGAAAGGGGACATGAGGTCTTATTTGTTGGCTCAAAGCGGGGAATTGAGGGCAGGCTGGGATTTCCGGCCCGGGAGAAGCTTCTCCTTGACCACTCATCCTTCAGGGGAAGGGGACTGAAGGCTTTACTGTCGCTTCCGGTGTATGGAAGGGCCGTTTTTGAGAGTTTCAGGTTCTTAAAAAGGCTCAGGCCCGACGTCACTCTGGTTTTCGGAGGTTACTCCTCACTGCCGGTGGGTCTTGCCTCATATCTTCTGAAGATCCCTCTCTTTATTCAGGAGCAGAACTCCTTTCCAGGCAGGACCAACAGAATTCTCTCCCGTTTTGCGGTGGAGGCCTTTGTCGGCTTTCCGGGAGCTTCAAAGCACCTGAACTGCCCCTCTCTCTTTACAGGCAACCCTCTGAGGAGAGAGGTTCTGGAGTGGGCCGGGAGAAAGGAGGAGCTCAGGAGGAGGGTTATCAGGGAGCTCTCTCTTGATGAGAGAAAGAAAACGCTTCTTGTGATAGGCGGAAGTCAGGGAGCTCTATGGATGAACAGACTTCTCGTGAGGGCGGCAGAGGGTCTGGGGAAGATGGGAGTTCAGGTAATTCACGTTACCGGTTACGGTAAGGACGAGGGGCTCAGAGAGGCCTACAACAGGGCGGGAGTCAGGGCAGTTCTGTTTCCCTTCCACCCGAGGCCCTGGGAGCTCTACGCCTCGTGCGACGGGGCGGTTTCAAGGGCGGGAGCTCTGGCAATCTCTGAGCTGTCGGCCTTCGCAATTCCCTCTATTCTGATACCTTATCCCTTTGCCGCAGACCGGCACCAGTACCTGAACGGGGAGTTTGTTGCAGGCAGAGGAGGAGCTCTCCTTTACAGGCAGGAGGAGCTGACATTAGAGCTTTTCCTCCAAAGCGTAAGGGAAATTCTCTTTGATATAATGGTCAGGGAAAGGATGAGGAAGGCTCTGTCTTCTATCTTCCCTCCCGACCCGACTTCCCTTGTGGTCAGAGAGATTGAGGAATGGAAAGGGAGAAGAAGTTAGTTGAGGGAGCTCTCTTTCTCTCACAGGAGCCCGTTTCGGAGGAGGAGCTCTCAAGAAGGCTGGGGATAGACAGGGAAAAGGTTTCCCTCATACTGTCTGAGCTTGTTCTTGACTACTCGGAAAGGGGAATAGTTCTGAAGAAGGTTGCCGGAGGTTACAGGTTCTTTACGGCTCCTGAACTGAGGGAGGAGCTGGCAGGGTTCGTTGAGGAGAGACCTGTAAGGCTGTCAAGACACCTTCTTGAGGTCCTGGCAATAATTGCATACAACCAGCCGATAACGAGAAAGAGGATAGCCCAGATAAGGGGGCAGAACCCCGATGGAGCCCTGAAGTCCCTTCTTGAGAAAGGTCTGATAGAGGTGGCCGGGAGGGAGAACTCCCCCGGAAGACCGAAACTTTACAGAACCACAAAGGCCTTTCTTGAGCACTTCGGGCTCTCCTCCCTTGCAGAGCTCCCTCCAATTGAATTAGAGGTGGAAGGTGGAAAAGAGAGATAGAGCCATTGACGCGGTGGAGCTCCTTTACGAAGATGAGGAGCTTGCTCTCTGCTGTCCGGAGCTCCTGCCAAAACTTGAGGAGTTCTTCCAGGAGCTGAACCGGGTTCTGCCGCCGGAGTGTGACGAGGAGTTCTTTGTTGAACTTGCCGACCTTATTAGGGTAAACTTAATAGCAAATCCTGACTACAAAAAGCGCTTTCTGGAGGGAAGAATGGGCGTAATTACCGTTACCTACGAGCTTGGTTCTATGGGACTTGAGGTTGCCAGGAAGGTTGCTCAGGAGCTGGGCTACAAACTGGTCTATACCGAAATTCTCTCTGAAGTGGCAAAGAGGCTCGGAGTTCCCGAGTGGAAGATAGAGGATTACAGCGAGTTCAAGTATGTCCCATCAAAGCTCTCATTTTTTGACCTCTTTCAGCTTGACAAGAGCCTTATAGATTTTGGAGCCCTGTTTGGAGAGAAGAAAAAGGAAATTACCTTTGAGGAGTTCAGAGAGGCGCTTGTAAAAACGATTACGGCGTTTGCAGTTTCAAACAACGTGGTTATCGTCGGGCATGGTTCGGCCTGTATACTTCAGGAATACCCCAATTCCCTCCACGTGAAGGTTGAGGCTCCCTTCCACGACAGGGTGAAGGTCTTTGCAGAAAACACCGGTCTTTCAATTGATGAGGCGGAAAAACAGCTCAGAAAGATTGACTCAAAAGAGGTGGAGTTCTACAAGGACCTGTGCGACGAAGATGTGAGGGAAATCAACCTGTTCCACCTGAAGCTCAACACCTCAAAACTCTCGGTTGAGAACTCAAAAGAACTGGTGATTAACGCCTTCAGGATGATTGTCGGTCAGTAAAATGGCGGAGCTGAAATTAACAGACAGAGACGCCCTGATTATAGTTGACGTTCAGAACGACTTTATGCCCTGGGGGAGTCTTCCCGTCCCCGGGGCTGACGAAATAATTTCCACCATAAATTCCTACGGAGAGCTTTTCAGCCAGAGAGGATTGAGCGTTTTTGCAACGAGAGACTGGCACCCGGAAAACCACATTTCATTCAGGGAGAACGGGGGCATCTGGCCAAGGCACTGCGTTCAGTGGAGCAGGGGAGCAGACTTCCCCGACTCCCTCAAACTTCCTCCAGGAACCTTTGTGATAAACAAGGCCGACAGACCGGAGCTTGAGGCCTACTCAGGATTTCAGGGAACAATCCTTGACTCTCTGCTTAAAGAGAGGGGAGTGAAAAGGATTTTTGTCTGTGGGGTTGCAACCGACTACTGCGTTAAGAATACTGCCCTCGGGGGCATAAACCTGGGCTATCAGGTATTTATCCTCTCTGACGGGATAAGGGGAGTGGCCCCCGAAACAAGCAGGGAGGCCAGGAGGGAGCTCCTTGAAGCCGGCGCGGTTTTTGTGGAAAGAGGGGAGCTCCTTTAATCCTCCTCCTGGAGCTTCCTGAGAATATCAGATATATCAAAGGGAAGTTCGGAGCTCTCCCTTTCACCACTTTCCCGGTTTCCGGGAGGTTCAGGCCCGAAAATTCTTACCGGTCTCCCTTTATCATCAAAACCGGTTGCTATAACCGTTACCTGTATAGAGCCGCTCATCTCAGGCTCAATCGTGACACCGAAGAAGAAGTTGGTATCGTCCCTCTTTGCCCTCTCCTTAATCAAGGAGGCCGCAGCGTAGGCCTCGTCAAGGGTAAGGTCGTTCCCTCCGGTTATGTTCACGAGAATTTTGCTTGCTCCCTCAACCTGGACGTTTTCAAGGAGGGGGTTGTCTATTGCCTTCCTTGCGGCGGTCAGGGCCCTGTCCTCCCCGTCAGCCTCACCGGCACCGATGAGGGCGTAACCTCCGCTGTGCATGACCGTCTTGACGTCTGCAAAGTCAAGGTTGATGAGGCCGGGCTTGGTGATGACCTCGGTTATCCCCTTAACTGCCTGATAGAGAACATTGTCGGCAAGTTCAAAGGCATTTACTATACTCAGACCTTTAGGGGCAACAGTTATCAGCTTCTGATTGGGCACCACCATAAGAGTATCAACAAACTCCTTCAACCTCCTTATTCCCGCCTCGGCAAACTCCTGACGGCGGCGGCCTTCAAAGTCAAAGGGCCGGGTAACCACACCTATCGTCAGAATTCCCATGTTTTTTGCAACCTTGGCAACAATCGGCGCGGCACCGGTTCCCGTTCCTCCCCCCATTCCGGCGGTTATGAAGACCATATCCGAGCCCTCCAGAACCTCCCTTATCTTGGGCTCATCTTCAAGGGCCGCCTGCTCCCCGATTTCGGGCTTTCCTCCGGCTCCAAGGCCCTTTGTCAGCTTCTCGCCTATCTGAACCTTTACGGGAACGGGAAGTTTTGAGAGAACCTGGGCGTCGGTATTTATTGCAATAAACTCAACTCCCTCTATTCCCCTTTCGCACATTCTTGAAACGGCGTTTCCTCCTCCGCCACCAACTCCTATTACCTTTATTACAGGACCTGAGAATTCCTCCTGGGCTATTTCAAACATTTCTTCGGGCTCCCTGAGTGATAGGTTATAAAATTGAGTTCAGTCTTTAATTCTATTCCGTGAGGTCCGGTTATGGAAGCAGTTTTGATTGACATCGGCAAGGGAACCCAGGACATATTAATTCCGGTTAAGGGTGAAAGGGTGGAAAACTGGGTGAAAGCGGTTCTGCCCTCCCCCACAACCAGGTTTGCAAAAAGGGTTCTGGAGTGGAAGGGGAAGGAGCTGAGGCTCTGCGGCTACACCATGGGAGGAGGGCCCTTTAAAAAGGCGGTCATGGAGTTTCTGAGAGGTGGAGGACGGGTTCTTGTTACAGAGAAAGCGGCAAGGACTTTCAGAGATGACCTTGATGAGGTCAGGAAAAGCGGAGTTGAAATTGTGGAAGACCTTGAGGGGTGTGACATTTTCCTTACAGACCTTGATTTTGAACTTCTCGGAAGGTTGAGAGAGCTTGCCGACCTTGAGAGAGAGTTCGGGTTTTTGGGGGTTGCCTGTCAGGACCACGGGTTTGTGAAGGGGCAGAGCGACAGGATTACGAGGTTTAACTACCTTTCCGAGCTCCTTAACCGGGAGAGGAGACCGTGGAAGCTCTATCACACTGAAAGGACCGGTTTTCTGAGCCGCTTTGACTCTATCCTTGAGCAGATTGAGAAGAAAGGGCTTTCAGGGTTTGTTATTGACAGTAAAATTTCGGCGGTGGCGGGAGTTACCGCTTACGCCCACAGTGAAGGGGTTAAGGAGTTTGTCTGTGTTGACTGTGGAAACGGCCACACCCTTGTTTCAACTGTAAAGGACGGGCTTATCTGCGGTTTCCTTGAGCACCACACGAGGATGCTCACTCCCGATAAACTCAAAAATTTTATGGTAAAGCTGATTGAGGAGAGAATAACTTTTGAGGAGGTTTACGAAGATGGCGGTCACGGAGCTCTCTTTATAGAGAGAGTGAACCCGGAAAAGGTTTACCTGGTCGGCCCCAACAGGGAGAACTTCAGGGAGCTGGGAGAGTACGCCTACCCTCTGGGAGATGCCATGCTGTTCGGATGTGCCGGTCTTCTTGAGGTTTTGAAGAAATCTTTTGACTTCACTTCAATTTAAGGAGGTTTTTCATGGTTGTTGCCGTTCCCGTCGGTGAGGATGGAAGGGTCACGACCCTTTTCGGCCCGGCCCCCGCATTTGTCGTTTTTGACTGTGAGAGTGGAGATAAAAGGCTGGTCAGAAACATTTACTCGTGTGGAGGTTGCAGTGAGGGGTGCGGAGAGGGAAAAAGCGTTGCAGACCTTCTTGCAGAGGAGGGGGTGGACGCCCTTTTGATAGCCGGCATCTCGCAGACACCCCTGCTCAAACTGATGAGAAAGGGCATAGTTGTTTACAGAATTCCTCCTGATGTGAAGGACCCGGAGGAGGCGATTGAACTCTTTAAAAAGGGTAGGCTTGAGGTTATATACCTTTAAGCTCATTCTCGCTTTACCATAACAAATGTCAATTTGTTATGGTAAATGTTCCGTGACGGGCACCGGCACAGGCGGAGGAAACGTCAATATATCCGGCCTGTGCCGGTTTCGGGGATATCACGATACCCGGGAAACGGAAATAGAGGAAATAGATGAGCGGAGGGCGGAGTGAAGCTGAGTCAGGCGGTTAAGCTCTTTCTCAAT
>Ga0256843_1003715_pt1 | contig 10459 bp, 12 predicted proteins | sample AlvinellametaG_FD_191572 | JGI IMG/M metagenome (GOLD analysis project Ga0256843, IMG submission 191572) | Pompeii worm associated microbial communities from hydrothermal vent at the East Pacific Rise, Pacific Ocean - Alvinella | ecosystem: Host-associated > Annelida > Integument > Unclassified ... | reverse complement strand
ATTTAAAAGAATTCGGCAATAAAGATAAATAATAATTTGTTAAATTTTCATCTTGCATATCCGGATACAATGCCAAATATCTAACCGCAACTACTTCATTAATTTTTTTCGCAATATCTAAACTATACAAAATCATAAATTCGGAAATTTTTTTATTAAACATCTCTTCGAATGTTTTACCTCTAAGTGATTTTATTACAAACAAATAATCAATACTCAAAACGGGAGAATCGCTTAGTCTATCAAATGTAAGACCTAAAATGCCGACTTTTTTATTGTCTATTTCCAAAACATAAATAGTACTTCTGTTTTTAGACGAATCCGAAATTAACTTTTTTAATAATTCGTATTCCCTATTATTTTCAAATTCATTCTCAAAATAACTTAAATACGCTTTATTCAACCTCTGAAATTTAAGAAATCGAATCCGCATCAACAGTCTTAATATCTAACTTTTTTAAAAAATCCAACTCTTTATCAAAACTTTTAGTATTTTCCCAATACTCTTCTAAAAGTTTTTTATTCTCTTTAGATAATTTTTTTGGAAGAGAAACTCTTTTTACTCTTCCCTTTTCCCATTTATACGCCATAAAAAGCCTTTTTTATAATTATAGCAGACTAAAGCCTAATATCTCTTTCATACAAAAAGTCGTGACCTACCGTTCTGCTTTTTAATTTTGCGATTATAGGCGGTTTTCTTTTGAATTGGTTTTGATAAACTTTTTTAATAACGAATTCGACCAAATCTTTATCGTACTTTTTCAAAAGCTCTTCTTTTGTAGCTCTATTGTCTACGAAATCCTCAAGCACCGGGTCTATTTGGCTGTATGCGTACCCGAGCTCTTTTTCATCGCTTTGTCCCTGCCATAAATCGGCACTCGGAGGTTTGTTGATTATACTATCCGGCACTCCGAGATACTCGGCAAATTCGAAAATTTCGGTTTTATACAAATCGCCTATCGGATTTAGAGCACTCGCTAAATCCCCAAAAAGCGTTCCGTATCCGAGCATAAGTTCGCTTTTGTTGCTCGTACCGATTACAAGCGCTCCAAGCTCGGCACTCTTATCATAAAGTATAGCCATTCTCATACGAGCCGAAAAATTCCCGAATCTAACTTTATCGTCAATTGGATAAGCTTCCAAAAGAGGAGCTATGGAGATTATTTCGTAATCGATATCGAATTTTTCACAAAGCTCTTTTGCATCCTCAATGCTTGATTTGCTCGAATATTGACTCGGAAGCATAAAAGCCTTGAATTTTTCACCAAGAGCTTTTTTAGCCAAAACGGCAACAACGGCCGAATCGATACCTCCACTTAAGCCGCAAATCCCTTTTTTCAGTCCCGTTTTAGTAATCTCTTCTTTAATGAAGCGAATCAAAAACGCTTCGATAAGCTCCCACTTTTTCAAAATCACCCCTCAAGATAGTTTTTAAGAAGTTTTCCGATATTCGGATGTCTGAGTTTTTTAATAGCGCTGCTTTCGATTTGTCTCACTCTCTCACGCGTTACGTTTAGAGCTTTTCCAATCTCTTCAAGCGTTCTTTCGCTCTTATCAGGCATAAGACCGAATCTCATTTTGATTACCGCTTTTTCTCTTTCGTTTAGATTTTCGAGTATCTCTTCGATATGTTTTCTCAAATCTTCTTGAACCACTTCTTCATAAGGGTTACTAAAGCTTTTATCTTCGATAAAATCTCCGAATTTTCCATCTTCTTCTTCACCAACAGGCGCTTCAAGAGAAATCGGCTCTTTTGAGATTTTTAGAATCTGTTTTACTTTTTCTATAGGCATTTTCATCTCTTTTGCGATAACTTCAAGAGTCGGCTCTTTTCCTTCTTCTTGGACGTGTTTTCTGATAATTTTATTGATTTGATTGATGTTTTCAATCATATGAATAGGAATTCTAACCGTTCTTGCTTGGTCTGCAATTGCTCTACTTATCGCTTGTCTAATCCACCAAGTCGCGTAAGTTGAAAATTTGTATCCTTTTTCGAATTCGAACTTGTCAATCGCTTTCATAAGCCCGATATTTCCTTCTTGAATCAAATCAAGAAACGGAAGTCCTCTGTTGGTATATTTTTTCGCGATACTAACGACAAGTCTTAAGTTTGCGCGCGCCATTTTCTCTTTTGCTTCGGTTACGATTTTTTTACCGCGTTTTAATTGTTCTAAAATCACTTCAAGCTTTTTAGGGTCCATTCCGAACATATTTTCGCTGGCTTTTTTAGCTTCGACAAGTTTTTTGATATCCATATAAATATTTACCATAGTATGCTCAGGTACCATTGCCGCAATATCTTCTTTGCTAAGCTCAGTGATTTTGCTTAAAATCTCTTTATGAAGTTTTCTTAACTGCTCGTTAAATAGCGGCAGTCTGTATTCTTTTTTCTTAAGTTCTTTTTCGAAATCCTTATCACCTTTTAGAGCCGTTTCTACGGTTTTTACGATTTCGTTGATAAGTTTTGAAGTATATCCGAGCTCATTTAGTGCGTCTTTTACTTTTTTCTTTTTAAATGTCAGTTGTAAAATTTTATGAAGTCTCTCATCTTCGGGCATTGAAGTGTCTTTTAGTACTCTATCGTACTCGTCGATAACTTTTTCCCACTCTTTTTTGGCTTTTTCAAGATTTTTGAAAAGCTCGTTAATCCTTTTTTCTCTAAGAGAGATTTTTTTCGCTCTTTTGCCTTCTTTGCTTGATTCGTCTTCGACTTCCTCTTCATCTACGAAGTTTTTAAACAACTCTTTTACTCTTCTTTCTCTGTTTAACAAAGGTTCTTTGTAATTTAGTACAAGGTCTATCAAAAACGGAATTGAAGTGATAGCATCAAGAATAATCTCTTCTCCAAGCTGAATTCTTCTGAAAATCTCAATCTCTTCGTCTTTATCAAGAAGCGGAATATGACCCATTTCTCTTAAATACATCCTAACGGGACTATCCGAGCGGCTCCACTCGAGAAGTTCTTTGTCTTTTAAAATATCCTCGGCAAGCTCTTCTCTTTTTCTTTCTCTCTCTTCTTCGTTTTTTACTACGTCTTCTAAGTTTTTAAGTTTTGCCACCTCAGCAGCGGTCATAAGTCTTACGTTGTTCTCTTTTGCAAGTTCTAAAATCTCTTTTACTTCTTTTTTAGTAGGGGCTTTTTCGAAAAAATTAACAATAGTTTCATAAGTAACGATACCGTTTTTGTTATCTTTGAATAGTTTAACAAGCTCTTTTGGAAGTGCCATTAAATCTCCTTGTGTAGTTTGGGTGAAGAAGTTAAAAATTTAAAAATTTCTAAATTCTTAACCCGAAACGTAATTATACAATATTTTTTGGGAACGCAATTTGCTTTATTCTACAAAAAAAAGGTTAATTAATGATTAACGGATACTACGACGTAACCGGTGCAATGGTAACCCAATTCAACAGATTAAACGTAATTTCAAACAACTTAGCCAACGTAAATACGCCAGGCTTCAAACAAGACGATATTATTATCGGCGATTTCGAAAGGCTCTTTAGCGAAAAAAGAAGCGAACTTCCTCTTGAAAACAATACAAAAGAAGCCGCAAAATGGATAAACCACAACCTCAATAAAGTACCTCAAATCGTGGAGGAATATACGAACTTTTCACTCGGCGATATGCAAAGAACCTCAAATCCTCTTGATATCGCCCTTAAAAGAAAAAATCTCTTTTTCACAATCTCGGCCCAAGACGGCGAAAGAATCACAAGAGCCGGGAATTTCGAACTTGACGACAAAGGATATTTGGTAACAAAAGAAGGATTTAAAGTCCTAAACACCAAAAACCAACCGATAAAAATCCCTCTTAATGCAAAAAATTTAGTAATCGACAGCGACGCAAACATTTACGTAAACAATCAAAAAATAGCAACGTTAAAAATCGTAAGCATAGACAACCCTAAAACTTTAAAAAAAGTCGGTGATAAAATGTGGGAATTCGTACCCGGTAGCGAAAGCATAAATACGAAAAACTCAACTCTTCAAGGTTTTTTAGAAAAATCAAACGTAAACCCTATTCGTGAAATGACGGATTTGATAGAAACAAACAGACTTGTAGAGAGATATCAAAAAGCCATGACAACATTTATGGACGACTTGCAAAAAGACGCTATTGAGAAACTCGGGAGCGTTAGGGCGTAATGGGAGAAAAGTGGTGAAATAGTGAAATTGTGAAATCGTGAGTTTGTGAAATTGAAGATTTGATTAAATGTAAAATTAAGTAGCCCGAGACGATTGCGAATTTCAATGAAAAAAAAGCGTTAAAAAAGCACGCAAGCGCGGAGCGGTCCGGGATTTTAGGTTTTTTGAAATGGTCGAAATTTGCTCTCTTGTTGAGGGTGGTTAATTTTTTATATGGCAAATTAGTGAAATTGTGAGTTTGTAAAATTTATATGTTAGTTAAAAAACGGAACGAAATTTGCTACGAATTAAAAATCCTATAAAGGAATGAAAATGGTCAGAAGTCTTTATACGGCAGCCACAGGTATGATGGCTCAGCAAATGCAAATCGATGTCGTCTCGAATAACATCTCAAACGTAAATACGATAGGTTATAAAAAACAAAGAGCGGAATTTGCTGATTTGTTTTATCAGACTATGGAATACGCCGGTACGGCGACATCTACAACAACTATTTCACCTACGGGTATTAATGTCGGGCTTGGAGTTAGACCTACCGCCGTTACTAAAATTTTTACTCAAGGAAACCTAAAACAAACGAATAACAATCTCGATTTGGCAATACAAGGCGACGGATTTTTCCAAGTACAATTACCCGACGGCCGTATAGCTTATACGAGAGACGGAGCTTTTAAGCTTGATGCCGACGGCAACGTCGTAACAAGCGACGGATATAAATTAATCCCCGAAATCACCCTACCTCCGACAACCGTACAAGTTTCTATAGGAACTGACGGAACGGTAAGTATTCTTGAAGCCGGACAAACACAAATGCAACAAATCGGTCAAATCCAACTTGCAAAATTCATTAACCCCGCAGGTTTGCACTCTCTTGGTAGCAATCTCTATATCAACACTTCAGCTTCAGGTGACCCGATAGTTGCGACACCGGGTACAGACGGAATAGGAGAAATAAGACAAGGCTTTCTTGAAATGAGTAACGTACAGCTTGTAGAAGAGATGACGGACTTGATTACCGGGCAAAGAGCCTATGACGCGGCAAGTAAAGCTATTATGACAAGTGATGAAATGCTTCAAACTGTTAATAATTTGAAGAGGTAGTTTGGGAATAGTGAAATAGTGAGTTTGTGAAATTGAAGATTTGATTAAATGTAAAATTAAGTAGCCCATAACAATTGCAAATTTCAATGAAAAAAAAAGCGTTAAAAAAAGCACGTAAGCTTGAAAAAGTCCGGGCTTTTTAGCTTTTTTTAATGGTCAAAATTTGCTCTCTTGTTGAGGGTGGTTAATCTTTGGATAAATATGTTGGATAGTGAATTTGTAAGTTTGTGAAATTAGTAATAACGAAAAAAAGAAGAAGAAAGTTAGTTTTCTTCTTTTACGCTTATATTTTTATTCGCAAGTTTTAGCTCCATAACACAATGGAAAAACATAATCACGGCAAAAAACGGAGCGAAAAAGTTAATAATAGGCAACAGGTTAAAAAGCGCCGCCAAAAACGCTACAAAAGAAGTTTTAAAACTTTGAGAGCTTAATTTTTCAAACTCATCTTTTGAGCAGTATTCGTTGCAAACGAAATACAAAAACGAATCCCTATAAAGTTTAGTCCACAAAAACAACTGAACGCCTACATTTATCACCGGAATGAAAAATAGAGGAAATAGCACCGCAAAAAGAGCGATAAATATCAAAATATCTTTTAAAATCGCCCTTTTATACTTAAATTTATCCTCGACATTTATCTCAAGCTCCGGATATTCAAGCTCTCTTATCGCTTCCAAAAACGGCTTTGAAAAAATAAAAATCACAAAAAACAGACTTAAAATAAAAAAGTTATAAAAAATATAAACCGCAACAATAGCACTAACACCTTTTGAAACCGTATCGAAAGGCAAAATAGTAAGAAGTCTTTTTACTTCTTCAAAAACATAATCCCAATTTTTAATCAAAAGAACCGCATAAAGAAGAGAAAAAAATCCTATCGTAATTATCGAATAGAGATAATAACCTCTCTCTTTTAACTTATTAAGAAAAATAGGCGAAAAAATCGCCGTCACAACCGCAAAAGAGACAAGAACCAAAATAAACCAAACGAAAAACAGAATAAAAAACGCTCCGTTTAATTTCAAAACGCTAAAAGGCACCCATGAGATTAAAAAAGAACTAACCGAAATAATCTGGTCCCAAAACGCATACAAAAAACCGAAAATCAACAAAAAAAGCGGCAACGCGCTAATAAGCACGACTTTCAAAACGTCAACATTAAACAAATCCCTAAAAGATTTCACAAAACAGCTACTGATTTTCATATCCTCTCCTTTTGTGCTATTATATAACAAGTTTATTTTTAAAACCAAATTTGATAAAATTCAAACCAAAAAAGGAAATTTATGAACGTTATTACAGGAAGAGTGTGGAAATTCGGCGATAATATCGATACGGATTTGATCATCCCCGCAAGATATCTTAATACATCCGACCCTCACGAACTCGCAAAACACGTTATGGAAGACGCTGACCCTGAGTTTCCTAAAAAAGTAAGACCGGGAGATATTATAGTAGCAGGTAAAAACTTCGGCAGCGGAAGTAGTAGAGAACACGCTCCTATCGCTCTAAAAGCGGCCGGAGTTGCTGCGGTAATCGCAAAAAGTTTTGCAAGAATTTTTTATAGAAACAGCTTCAATATGGGGCTTCCTATTTTCGAACTTCTTGAAGCGGACGAAATTAACGAAGGAGATTTGGTAAAAATCGACCTTGATAAAGGTATCGTTCATAATATCGATACCGGAAAAGAGTACAAATTCGCTCCTATTCCTCCGTTTATGCAAGAGCTGATTGCAGCCGGCGGACTTATTAACTACGCAAAAGAGATTTTAAAGGAAAACAATGAAAAATTATAAAATCGCAGTACTAAAAGGGGACGGAATCGGTCCCGAAATCGTAGATGAAGCTATCAAAGTTCTTGACGCGGTTGCAAGCAAAGAAGGGTTTAATTTAGAGTATAACGAATATCTTATCGGCGGAAGCGCAATCGACGTATTCGACAACCCGTGTCCTGACGAAACTATAAAAGGTTGTCTAAATTCCGACGCCGTACTTTTCGGAGCAATCGGAGGTCCTAAATGGGACAACGTAGAAAAACAAAAAAGACCTGAAAGCGGTCTTTTGAAACTTAGAAAATCATTAGGACTTTTTGCAAATATAAGACCTGCGATAATTTTTGACGAACTCGTAAACGCTTCAACACTAAAACCGGAAGTAATAAAAGGCGTTGATTTAACGGTAGTAAGAGAACTCACAGGCGGTATTTATTTCGGAGAGCCGAGATACAAAGACGACAATAAAGCTTACAATACTATGATTTATACAAGAGACGAGATTGAGAGAATCGCAAAAGTCGCTTTTGAAGAAGCTATGAGAAGAAACAAAAAAGTAACCTCTGTAGATAAAGCAAACGTACTTGAAGTAAGCGAGCTTTGGAGAGAAGTTGTAGAAGAAGTTGCAAAAAACTATCCTGAAGTAGAACTTGAACATATGTACGTAGATAACGCCGCAATGCAGCTTGTAAGAAACCCGAAACAATTCGACGTTATCCTAACGGGTAATATTTTCGGTGATATTTTAAGTGATGAAGCGAGTATGATTGTAGGAAGTATCGGTCTTCTTCCGAGTGCGAGTATCGGAGGAAAAGTCGGACTTTTCGAACCTATTCACGGAAGTGCTCCGGATATAGCGGGACAAGGTATAGCAAACCCTATCGCTACTATTTTAAGTGCTGCTATGATGCTTGATTATTTAGGTGAAAAAGCCGCGGGTGATAAAATCAGAGACGCAATAAAACAAGTACTTGCAAAAGGCTACAGAACAAAAGACCTTGCAAGTTTCGACGCAAAAGAAGTGGTAACGACAACAGAAATGGGAAGCTTGATAGCAGAACATGCCGCTAACTAAAACATACGCAAAAATACTCGAATCCCAGGGCTTTAAAAGTGAAGCCCTGGATATTTACCGCAAGCTGTTAAAAAAATACCCTGAAGATAAAGAGTTAATCGAGGCAATCAAAAGACTCGAAAAAAGAAGAAAATTTAAAGGGGTAAACGTTTTGAAACTCAAAGAATTCGAAAATATCAATCAAAAAAACCGCTATGATTTTGAAAAATGGCTAAGTGAGTTATAATGGATATCAAAGAAACAATACTCGAAACACTCCAAGAAATAGAAGAAGAGGAAATCTTCGAACATATCGAAGAAGAAAAACAAGAGTGCGACAAAGAATTTTTAAAACACCTAAGAGAAAGACTACTTGTACTTTTTGACGGACTCCAATCTCCGAACACTCAAAATTTAGATGTCAAACTTGACGTAACTTTAAACTTTCTTGAATACCTGCTTGCAAGGCTTGAAGAAAAAATTAACGAATAAGGCAAAAATTGCAAAAAGACATCGAATTTCTAAAAAAATTTTTTGCACCTTATTCTAAAAGAGTCTATTTCGTCGGCGGTTGCGTAAGAGACGAAATTTTAGGCATTACACCAAAAGAGTACGATATAGAAGTATATGACATAGACCCTGAAAAATTCGATTCGTTAATGGCAAAACTTGGCGCTAAAGGGGTTGGCAAAAGCTTTTTTGTGTATAAATGGAAAAATTTCGACATCGCCCTGCCCCGAGTTGAAACGAAAGTGGCAAAAGGCCACAGGGGCTTTGAGGTATCACTCACACAGGACGAAAAAACGGCTTCAAAAAGACGCGATTTTACAATGAACGCTTTAATGAAAAATATCTTCACGGGCGAAATACTCGATTTTTGGGGAGGTATTGAAGATATAAACAAAAAAATCATCCGACATATCGACGATAATACTTTTGTTGAAGATTCTCTAAGAGTACTTAGAGCTATGCAGTTTGCAAGCAGACTAAAATTCAAAGTAGCCCCCGAAACTATAAAACTTTGCCAAAGCATAGACTTAAGCGATTTGAGCCGTGAGAGAATTTATATGGAATTTGAAAAAATGTTTAAAAGCAAGTATCTTTATTACGGGTTTTATTATTTTATAGTTCTTGGAATAGCAAAAAAACTTCTGAATTTAGAATTTAGCAAAAAAGAGTTTTTTCACCTCGCAAAACTTTACAAAAACAACCCTCTTGAGAGCTTTTTTTTATATCACCTCATCTACTACAAACACCTAAACCACGAAAAAGTAATCTCAGCCTTAAACCTTCCCAACAGACTAAAAAGAGAAATCAAAATAAAAAAATGCCCTAAAATAGTTACCAATAGATTCCTTTTCGCACTTGCGCTAAAATACCCTCTAAAAACGTTTAGTATCCTAAACCTCAACTGCTGTGAGGAGTGGATAAAAGCCCACAACCTTTGGGATAAAAAATACCGCCCAAAAAACATAGACCCCAAAAATCCACGACAATCTATCCTTAATGAAATAAGAAGTTATGATAAAATTGTAATTAAAAAGGCCTAAAATGAAATATACTCTTTTAATCGATTGTGATGACAAAAAAGGGCTTGTATATAAAATCAGCAAGGTTTTATACGAAAACGACTTCAATATAGAAACCCAACAGGAATTCGTTGATAAAGAAAACAACAAATTCTTCTTCCGCGCCGTAATTGCCGGAGAGGTTGATAAAGAAAAATTAAAAGAACAAATTTTAAAAGAAGTGCCTTGTGCGAATGTCAGAATTTTCAAAAAGCGCAAAAAAAGACTCTTTTTAATGGCTACAAAAGAAGCTCACGCTCTTGGAGATATTCTTATTAAACAATATAGCGGCGATTTGGACGTAGAGATTATAGGAGTTATCGCAAATAGAGAAAATCTAAGAGATTTAGTTGAAAAATTCGATATTCCTTTTTATTACATTCCGGCTGAGGGCAAAAGCCGCGTAGAACACGAAAACGAAATGCTTGAAATTATTAAACCTACAAATCCCGATTTTATAATTTTGGCAAAATTTATGAGAATATTGACACCTAATTTCGTAGAAGAATTCCCGAATAAAATAATAAACATCCACCATTCATTCCTTCCGGCATTCATCGGAGCAAACCCTTACAAACAGGCGTATGATAGAGGCGTAAAGATAATCGGAGCAACGGCCCACTTCGTAAACAACAACCTCGACGACGGACCGATAATCGAACAAGACGTAATCAGAGTCGACCACGAAATGAGCTGGGAAGAGATGAGACTTCAAGGACGCGATATCGAAAAAATAGTGCTCAGCCGCGCGATTAAGCTTGCTATTGAAGATAGGATATTTGTCTATGCAAATAAGACGATAATATTATAAGTA
>Ga0256843_1003714_pt1 | contig 10461 bp, 9 predicted proteins | sample AlvinellametaG_FD_191572 | JGI IMG/M metagenome (GOLD analysis project Ga0256843, IMG submission 191572) | Pompeii worm associated microbial communities from hydrothermal vent at the East Pacific Rise, Pacific Ocean - Alvinella | ecosystem: Host-associated > Annelida > Integument > Unclassified ... | reverse complement strand
GTACTGAATTTTTTTAATGTCTCTTGATCAAAAAGACGACTGACAAGTGTCATTGCTGACTCCTTTAAATAGAATATGTATAACCATGGGAATTATATCGGAGTCATGAGAGAAGTCTATGCAACCTTAGTTACATTTTTTTGTTTTTTGTATAGAAAAGCGGAAGAGGTTGCTAAAGCCTCTTCGAAAGTATGGGTTAAAGACGTTCGGGCATCTCATCTTTAAAGGCGATCTTCTCCGCCTCTTCCAATAGATCGAGCGCCCCTTTTTCGATCATCTTCTGTGCCAAGAGATTCCCGACGATATCCGCTTCATCCAAAGGAGAAGTTAAAGACTCATGCAAGATATGCGTTCCGTCGGGATATCCGATCATCGCACGTACGGAGATCTTCTTCTCGCCATCCTCCTCGACCATAACGGCATTGACCGCTACGGGTGCGGAACACCCCGCTCCGATGACCGAGATGAAGTCACGCTCGACCCGTGTACAGATGAAGGTCTCTTCATGGTTCAAGCTCATTGCGATCTCTCTGATACGTGCATTGCTAGAGACGATCTCGATACCCAGTGCCGCCTGTCCCATTGGCGGGATGAAGAAATCGAGTTTCTCTACATACGGAATATCCTTAAGCAGATCCAGTCTATGCAGACCGATATAGGCAAGAATGATCGCATCATACTGCCCCTCTTTAAGCTTACGCAAACGGGTATTGACATTTCCGCGAAGGTCTTTGACCTTGAGGTCCGGACGTTTTTCAAGAAGCTGCATACGGCGGCGCAGAGAGGTGGTTCCTACAACCGCACCCTCCGGCAGGTCGTTCAGGCTCTTGTATGTATGCGAAAGAAAAACATCGCTCTGATCTTGACGCTCGGTAATAGCGCACAATTCCAAGCCTTCTGGAATATAGGTGGGGACATCTTTGAGCGAATGTACCGCCATATCGGCATTACCTGCAAGCATCTCATCTTCAAGCTCTTTGGTAAAATGCCCTTTCCCACCGACAAGTGCCAACGGCTTATCCAATATCTTATCACCTTTTGAGGTGATCTCGTTCAGTTCCACCTTGACATCCGGAAATGTTGTCTCGATTCGCTCTTTAATATGATACGCCTGCCATAAGGCAAGATTACTCGCACGTGTTGCTATGACCAATGTTTCCAAAAGATCCCCTTTAAAATTCACTTCTCTTTGCTTTGGGGTTCAAAACAAAAAGAAAAGAACGTTCCATAGTTCCCGCTTTCAAAAAAACAAGAATACTAAAAAAGCGGTGCAACAGCACCGCATATGACCATTATTCGTTCAAGGCACTTACTTTATAAGTTTCTTGTACCCATCTCTCATTTTATCCCACTCACCGTCAATATAGACAGTCGGTGTACCGCTTACCATCATACGTCCGGCTGCATCTTCATCCGCTTTGAGTGCATCCTTTGTCTCTTTTGCATTGATCTGCGCTTCTGTAACTTCAAATCCGGTATGTTTTTTAATTGCAGGAAGGATCTTTTTAACATCAGTTTCTCTAGGATTGATCTTTAGTGAGTACATCTTCTCGACCACATCATTTTTCCCTGCTTTCTGTGCAACATGCATCGCTTTTGTTAGAACACCTGATACGGGATGAATACGCATCAAAGGAAGGTGATAGTAATAGAGTGCGATCTTATCAGGATGCTCTTTTGCCGCTTTCATGATCTCCGGAACAACCTCTTGACAGAACGGACACATCGGATCGGAAAATACAATGATCTTATGTTTCGCATCTTTGTTTCCATAAAGCAGGTGTGCATCATCATACATTGATTCAGGTACGGTTGGCTTTATTTCTTTTCTATAATCCCTACCTGTTTTTAGATCGACCAAATGCCCTGTGATCAAGCCGTCTTTAACGAACATGATCTCAGGTGCATGAATATCTTTCTTTTGATAAGTGAGATCCATGGTTGTAAGAAGAATCGTCCACCCAGGTAGTCTCTTATCTGTTTTTGACTCGATAAGCGTAACACCGTTAACCTTCACTTGTGGGTTCTTTACAATATTTCTTTTTACATATTTAACCAGTTTTTTATTATCCGGTACATTATTATTTGCGCTTAATGCGATCGTTGCGATCAATGTGCTCGTCAATAATCTCGACATCAATGACATCTTCGTCTCCTTTGGTAGTTGTATATTGATTCGGTTTCTCAGGTGTTATTTTAGCGACAAATTGTAAATAAACCGTGTAAAGCAGTGCCGCGACCCCCATAAAATCACTAAGTACGCCCGGAACGATCAGAAGAAGTGCGCCCAGTAGGTAAGAAGTGGTTGCATCCTGAAATTTACGGATATCCAATTTTCCTCGTTGCAAGGCATTCATGTTACCAAAGATCGTATAGGGGGAGTTCTTTAAAAGTGCCGATCCGAGGATCATCGTGGCAAATGTCCATATCGTTGCCCAAAAGGCACCGATACTCTCAAGCATATGAAGCGAGATGTAGGTCTCAAGGAAGAGATAAGGGATCAGGATGATGATGAACATAGTCGCTCTTTCACCATATCGAAGATGGCATCGGCATCCACCTCCTCTTTCTCCATCCCTTTACGGGTTACGAACTCGACTTTACCATCGGCAAGCTTCTTCCCGATGATCACTGCATGTGGAATACCGATAAGCTCGTAATCTTTCATCTTCGCTCCAAAGCGGTCCTTTCTATCGTCAAAGACCACATCGATCCCCGCTTCTTGTGCCTGAGCATAGAGCTCTTCCCCCAAAGCAAGCTGCGCTTCATCTTTAATGTTCGATACCATGATATAGAGTTCGAACGGTGCGGACTCCTTGGTCCAGATACACCCTTTTTCATCGTGGTTCTGCTCGATGATCGCCGCAAGCAGACGACTCACCCCGATACCGTACGTTCCCATGACCATCGGCTGGGACTTACCATTCTCATCGAGGAAAGTTGCGCCAAGCGGCTCGGAATACTGTGTGCCAAGCTGGAAGATATGCCCCGCTTCGATCCCTTTGGTATAACGCAAAGGCGCGCCACAGCATGCACAGAGATCCCCCTCTTGTACCGCTACAAGGTCCGCATGGTCCGCACCGGTATCCTCTAGCTTCTGACCCGTAAGATGATACCCCTCTTCATTGGCACCACAGATCATCTCCGTAGCCCCTTTAAGGTTCTCATCCAATACGACACGAACCCCTTCGGGCGCGTTCAACGGGCTCATATACCCCGCAACCAATCCAACCTCTGCCAACTCCTCTTCCGTTGCCTCTACAAGGTCGTTCGCATCGACGGCATTACACGCTTTAACCTCTTGCAGTTCATCCGAACCTCTGAGTGCGAAGAGAACGATCTGTGTTTTCCCTTCGTCATAAAGTGCTTTCATCGCGACCGTTTTGACCAAATAGTAAGGGTCGACATCAAAAAATGCGCTTAGTGCTTCCATTGTGGTCGTATCAGGCGTATGTACCTTCTCTTGCACCAATGTTGGTGCCGACGCTTCGCACGGCTTCTCTTGACGAACCGCCGCTTCGATATTGGCACCATACTCACACGCATCACACACGACAATGGTATCTTCCCCACTATCCGCCAGTACCATGAACTCTTTACTACCGCTTCCTCCGATCGCTCCGGAATCTGCTTCTACGACCCTGAACTCCAATCCCAAACGGGTAAAGATCTTCTTATAGGTCTCCTCCATCAGTGCAAATTCACGTTTCATATCCTCTTCGGTAGCATGGAAACTGTAGCCATCCTTCATCAAGAACTCACGTCCACGCATCAAACCGAAACGTGGTCTGATCTCATCACGGAACTTAAGGTTGATCTGGTAGAGATTGAGCGGTAGTTGCTTGTAACTCTTGACACTTTGTCTTACCAAGTTGACCATCATCTCTTCGTGCGTAGGCCCCAGAACGAACTCGTTATCTTTTCTGTCTTTAAAACGAAGCAGCTCTTTACCGTACTTCTCATAACGTCCGCTCTCTTCCCATAGTGATGCGGGAGTTACGAACGAAAGGCTTACCTCTTGACATCCGGCTTTATCGAGCTCATCTTTAACGACATGCTTGACCTTATCAAGCACCCTTTTACCCAATGGCAGGAAGTTATAGAGTCCGCTTCCGCCTACGGACTGAATGAATCCGCCTCTAATGAGAAAGATATGACTTGCCAATGTCGCATCATTAGGTGTCTCTTTGGTTGTCGGTACTAATAGTCTTGAAAATCTCACGCGTTATATCCTTTGGTGTGGTGGTCGTTCTTATACTGTTTGGCATCGATATGTTCCGTATCGATATCGAACATCTTTTTGACTGCCTCTATGCAGTTTGCGCTCTCTTTTTCGGTAGAGGAGCGTCTTAGGTTCCGTGTCGGGTCGTGTAGGAAACGGTTGAACATCTGTTGCGCCATTTTACGCATATTGGCCTCATAGGACTCAGGCACGAACCCTTTTTTGATCGCACGTGTCAACTCCGCTTCGATCGCCGCTTCAACATTCAGACGCATCTGCTTGATCACAGGTTCGATCGAGAGTGCTCTAAGCCATGCGTAGAACTCCTCCGTATAACGTTTGACGATCTCTTGTGCGCGGATCGCCTGTTCTTGTCGCATTGCATGGTTCTCATTGGAGATCGAACGCAGATCATCAATACGGAAGAGTTGCAGTCTAGGCAGGTCCATATCGGCAATATCCCTTGGGATCGCCATATCGAACCAATAACGCGGCAGAGTCTCATTCTCGATCATCGATTGGGTAATGACGGGTTCTGGTGAGGAGGTTGCCGAAAAGAGCAGCCTGTAACGGTTGAGATATTTAGATAGGTTCTTTACACTATCTGCCGAGACATTCTCTCCCAGTTCCAATGCAACCTTCTCTACCTTTTCCATATCACGACCGATCAATACCACATCACACCCCACTCTTAGCAGGTGTTTGGCTGCTAACACACCCATCTCTCCCGCGCCTACAACGATCCCTTTCATCCCTTGGATATCATCACCAAGGATCTTGTGTGCTTGCGCAACTGCTACAGATGCGATAGAGATAGGGTTTTGGGAGATATTGGTCGCATTACGTACCTCGGCCGCACACTTGACCGCATAGGAGATCACACGGTTGAGCTTACGCCCTGCCGTACCGTTCTGGAACGAGAACTTGAATGCATCTTTGACCTGTCCTGTGATCTGTGATTCACCGATCACCAGTGAATCCAATGAGGAGACGACCGAGAAGATATGCTCGATCGCCTCTTCATCATCATAGCGTTTCGCTACGCTCTTGAGCTCATAGAAGTTCAAGTTGCTCTTCTGGCTCATCAACCCCAGAACGGCATGAAAACTGGCGAAGTTGTCACGTGTTGCCAATACCACCTCAACACGGTTGCATGTCGAGATGACAAAGGCTTCGTGTATAAATTCAAAATGGGTCAATTGGTCAAGGAAGAGCTTCTTCTCATCATCATTGGAGAATGCCAGCTTCTCCCGTGTCGCCAATTCACAATTCTTATGCGAAAAGCTTACGACCTGATAGTACATTAAAACTCCCTGTCGATCATTTCCATCGCGATCTCACTGAGGGCATCCTCACCTTGTGCGTTCATCAACTCAACCGCTTCATCGATAAGCTCTTTTGCCTGTGCATAGCATTTGACAAGGATCTGGTGGGTCTCGAACGAAGCTTTAAGCCAGTTGAGCTCTTCATCACGCAACACTCTCCCATGCATACTGCGAAGCTTCTCTTTTCCAGATGCGTCCAACACTTCATACAAGTAGATGTACGGAAGGGTCGTTTTCCCCTCGACAAAGTCATGCATTGCCGGTTTTCCAAGGGTAGCGCTATCTTGCGTGATATCCAAAAGATCATCGATCATTTGAAATGCAAGCCCCAGATTACGCCCATAGGTCATGAACGGTGCTTTAGGTTTACCTGCCAACAGTGCAGCGGCACCGGCACTCGCTTCGATCAGTGATGCCGTTTTTTGGTAGATCATCTTCATATAGGCATCTTTATCAGGGTTGAACGCTTTTGACAAAGAGACATCTTTTAGCTCTCCAAGGCTCAGTTGGGTAACGGCATTGGAGATCAGTTTAGCAACATCAGGTGAGATGTTGTTCAGCTCGAAGAAGCCTTTAGAATAGAGAATATCTCCCAGCATGATCGCTGTTTTATTTCCGTAGAGTGCATTCAGTGAGGGTTTGTTACGACGCATATAGGCATCATCGATCACATCATCATGCAACAGGCTTGCCGCATGGATCATCTCTACGATTGCAGCCGTTTTGACCACAGAGAGAGAACTCCCTGCAATACGAAGGATCAGTTTCGCCCTTAAGCGCTTCCCTACAGGTAGCTTTGCATAAAGTGAACGTACCTCTTTATCATCCAACTCAATGACGAACTGCTCTATCTTTCTCTCAACTGCACTCAACATCTCTCTACCACCTATTCACACTGTGTTACGATACTTCCCATCAGCTCAATAAAGAGAGAATCAACGCGTGCATCGACATCCTTGTCGATCACCCACCCTTTGATATTGGCTTCATACTCTTCTTCAAGCCCTTTCTCTTCCAGCATCTTCTCGGCAACCGCCAAGCGTCTAAGCATCTTCTCAAGCTCCATCTCTACAATGTTCTGGTTCGCTGTACGCGCAATTGAGAAGTAGCTCTCTTTCGGAGAACTGCTCATAAAATCATCATCATCAAATAGGTTCATCGGTCTATATCCTTCTTATTGTTTAAAAGCGAATAATTATAACCAAATTGGTTTAATACAAATTGGTTTGTTCCAAATACACCTCAATAGGCTTGGGTTCACCAAGGTAATGTCCTTGTACGTAATCTATTTCCAGTGCTTTAACCGCTTCGTAGATCGTTTCATTGGCGACAAACTCCGCAACCAGTTCATAGCCGAAAGTTTCTGCCAATCGTTTGATCGAAGAGATCACAACCTTTGCTCTTTTGGGTGTTGTACGCAACTCTGTGATCAGGCTTCCGTCAATTTTTAAAATATCAATATCAAGCTGTATCAAATAGTTATAGTTAGAGTATCCGCTACCAAAGTCATCAATAGCGATCTTGGATCCATATGCTTTGAGCTGCGTAAAGATAAAGTTCGCTCTACTATAATCTCTGATCTCATTCTCTTCAAGGATCTCAAATGTCAAACGCCCGGCATAAGCACGGTTTTTCGAAAGGTAATCCATGATCATCTGCATCATATCCATATTGTGCAGATCATCAAGGTCCAAGTTAACGGAGAGTTCGATATCGGGGTAGGATTCAAGTACCTCAAATGCCTGATTTAGTACCAGTTTGCTCATTTTAATGTAATAACTTGTTCCTTTGATCGCAGAGAGAAAACGTCCCGGAGGGATCAGAACAGAAGAGTCCTCTTCGTCAACAAGACGTACTAAGACCTCATACTTTTTGATCTCTCCTGTCTTTGTTTTGAAGATCGGCTGATACAAACAGACCAAACGCTCCTCTTCCAGAGCCCTTTTAATATAGTCGATCTGTCTGTACTTCATCTCTTGGTCACTCTGTAGATCCACTAAAGCAATACTGTTCTTCCCTTGACTTTTGACTTTGAGCATCTCCTCATCCAATATCCGTAATACATGCTGGATATCTTTTGTCTCGTGAGGGATCTCCATACCGGTAATAGAAATATTCATTTGGATCACATGATTCTTAACAAGATAACGTTTTTGACGCATATGGATAAAAAGCTTTTGAGCGATCTCCTCCAAAGAGTACTGTTTAGGGAAGAACAGGCTGAACTCCGCACCCCCCGTACGGATGATCACGCTCTCTTTGGGAAGCTGTTGCTCCAAGCATCTAACGAACTCTTTTAATACTTCATCTCCACTCTCATATCCGAAATTCCGATTTACCTCTTTAAACTCGTCAATATCAACGATCAGAGCATGGTAGTCATGCATTTTATGACTTAAGAAAAACTCTTCAAGGTATCGCTTTGTATGGGCACCGGTCAATCGATCGGTCAATATACTTTTTCTAAACTGATAGTACCGATAAAAAATAGCAGAGAGGAATATAAAACTAAAGAGTAAAAATATCTGCATTAACCATAGTAGGCTCTGTAGCGGTGAATTATATGACTCAAGACTCTTTCCATACCACTTTGAAAGATCCAGCACTAAAAGAGCTTGTGTTCTATTCTCTTTGCGTAAAGGATATAAGAGAGAAAGCCAAACCCCCTTTACATCATCCTCTTGCTTGATAATTTTTACTTGACCACTCTTATAGACCTCGTCAAACTGCTTATTTTGAGGGAAAAAAAGTGTTCCGAAACGCTCTTTATCTTCAGCTTTGGAACCATCGAGTAAAAAACGGTAATGTCCTTTAGGGGTTTGTTTGAGTAGAAAAATGTACGCATACTTTGGAATAACAAAAGTCTCAAGCATCTCACTAAGCTCTTTTTGAAGCTTTGGGTCGGATCTAAGCGTGGACTCGATCTCTCCTTTGCTCTTTTTCATGATCCAAGCGGCAATATTAGCCGCATACTGTTTGGACTTTTCAATCTCATCGTTCTTTAACTGGCGGGTACTCTCCGAGACACTCCACTGCATATAGACGCCAAAACTAAGCAGTAACAATAAAATAAGAAGAATATACTTATTGATGTATCTTAACTTCATAATTCATCCACAATAAAAGGTTTATACTCAGAAGAGAGTATGATACCGAAGCGTTCAAGCCTAGGCTTTACAAAAAGAAGCTGAGAACGCCCTTTCTTCCAGTAAAGCGCACCTATAACATTATCATATGCCGTAAGAAGCTGATAGTGCGTTGCAAAAAAAGGTATTTTATTCTGCTGCTGAATATCCATGTGTTTTAATACATCCTGATAACTTCTATCCGTATCTACCACCACTATATCCGCCAGATCAGGATCATTGACCAGTACGATCTCGGGAGAGGTTCTAAATACTTCTTTTAACTCTTTTGCACTTGTATAGACCTTTACCTTCTCTTTGTGCAAAACTGACATGAATATCTCATGGTAGACTTTGAGTGTACTTCCCTTCTCCAAGGCAAAAAGATGTCCGTAAAACAAGACAAGAAGTACTAGTATCTTTTTCATAGTTGATACTCCAGCTCAAAAACGATACGTCTATCTATAGGAGAGACCTTAAGTGGTACCATCATCTCTCCGGTTTCTGGATCCATACGGTAGAGATTTGTTTGTTTCGCTTTATCCAGTATATTCTCTCCTCTGATAGTAAAGGTAAGATTTTCACTCATATTCCACGAAACGGATGAAGTTAGATCAAAATAGTTTTTATTATCTACACTATTTTGATGCCACACTACAGCATTATAAAATTCAAAAGAATCATAGGCATTCATAAACGATATATAACCACTATAATCATCAAGTGAGTCCAACTCAAATATATCTGAATAGTGTGAATAGTAGAACTGTATATCCATTCTATTTTTTAGATCGAATACATAGCCATACTGCAACACTGTTGAGAGATATTTCGTATCTTCATCCTTACTGTTGACTAACAGACCATCTTGATCCTTAAGCATATAAAGCATAAGAGCAAGATCATATTTTTTCTCTTTATAACGTAACTCCTGTGTAATACCATAAGTCGTCTGAACACGATTATAGTCGGTATCTACATTTTTTGTACAAGAGAGATTCAGACTATAAGAGAAAGGATCCAGTGCGAACATCGACTGATATAAATATGCTTTATAGCTCCATTTATCACCATGATATAGATAGCCTAGGCGTAACTGTAACAAGTCATCAGAAGAGACTCCTTTATTTCGGTCGATATAACTATACTCAATACCTAAGCTTAAGAGCTCTCGTTGTGAAAGCGCATATTGGTCTTGTACAAAAAGGGAAAATATCGCTTCTTTATCGAATACTTTAGGTATCTCCCCGATACTATCCTCTTTAAATGAGTCTAATACCTTTAGTCGCTCCTTCACCCCTCCGGTAACACGGTGCTTTCCAAATTGGTTAATATAGGTCAACTCGGTACTATAGGTACTGTTCTTACTGCTTCCTGAATAACTGTTGCCAAATAGACTACCGACATAGAGAAGAGGTTCATCGTCCTCCATCACTACATCTGTCCTAAGTTGATCATAGGCAAATTGCGCCTTCCAGTATGCATTCAGCTTAACCTGATAATCCATATGTATATTTTGATAGTCTATCTCTGAGGTAAGAGGTGTAGCATCAAAACTCAATCCGGCAAGAGCATCGGTATTTTTCTGCATCACCTGAAGATGGAATGTCTGTTTTTCATCTTTGACATACCCAAAGACCTGTACCCTTTCAAAATCACGTTTAAGCGGATCATCCGTACCATTATTAACACGTTCACGCTTTTCAGAAGTATGGGAAACATTGAGCATATATGAAACATCATTATGCTCTTTTCCATAATTGAAACTCTCAACATTATAGCCTCTACT
>Ga0256843_1003713_pt1 | contig 10462 bp, 11 predicted proteins | sample AlvinellametaG_FD_191572 | JGI IMG/M metagenome (GOLD analysis project Ga0256843, IMG submission 191572) | Pompeii worm associated microbial communities from hydrothermal vent at the East Pacific Rise, Pacific Ocean - Alvinella | ecosystem: Host-associated > Annelida > Integument > Unclassified ... | reverse complement strand
TTAGAGGGTTACCGCTTAAAATACCGAAAAAATGGGCTTTTATTTATTGTGCGAAGAGGGGAAGAGCTTGATAAGAAACTTTTTGAAGATGAGAATTTAGAGAATATTCGCCAAGTTTTTTCAAAATTTTTTAAAGATTCAGAAGTGGTTGTTGAAAGATGGAAAAATAAAGGTTTTTATATTAAAAAAGTTGAATTAAATGTTCCCGAGTTTTCAGAAAATATGCTTGAAAAAGGCAAACTTTATTTTGGTAGAGGGCTAAAAAGTGGTGATATTTATTTAAAAATTCCCGAGATTACACACTTTTTGATTGTTGGTCAAAGCGGGGCTGGTAAGTCAGTTTTTCAAAATTTGTTAATTAATCAATTCATTTTTAATTTGCAAACTGAAAACGGAGTGCAAGAATTGTTTTTGATTGACCTTAAAGGCGGGGTTGAGTTTTTGCAATATTCAAAATTTAAAAGTGTAAAAGTTGTTACAGATATTCCTCAATTACTTAATTTATCACGTTTTTTAATTAAAAAAATGAATGAAAGATATAACAAAATGATTGAAAAAGGCTGGAAAAATTGGAGAGGTAACCAGGTAATAGTTCTGATTGATGAATATGCGAGTGTAAATGACCAGGCGGGATTGCTTGAAAAAGAAGAAGAAAAAGAATTGAAAAATAATCTTAAAACTCTTTTAGCAAAATCAAGAGCTGCTGGTATTAAATTTTTTATTGCAACTCAAAAAGCCACAAGCGATTCGATAGACACGACGCTTCGAGAGAATTTACAATCGAAAATTTTGATGAGAACTATTTCAAAAGATGCTCAAAGAGTTGTAATACCTGCCGAGCAAATCGAAGAATTAGGGGTGCAACCTGCGAGATTTTCAAAAGGGCGTTTTATACTTTTTACAGAAAAAATTTTAGATTTGGTGCAATCACCATTTGTTTCAGAAAATTTTTATAAAGAAATTGAGAAGTTAAGACCTGATTTAGTGGTGCAAAATGATAACAGAATACAAGAAAAAAGAAAAAGTTTGAGTTGTCACGAAGTTGAAGCCAGCAATTTTAGCAAAAATGAGGATGGGGAAATAGGGGGGACGAATTTTTGCAATAAAATTGAGGCTAAAACGAGTGATAACCAATCCCCAAAAATTCCCGAGAATAAGGGAGATTTGGAAGAGGCGATTAGGAAGCGAAAATATTTATTTAATTGTGTAAAAAAAATTGCAAATGAAAAAGTTAGGAAGAATTTATTTAAAGAATTAAGAGAAATTAAAAAATTACAAGAGCAAGAAGGAGATACGGCAGCCGAGAGACTTGCGAAAGTCAAGGCGGCAGCAGAAGCCGAAGGCGCCTGCGAGCGTTAGCGTAGCAGGTAAGCCGTAGGCTGCTGCCGCAGGCAGCGAAGCTGCCCGGCTGCCGCTTACATTATACTTGATATATATAGAAATAAAAATCCAAGCAAAAAATAAAGTTTTTCCCGAAAACTTGGGAAAAACTAAAAATTAAAAAATTAACGGCTTAAAGGTTTTTGAATGAAAGTAGAAGAATTATATCAAGAATTTGAAATTTTCGATGAAACAAAATTTTTTGAAAAAAAATTTAATAGTTTGTGGAGAAACATTGAATTAGTTCAAGATGTTTTTACTAAAAAAGAATTTGAACGTTATTTTAATTGTTCTACTTATTTAAAGTATGTAATTGTAAAAGATAATAATCAATTACATAAAAAATTAATTGCTGCAAATTTATGCCGCAATCGATGGTGTGAAATTTGTAATTGGAGGAGAAGATTGAAGTATCAAAATATTTTACTTAAAAGAATTGAAAAAATAAAAAAAGAAAACAAAGTGAAATATATTTTTGTAACTTTAACTATTAAAAATTCTCATTTTCTAAATTTAAAAAATGATTTGAATCTTATTTTAAAAGCTTTTAATAAATTATTTAAAAAATTATTAAGGAGTAATAAGACAATCTTAGGTTATGTTCGGAGTTTAGAATTTACACTTCAAAAAAATGATATTGAGTTTATAAATTTACACATTCATACTCTCATTTTAGTCGCACCTGGTTATTTTGATACGTCAAAAAATTATTATATTAATCAAAAAAAATGGGTTGAGTTATGGCAAAAATATTTAGGTGTTGATTATACACCAATTGTAGATGTTCGGTTAGTTAAAAAAAGAGCAAGAAACAAAAATTTAACACTTGAAGAAATAATTGTAGCGGAAGTCATTAAATATATTTTGAAAGGAACTGATATTCTGCGTTTGCAAAAAGAAAAAAGAGTGGATATTTTCGAAGTATTATATAAAAATTTTAAAAATGTAAGAAATTTAAGTTCAGGAGGAGTTTTAACACCAAGATATTTTAATCAAAAGGAACAAAAGGAGGAAGAAGATTTAATTAATATTAAGGAAAGTGAGATAAAAGGTGAAATAGTTGCTGAATTGGAATATGTGCTTAAAGATAAAGATGAAGGATATATTTTAAAAAATATCAAGGAGGTAAAAAATGAAAAATAGAAAAATTAAAATAGAATTTGACTTTCAAGAATTATTACAACTTAGCGAAATTTTAAAGAAAAGATTATTTCAAATATATGATTTGCTTGCAAAAAATGGAGTAGTTGTTGAAAATTTAAACAGAGATGTTAATAAAATAATTGAAAAATTTGAAAAAATGAAACCGCAAAAAGTAATTGATGTTTTTAAAATTGATGAAATTTTAGGTTATTTATATGAATTTAAACAACTAAAAGATTTTTTACAAAAAATCGAAGTTACTATAACAGGAGGTTATAAATGAAAGAACCATTATATAAAAGAACTGACGATATTTTAAGAATGTTTTCAATTTCAAGAGCAACTTTATATAAATTTGCAAAAGACCCTGATTTTCCAAAACCACTTAAACCAAGTAAAAGTATAACGCTTTGGAATGTTTGGGAAGTTGAAGATTATTTTAAAAGAAACAGATTATTTGATGATAAAGCATAGGTAAAATTTGGGGGTAATTTTGGGGGTAAGATTTTTAGCAATCTTTAGAAAGCCCTAAATTTAGGGATTTTTAAAAAATCAGTGGCGGAGAGGGTGGGATTCGAACCCACGGTACGGTTGCCCGTACAACGGCTTTCAAGGCCGCCGCCTTCAACCACTCGGCCACCTCTCCATGAGAGCTTAGATATAAGTTTAAAAGTGATGGTGCCCGGGGCCGGACTCGAACCGGCACGGGCGAAATGCCCGAGGGATTTTAAGTCCCTTGCGTCTACCAGTTCCGCCACCCGGGCTTGAGGTGAAATTGTAGCAAACTATCTTTAAATTTCACTTAAATGGAGGCGCCACCCGGATTCGAACCGGGGATCAGGGCTTTGCAGGCCCCTGCCTTAGCCACTTGGCTATGGCGCCTGAGAATTCAGATATCTAAATTCTTAATGGAGCGGGCTACGGGACTCGAACCCGCGACCTCCACCTTGGCAAGGTGGCGCTCTAGCCAACTGAGCTAAGCCCGCATTTTTGGAGTAAAATTATATAAAAAAACTCACAAAAAAGCAATAGCTTTTTTGTGAAAATTAAAGTTTAGGCCCTGCTTTTTCGTATTCTTTACCTTCTGGTACGTCTTCGTATCTTTTGAAGTTTTCAATAAACATTTCAGCAAGTTTTCTTAGTTGTTTGTCATACGCTTCTTTATCCGCCCATGTGTTTCTAGGATTAAGAACTTCCGTGTTTACACCAGGAAGCTCTTTTGGAATTGCGAGGTTAAATACCGGCAGGGTTTCAAATTCAGCGTTATTAATACTACCGTCAAGTATAGAGTTAATACATGCTCTTGTATCTTTAATGCTCATTCTGTGTCCCACACCGTAAGGTCCGCCTGTCCATCCCGTATTTACAAGGTATACGTTTACCCCGTGTTCGTCGATTTTTTCACCGAGCAGTTTTGCGTAAACAGTAGGATGTAAAGGTAAGAAAGGCTCACCAAAACAAGCACTGAACGTAGCAACAGGTTCCGTAATGCCTCTTTCAGTCCCGGCTACTTTTGCTGTATATCCGCTTAGGAAATAATACATTGCTTGTTCTTTTGTAAGTTTGGATACCGGAGGAAGTACCCCAAACGCGTCAGCTGTTAAGAAAATAATATTTTTTGGATGTCCGCCTTGAAGAGTGCATTCATGGTTATCTATATGTTCAATTGGGTAGCTTACTCTAGTGTTTTCAGTTTTGCTACCGTCAGTAAAGTCTACTTCTCCGTTTTCTTTGATTACTACGTTTTCAAGAAGGGCATTTCTTCTTATTGCGTTATAAATTTCAGGTTCGCTTTCTTTATCAAGGTTGATTACTTTTGCGTAGCATCCGCCTTCAAAGTTAAATACGCCCTTATCGTCCCATCCGTGTTCGTCGTCACCAATAAGTTTTCTTTTTGGATCGGTTGATAGCGTAGTTTTTCCTGTTCCTGATAGTCCGAAGAATAGAGCAACGTCACCTTCTTCGCCTACGTTTGCCGAACAGTGCATTGAAAGTTTGCCTTCAAGCGGCAGCCAGTAGTTCATCATAGTAAATATACCTTTTTTCATTTCGCCGCCGTACATCGTACCGCTCATTACCGCTAAATTATCCTCTATATTGAATGCAACGAAAATATCGCTATTGAGATTTTCTTCTTTCCAGTTAGGATATCTTGAAGGTCCGGCAACCAGGAACGTAAAGTCTGGCTTGAAGTTTTTAAGTTCTTCTTCAGTCGGTAAAATAAACATATTCATAACGAAATGTGCCTGCCATGCTATAGGAGTTACGAATCTGATAGCGCGTCTGGACTCTTTGCTTGCTCCTACAAAAACGTCTATAACGTATAATTCGTCGTATTTTGAGAGTTCTTCTTTTGTGAAAGCTTCAAGTTTTTTGAAAGTTTCTGGTGAGATTGGTTGGTTTATATCACCCCATGCGATGAATTTTTCGCTTGGAGGTTGTTTTACGAAGTATTTGTCTTTTGGACTTCTCCCTGTGAATTCACCTGTATCGACAGCCGTGGCTCCGCTTGCCGTTTCTACTACCTCTCCTCTTTTAAGAGCGTCTTCGATAATCTTATCATAACTTGGATTGTGAACGATGTTCTTGGCATTTATTCCAATCTTTTCAAGTTCTTTTATCATAAATTTCTCCTAGTAAAATGTGGTTGTATGGAGTGTAATTATAACAAAAAAACTTAAAGTGAAGTTTAAAGTAATGGTTGGTGATAAAAAAGAAAAAAGAGGGGAGAATTAAAGATCAGGCTCAATACCTGTTTTTTTAAGAGTCCACTCTACGAATTTGTAGCTTACGATAATTAAAATCGGCCACATGAAGAATAGAATTACTCCCCATGTAGTGTCAATTTTATGCGCTTCAGGGTTAATCCCGTTTGGCATAAGTTTGTCAGAAGCCATAAGAAGACTTCCGAAGAATACCATTAAAAGTGCTATTAATTTTCTCATTACACGCTCCTTAATACGCATGTGATTCTGGGTCTTGGATTTCTTCTCTTGTAATAGGACCTGCTTTTTTCATTTGATACCATACCCAGATAATGTATCCAAGAACGAATGGTACGGCAACTGAAACCCAAGCCATAACTTCAAGAGTATATTTAGAACCAGAACTGTTTTGAATTGTTAAGCTGCTTTGTAAATCAGCATAACTTGGATAGAAAGGTGTTCCGAAAAGTCCTGCGATTACGAATACGATGATACCGATTAATACGATACCAAGTCCGCTGAACCAGATACCTTTGTTTGAACCTTTAATAGTTACGAAAACTCCCCACACGTATAGTACAAGACCTACTAAGAAAAGAATTAGCGGAATTGCACCGAATGATAATAGGTTGTGTAAATATTTACCGTCTTCAAGGTACACTTTACCAGCTGGGTCGTGAATGTTATATGCATAACCTTTCATAGTTAAAAGACCGTAAAGTACTACAAGTAACGCTACAAGTAATACAACGAAACATCTTTTTACAACGCCTCTAAGTCTTTCGATTAACTCAGGGAATTCGTTGTTGTCGATGTCGTTGATTAGCCATAATGCACCGAGAATTCTTGCCGCTGAGAATACTAATACACCCATTGCAAGGTTGAACCATGCTCCGTGTTTAAAGTCGATTGCAGCTTCAAGACCTCTTAAGTTGAATCCGTCAGGAGCTACACCCCATTTTAAGATTCTAGTTACTGGGTCGTAACTAAAGTTAGAACCTGTAAAGAATGTACCAACTGCCGCACCGATAAGTACCATACCTACAACACCGTTGAAATATAAGAAGAATTTGTACGCACCTTTACCGATAAGGTTGTTAGGTTTGTTCATGTATTCATAAGCAACCGCTTGTAATACGAATGCGAAAAGAATTAGCATCCATACCCAGTACGCTCCACCGAATGATACCGAATAGAAAAGTGGAAACGCCGCGTATAACGCACCACCGAAAAGTACCAATGTTGTAAACGTTAATTCCCATTTTCTACCAAGAGAGTTAAGAATCGCTCTCTCTTCCATTTCTGTTTTAGAAGTGTGGAATAGTGTTTGTCCACCTTGAACGAATGTCATAAGGAGGAAAAGACCTCCAAGTACTGCAACGATAATCCAGAAATATACTTGTAAATAAAAGTGTGTTGCGTCCACTGTTATTGGTGCCCAAGTCATCAGTGCGCTCCTTTTGGTCCGTTTTTAACGACCGTAAATAGGATTTTAAGTTCAGCAATACCAAGTATTACGAACGCTGTTAAGAACATAAAGAATGTCGCTTGAACGTTTTGTAATGCGATTGGCGTTACTGATTCTGCTGTTGGAAGTACCCCGAATACTGTCCAAGGTTGTCTTCCGATTTCCGCTGTCATCCATCCGAAGCTTGTAGCAATCCATGGAAGTGGAACCGAAATAACAGCAAGTTGTTGAACAAGTCTGTTGTTTTCGAATGTACCTTTTAGGATTGATACGTAAGCCATTGCGAATAGTAAGATGAACCAGAATCCAAGTCCTACCATGATATGGAATGCATAGAATACTGGTGGAACCGGTGGATAAATTAAGTTAGGATCGATGTTTGGATTTGCAAAATATCCGTAACCGATTAAGTCAGCTTTTCTAAGTTTGATTCCGTATTCAGGATTTTCATAAACAACTTTGTAGAAGTCTGCTTTTGCAGCTTCCATAGCAGCTGTGTCACCAGCTTTTTTAGCTTCGTGATATTTAAATAGGTCTTCTCTAGCTTCTTTACCAACTTGTGCAAGTTTTTTAAGTGGCCAGATTCCGTATTCAGGATTACCTTCAACTAAATCTTTAAGACCAGGTACGAATGCGTTAGGATCTCTTTTTCCAAGAAGTGATAACATTTTTGGAAGTTCGATTTTGAACGCAAAACCTTCGTCATTGCTTGTAACTTCAGTAGCTTTTAGGTTTTTAGGAATACCGAACGCTACGATTGGCGCTCCTTTTTCACCTATATAAAGACCTTCAGCAGAAGCGATTTTTGTAGGTTGGGTGTTTGCAACTTCATAAGCGTGCTCATCCCCGATAACCGCTACGAAAATTGAAGAAATTAAACCGAACGCCGCTGCAACAGCCGCCGATTTTTTAGCGAAATCAACATGTTTTCCTCTAAGTAAATAAAGGCTTGAAATACCAAGAACGAAGATTGATGCAAGAGTATATCCCGCACTTACAACGTGTAGGAATTTAACTTGTGCAACTGGTTGTGTAATTAACGCCCAGAAGTTAGTCATTTCAAGTCTTGAATTGTCAATGTTGAAAATTCCGAATTCATTGCTTGGATGTTGCATGAATCCGTTTGCAATTAAGATCCAAAGTGCTGATAGGTTAGATCCGATTGCAAGTAACCAAGATGATGCTAAGTGAACACCTTTGCTAACTCTTTTCCATCCGAAGAATGAAATTGCCGCGAATGTTGCTTCCATAAAGAATGCAACGATACCTTCAACTGCAAGTGGTGCACCGAATAAGTCACCAACAACCCATGAATAAGTTGACCAGTTTGTACCGAACTCAAACTCGTGAATGATACCTGTTGATAATCCAAGAGCAAAGTTGATACCGAAAATCAATTGCCAGAATTGAGTGATTTCTTTCCATTCTTTCTTACCGGTTTTTACATAGATAGTTTCGAAAAACGCTACGACAAACGACATACCTAGCGTAAACGGTACGAAAAAGAAATGGAACAGTGCCGTCATTGCGAACTGGGCTCTTGCCCATTCAAGCATGGTTAAATCTACATGCATGCTATTCCTCCTTTTTTGTTGTGGTTGTAACTTTTGTCAGTTGCTTTATGTAAAGCTCTTTTTGAGCGTCTTTACTTTGAACTTTCGAACTTAGTGTCGGAAAGAAAAAAGCTTTGATAACGACAAAAATTACAACCAGTTTGATGATGATAATCACCCAGAGCTTTCGCCCAAGGTCCGACAGGTTTTTAAACCCGTCAATGTAAAAGAACAAAATTCGTTTTAACATAAAGCCCTCCTTCGAGGCTACCAAAAATTATATATCAATTTGATTTGGTAGTCAATAAAAATTAATACAAAATTAATCGATTTGGCGGGTATTTTCACAAGTGAATATTCATTTATTTGAAAGATTTTACAAAAATTTGACAATCATTAAACAAAAAAGGAGGAAAAGAGAGAGAATTATTCGCTAACTTCTACTTCTTTTACTTCGCTTTCCCAAAGACCGTGTTTAGTACAGTAGCTCATAGCCGTAAGTTTAAGTTTGTTTTTAGTAGGGATGATGTAGAAATCAACTTCTACGTGGTCTTTTTGGTTTCCAAGAGTACCAGGCGTGAACGTAGCTTGCCCTAGAAGCGTGTCACCGTCCCAAAGTTGAACGTATGCGATGTAATGGTCGAAATCGTCAGGATGTGCGTATTCGTTACCTACTTTTACTTTTACTTTGAATTTTTCACCTTTTTTTGCAGTGTCTTCGCAAATTACGAACGGTGAGTGTCTGTCGATGTAATCTTTTTTTGCTTCTTTGTCTATTTGAGAAATGTCTTGATATCTGTTAATTTTTGGCATTTGTGCCTCCTTTTGATAAAATTTGTGAAATTATTATAGCACAAAAAAAGAAAAAAGACAAAAATTATCTTAAATTTACAAAAAAAGGAAAATATTGAAAAAAGTCGAAATGTTTACCGACGGAAGCTCTCTTGGAAATCCAGGGCCTGGAGGGTGGTGTGCGCTTTTGAGGTACAAAGGGCATGAGAAGATATTTAAAGGCGCCGAGAGTAATACCACAAACAACAGAATGGAATTAAAAGCCGTGATTGAAGGATTAAAAGCTTTAAAGTCTCCTTGCGAAGTCGATATTTACAGCGATTCGACGTATGTTGTAAAAGGCATAAACGAATGGCTGGAGAATTGGATAAAAAAAAATTTTAAAAAAGTAAAAAATCCCGATTTGTGGAGGGAGTTTGTGGAAGTGAGCAGACCACACAAACTTAACGTTTTTTGGGTTCAGGGCCATAACGGGCACAGGGAAAACGAAATTTGTGATAAAATAGCAAAAGAAGAAGCAAGGAGAGTAAGTGCTGATAACTAAAAGCGAAATTATCAAATACCTAAAAGAGATCCCGCCGGTGCCTGAGAGCGTAAAGGCGTGTCTTAATTATTTAAAAGAAGGCGAGCTTAAAAAAGCCGCGCTTGAAGCGGATAAGGATTTGGTGCTGAAAAAGCAGATCGAAGCGGTGGTAAATTCGGCTGCGTTTGCGCTTCCGAACAAAGTGGACGATACCGTTCAGCTTTTTTCGATGATAGGTCTTGAGATGGCAAAAAGCCTTGTTTATTCGTATCTCGTCACTCTCCTTGCTCCAAAAGAATGGAAGATTTTTAATATTAATTTTGCCGATTTTCAGGCGGCTTTTATGAAAATGTACGAAGAAAGCATGATAAACGAATTCGGAAAAGAAACGTATAAAAAGTACGCGGAAATCGGAGCCATCGTACCGGCAAGCGTATGCGTATGCGATTCGCTTTTAGGTGACAAAAAAGAGGAATTGCAGCTTATATTGGACGCCGCGCCCCTTGAATACGGTACGCTTCTAAAAAGAATGACGGGGGCGAGCCTGTTCGGGCTTGCCTCAAAAATCGCTGGAATATGGGGAGTGGACAAATCACAGTCACAGGTTCTAAAACAGGCCGAGTGTGAAACTTGCGAAAACGAAATTGCGGCGCTAATTCATTTTCTGTTTTTTTACCTAAGCAGTAAGAAGCAGTTTTTGGATTTGAATTCTTTAATAGAATTTAAGCCGGAATGCATAGAAAAAATACCAAAAACATACGAAAGGATTATAAATGATAGCTGAAGAACTGCAGAAGAGCTTGGGGTATCAGTTTAAAGACGAAAAATTGATAACCGAGGCTCTGACTCATAGAAGTTACACAAAAGATTTTAACAACGAAAGGCTTGAATATCTTGG
>Ga0256843_1003712_pt1 | contig 10465 bp, 2 predicted proteins | sample AlvinellametaG_FD_191572 | JGI IMG/M metagenome (GOLD analysis project Ga0256843, IMG submission 191572) | Pompeii worm associated microbial communities from hydrothermal vent at the East Pacific Rise, Pacific Ocean - Alvinella | ecosystem: Host-associated > Annelida > Integument > Unclassified ... | reverse complement strand
CCGAGCCTTCTGGAGATCCACCATTACCACAAGCCGCCCCTGACCTACTGGCTCACCGCCCTGGGCTACGAGATTTTCGGCGTCAACCCCTTCGGCGCGCGCTTTTTTCTCCAGCTGGCTTTGCTGGCGCAGCTGGCGCTGGTCTACCTGCTGGGCCGTGAGCTTTTCGAGGAGGAGACCCCGGCGATCTGGGCCGTAGGGATCTACTTCTCCTTTCCCCTGGTGCTCGCCTCCACCCGCAACCTCACCACCGACGCCTACCTCACCACCTTCGCCCTGGCGGCGGTCTACGCCTGGGTGCGCTACCGCAAAGAGGGGCGATGGCTCTGGCTCTATCTCTTTGCCGTGGCCCTGGGGCTGGGCTTTCTGACCAAGGGCCCGGTGATCTTCATCGCGCCGGCGATCTTCGCTTTGGCCTACAACCGTCTCGAACCCGCCAAAACCGCCTGGAGCCGGCACCACCTTCTGGCATGGGGACTCTTCGCGGCGATCGCCGCGTCGTGGTTTGTCTACCTGGCCGCCTCCAACCCCGCTTTCTGGGACTATTTTGTCGAGCGTCAGACCGTCGAGCGCTTCTCGAGCAACGTCTTTCATCGCAACGAACCCTTCTGGTACTACTGGGTTTACGCCCCGTTGGCGGGGATGCCCTGGTTGCCGGCTTTGCCGTGGCTTTTGTGGGAGAACCGTGACCGCCTCAAACCCAAAAGTCTCGAAACGGCGCTTCTGATCGCTGTCTTCGTCCCTCTTTTGTTCTTTTCGCTCTCGGCTTCGAAACGGATCTTCTACATCCTGCCGCTCTATCCGCTTTTCGCTCTGCTGGTGGCGCACCTGCTTTGGCATCTGCGAAAAGAGCGCGTTCCGCTGCTGCGCCGCGGGCTCAAGATCTATACGGCCCTGCTGCTGACAGCCCTGGCCGCCGCCCCCTTCGTCTCGGACAAGGTGGTTATCGGTCTCCGCTGGTCGGCCGGCGCCATCGGTCTGGGGCTGCTGCTGATGTGGGTGCTTCAGCGCAACAACAAAGGGATGCGCAGCCGCCTGGTCTGGGGCATGGCCGCGGTTTCGGCCTATCTGATGCTTTACGCCTCGGCGCTGCTGGCCGCCAGCCCTCAACTGGTCAAAACGCCGGTGCAGATGACGGGCTGGATGAAACGCCACCGCCTCGACGACCGTCTCGTGCTGATCTACGACCGCCGCCTTCCGTCCGTCGCGTTCCACCTCGACCGTCCCGTCGTTTCGCTCTACGACGGCGACCGTTCGCTCAACCGCGAGACCCAGTTCGAGACCTCGGAGGCCTGGAAAAAGAGCCTCTACAATCTCAAAGACCCCGCCGACGCGGCACGCCTCAAAGCGCGCCTCGAAGGCAGAAAGTATGTGCTGGTTCTTTTTGGAAAGAGCCTGCCCGATTCGCGCCGATGGCTCGCGGCTCCCTTGACCCATGAGAGGGAGTTTGGCCGATGGAAGCTCTATTATTGAGCAAATGGAGAGTTTTTTAAATGAAATTTAACAATAGCCATAATACAATTTCGTATTCATACAAAATCGAACAAAGGATATTGCATGGTGGCACCTGAGACGCACGATGTCGATGTACAAAAACGCGAGTTCATGAAAAGATTCGGCAAATACGCCGCAAGCGCGCCGCTCGGTATGTACCTGTTGATGGGGCCCGGCGCTTCCAAAGCCCAGGCTTCCGGTACGGCGGCCCCCGGATGCACCGGAAGCCTGACAGGTTCTTTTGACTATAACAACGCATCCTTCGGTTACCAGGTCGACAAAGACGGGGACAAGGTCGTGGTGCGCACCAATTACGAGAACTACTTCAACAGCGGTTTCTACTTCCGTGTGGAAGTCGAAAACGGCGTGAAGACTACCTACTACAAAGATACCAACATCCAGATGCCCACCGCAAGTTGGCTCGACACTCTCACCGACGAACTTCTCTCTTTCCTGGGCTGCTGATTTTTTACAGCAGAAAGCCTTTTCCCCGGACATACGCGGGGAGAGGGCTTTGCCGGAAAGTCCCTTGCTCTCTGTTTCTCCTGTCAATTCAAAAATAGGCGAACGAAAACAGCGGTATATATACTAAAAAACGCACTCTCCAAAGCGTGTGAATGCAAAAGCCGGGGCTGTATGCCGCATAAAAATTGGTATATCGGCTATTTTAAACGGTAGTTGAATAAATTTTCCAAAAAAACCGATAGTTTCTTCCAACTGTAACCAAATGAAACAGCGGAAATCTCTATAGCATCATTTTTTGTAATTTTTAAAACAAAAATAAATACTTTGTATACAATGATAAATAGCATTTAAACGTTTGAAAAGTGTTATTTGTCGTATGCCGGTTCCTCGAGAACGGTATCGTGGGAAATTTTTGTATCTGGTTGGCCGTAATTAAAATCCTTCGTCAAACCCGGATCAGGTTGTCGTCAAGCCAAAGGTTGTTTGTGTATATCATTTTTTCTCCTCTTTTTTTACTGGGGCTTATTTTTTGCGTTTCCCTGTTCGTCTATCTGGTGGCCGTTAAAAAGCTTGGTCTGTTGATGGCGCTGGCGATAGTGTTGTTGGTAATCCTTCCTTTTTTCTACGATATCGTTTTGACCAGACTTTTTGCATTCTATTATTGCAAAATCGCTCCGCCTCACCCCAAGACCGATATTTTAAAAGTGGATGATTACCCCATGAGTATCTATTGGGATGACAGGATATATCCCGGCTTCAGTCGGGAAGACAGGATCCAGATGATCGCAAACTATTTGGACGGCAGGCATCTGAAATTGATGGTCCTGAATGATCCTGACGGACAGAGAGTCCATATCTACAGAGTAGACAAACCGATTCTGGATTCCTTCAAAAAGCGTGACAAGGATTGGTGGAGGGAATATGCGGAATATGTTATGCGGACAGAAGAGGTCCGACAGCGCTCGGATGCGCCCCGAACCAATTATACGATAGTGAGCGAGGAGGTGCCTCTTCCTGCAATCGTGAAAAAATTTCTCTATGCGGACGAGACCCGAGTCGTCGAAAATGCGACAAAGAAGGTTGTGGCCTACAACAGAAGGTATATGCGTTTTTTTTACAGAATGTTTCCCGATACGGAGGTAGGCGGCAGATTTTATTACCCCCATGCGCTCTGTGGAAAGCGGGTTGCGCATTTGGAGTACAAGGTTTTTCATGCATACGAATGGACGGGGATACATCTTGGAAACCATGCCCGCAACCTGCATGACATACTGCTGAAAAGAAGCAAATCCAAACAAGGAGACAAATAGCAATGGATCGCAGCAAAGAGACTATTACGACGATGGGCGTCATTGCCGAGGAAGTGTACAATACGACACCGGGTAAGGATTACTTTTCCGACAACCCGAATGATCTGATCGCAAACGGGAAGGTTTACGAAGTCATCGATACCTCCGATCCGGATGATCCGGGATTCAACGCTCTGTTGTTGCGTGAGGCGGGTACGAACAACTATGTCATCGCTTTTCGTGGAACCCAGGAGAAGCTCGATATCCTGGAAGATGTGATCATAGGACTACAGAACTTCAGCCCCCAGTATTATCAGGCCCTGGCATTTGTCGACAGAATGAAAAACGAACACGGTTTGACGGACGGTCAGCTTACTCTGACGGGACACTCGCTTGGCGGCATCCTTGCCCAGGCGGTGGGGGTGACGAAGCATATTCAAGGCTATGCTTTCAATCCCTATGGGGTGGACAGGCTGTTGAGTATGCCTGTCCAGCCTACGTTTTCTCTCATCCAGTCTGTCCTGAATACCGCAATTTACAAGATCGCCAAAGAGTTCGGTATGGAAAACCCGGATGCCGCCTGGGCAAGGGACAATATCCTGAATGTGATGTACTTTGACGAAGGAAAGCTCGCCGGAGACCCTCTTTCGAATCTTGCTACGCAGTTGACCTCGGAGCATCTGGGAGATATTTTGCCGATTTTTGGTCCGGATATCGGCGCGGATGCCCATAAGATGGGAGAACTCAACGATGCCATTGAAAAATATAACGAAATTCTCGCAGGCACGACTCCTCCTCTCGATTATTTGAAATTGACGCAGGCGTTTGCGTCAAACACCTTTTTGCGAAACGATGACTATCAAAGAACCTATGAATCCCTAAAAAGCCTCATCTCCGGCCAGAGCAACGTGGAGATCGAGCTTTTGAATAACTACTCCAGGTCATCACTGGCCTCTTTGGTGCGTGAAAATCCCGCTTTTGCGTTTGCTTTGGAAAAGCTCAACGGTTTTGCGGTAACCGGAGCGGCATATAACGATCCGATTGATTATCATCTCTATTCGGACAAATATATCGAGGACAGGCTGGATTTCATTCTCGAAAGCGCCTCTTCTGATACATATTACTTTGACGATACGATCGGTGAGAGTATGAGTGATTACAAAGCTCTGACGGTCGGGTTCGTCCACGGCTCTTTCAGTACGGGATATCAGGGCAAATCTTACGGCAGATATGTGATTTACGGTTCCGAAGCCGACAATACCATAGTGGCGGCCAGCAGGGCCGACAACTATGTAGAAGGCGGTCTGGGCGGCGACACGATCCGTACGGGCATGGGTGACGACACGATTTTTACGAATGCTGACATCGAAGAGAAGTATGACATGGAGACGGCTTCGACTGTCAACCGGGTCTATGCGGGCGACGGCGACGACAAGGTTTACGGTTCCAACGGCACCGACATCGTCTACGCCGACAGCGACTCGTCCGATCCCGATGAATATCACGAGAGCGATTACGTCGAGGGCCGGGGCAGCTACGACGTGATCTACGGCGGCGGCGATGACGACATACTTTACGGGGACAGCGCCTCCTCCCACGCGGACACTTCCGGAGACTACCTGGTCGGCGGTTTCGGGGCGGACAGCCTCTACGGCAGTGACGGGGACGACACGATCTACGGGGACAGGGAAAACCCCGACGAAGGGGGCGTCCTCAAAGATGACGACACCATCTACGGGTACGGCGGTGACGACACCATCTACGCGGGAGCGGACGAGGATACCGTCTACGGCGGCATCGGCGACGATACCATCTACGGCAACGAGGGAGAGGACACTCTCGTAGGCGGTGTGGGAAACGATCGTCTCGACGGCGGCGAGGACAAGGACACGCTCAACGGCGGCGAGGACTACGACACCTACGTCGCCGACGACGGCGATACCGTCATAGACATCGACGGCAGCGGTCGGGTCTTTTTCAACGGGCGGCTGCTGAGCGGCGGCGAATGGGACGAAGACGCGCAGGCCTACCTCGGCGACGGCGGCAAGTACTACAAGACGGGCGGCGGTCTGAAATTCGTTTCGAACAGCGGCGACACTCTCGTGATCGAGGCGCCGCTGGACAATACGACGGACTCGAAAGAGAACAAAGAGGACGATACCGAGTGCAAAACCGGCGACTACGAGAAGATCACCACCGTCAAGGACAAGACGCTGGGGATCACCCTGGTTCGCAAGGACAGGGATTTCGTGCCGGGCGAAGAGAAGGAGTGCCCGCCCGACGACGAGGATTTCTCGTCGCCCCTGGTGCTCGATCTCAACGGCGACGGCAAACTCTCGACGCCCCTGTTCGGGTCGCAGACCTACTTCGACATGGACGGCGACGGCTTTATGGAGCGTACCGCGTGGGTGCAGCAGGGCGACGGCCTGCTGGCCATGGACCGAGACGGCGACGGGAAGATCGGCAGCGGGAAGGAGCTTTTCGGCAACTTCACGCCGCTTGGATCGGGCGCGCCCGCCCGCGACGCCTTCGAAGCGCTCGCGGAGCTGGACGAAAACCACGACGGCGTCATCAACGCCGACGACTCGGCCTACGCCGACCTGAAAATCTGGAAAGACGACGGCGACGGCGTGACCGAGAGCGGCGAGCTTGTGTCGATGGGCGAAGCGGGCGTGGAGAGCATCGTCGTCAACCCCTGGCAGACGCTTCTTTCGCTCTTTGACGCCAACCGCGACGGCAGGCTGGACGCCTCGGATCCGGTCTTTTCGAAGATGGTCTTCAAAGAGACCGAATCGGGCGCGAAGCTGCTCTACGTCCCCAAAACCGACAACGACTACGTCAACGCGCTGCTGCAGCAGATCACGGGTGTCGAGACGATCTCGACCGACGGGGGAGAGTTCACGCTCGCGGGCGTGGCCTCTTCGGCGCTCGAAAACGTCGCTACCGAGGGTGACGACACCCTTACCGGAAGCGCCCTGAACGAAAAGATCGTCGCCAAAGGGGGCGACGACCTGCTCGAAGGGGCGGGGGGACGTGACATCCTGCTGGGCCAAGAAGGCGACGATACTCTCGACGGCGGAAGCGGCGACGACCTGCTCAAAGGCGGAAGCGGCGACGACACCTACCGCTTCGGCCGGGGCTACGGCGTGGATGTGGTCGAGGATGCGTCGGGGCTGGACAAAGTGGTTTTCGCCAGCGACATCGCCGCCGAAGATCTCGTCGTCGCCTCTTTCGGCGACGACCTGGTCGTGGCGCTCAAAGAAGAGGGTGTCGCCTTCAACGACCTCTCCGACAAACTCGTTTTCAAAGACTGGTACGCCAAAGAGAGCCGCGTCGAGACTTTCGTACTCGGCGACGGTACGCCGCTGTCGTCCACCGACATCCTCTCCTTCGCGGCGGCCTACGAAAACTCGGTGCAAAGCGGACGCCTGATCGCGCCCGACGCCATCGACGAGTCGGAAGTGGCTTCCTTCGTACTCGTGCAGGGGCCCGAGAGGGGCAGCGTGGTGCTGGAGGAGAACGGCGAGTACCGCTTCGACGCGGGCGAAGGATTCGGGCACCTGGCCGAGGGGGAGAGCGAAACGGTCTCTTTCCGTTACGCGGTGGAGACGGCGGACGGCCGGCTCAGCCACGAAAAAGAGGTGACGGTGACCGTCTACGGCCAAAACAGCGCCCCGGAAGCGGCTCCCTCCTTCGACATCGTGGATCTCTCCAAACTCAGAAACACCAACGCCGCGCAGGTGGTGCAGTCGAAGATCGTCAACTACGGCGACGGCTACAACAGCGTCGACCACTGGGTCTTCGACTTCGAGGGAGGCAATCTCAAGATCGACCTGCTCTCGGAGCTGGCCAGCAACGGCCATACCTACGTCGACATCGACCAAAACGGCGTGCAGACCGGTATCGACACCTACATCTACCTCTACGAAAAAGACGACAACGGCCAGTGGCGGCAGATCGTCAGCAACGACGACAGCAGCAGCGGCCGTTCCGACGGGTCGAGCCACTCCTACGACTCCTACGTGGACGTGCAGCTCGCGCCGGGCGAGTACATGCTCGCCGTGGGAACCTACCGACTCTACGGCAACGAGGCGCTGGAAGGGCGTCACCGCATCAACAGCTCCACCGGAACGGCGGAGGGCCCCTACCAGATCACTTTCAGCAAAGAGCTGGTCTTCAAAGAGGTACCCGAAAACGCCGTGGACCTGGGCTATGCCGTAGACCACTACACCTTCGACCTCTCCGAAACGGCGAATGATCCGGAGGGCGGGGCGCTGACCTTTTCCGAGCCCCGGGTCGTGGACGCCGACGGCAACCCGGTGGAGAACGCGGGACGTTTCGTCATCGACGGGTCGCTGCTTCGCTACTACCCCAGCGAAGAGTACGCTTCGCTGCAGGAGGGCGAGAGTCGCGAACTCAATGTCATCTACACCGTCACCGACGGCAGCGGCGCGGGCACGGAGTCGATGATGACGCTCCACCTGATTCCCTCCAACTACACCCACATCGAAGGAGGCGTCAACCAAGAGATCGCCGCGACCCTGGAGGGCCCCTGGGGCGAGGGAGACCCGGTGGTGCTGGAACCGGTGGCGACCGACGTCGACGCGATCACCGTCGAAAAAGAGATCGGCGGCGAGGGGCTCCAGACCATGGAGGATGCCGGGATCACGGAGATCGACCTGCAAAGCGGATACACCGCCGACCTCGATTCGGCCAACCCGATCACCTACGAGACCCTCTTCGTCGACGGCGAGGGGCGGGAGGCCAAAGCGGCCGACGTCTGGTTCGCCCGCGACGGGCAGGATACGAAGTACCTTTACGCCGGGAACGTGGCGGCTTCCGTGGAGGAGCTGCCCAACCTCAAAGGCTTCGGCCGCGTCATCGACCTGACCTACGCCATGAACGACGACGCGCAGCTGGCGCAGAAAGTGGCGCGGCTCGGCAGTGACTTTTCCGCCCTTTCGCTGGAGGATCTGGCGGCGCAGACCGACGAGCTGCTGGCCCGCTGGACGGGAACGGACGGCATCGACCCCTCCCAAACCCGCGGCGAACACCATGTGCTCAACCACGACTATGGCCACGAATCGGCGATCGACAGCTACCGCGTCAACGCCTACGCCAAAGACGTGGCGATGCTCGAAGCCTTCGCGGGGACGCTCTACCGTTCCGTCGACGCGTCGGGCAACCTGACCTCCGACGTGCTCGGGGTGGAGACGACCGAAGCCTTCAACGAGCGGCTCCGCCGCCTGCGCTACGGCACGTTGGCGGACCTGGGCGCCCAGGTGCTCTTCGGCAAGGAGATCTACGACGCCGAAACGGGTGACCTCGACAGGGAAACGCTCTTTACAAAGCTCTCCGAAGCGCTCGCTTCCGGCGACGACGCCACGCGCCGCGGGGCGGTCAACCTGCTGAGCGCGATGCTCTACGATGAGGGGATCGGGGTGTTCGGGCACCTGGATAGCTCCGTGCTCGGAGACGACACGATCCGAAACCTCCTCGCGGACAACGGCATCGAGCTGAGCGTGGACGACGCGGGAGAGATCTCCGGCACCGTCGGGCGGTTCGTCTACGGCACGTCGGAAGGCGACAGCTACGACTACGGCAGCGGCACGAACGGGCACGCCCGCCACACCGAGCACGGCAAGCACATCTTCGCCGGCGCGGGCGACGACACGATCGTCGGCACCAACTCCCACGACGTCATCTACGGCGGCGACGGCGACGACACCATCAACGGCTATAGCGGCGACGACATCATCTACGGCGGCGCGGGCGACGACACCCTCATCGCCGACAACGGCGGAAGCAACTACGGCTACACGGTGCTCGTGGGCGGCGAAGGGGACGATACCCTCAAAGGCAGCCGCCGCCAGGGCAAGTACATCTACACCTACGGCGACGGCCACGACACCATCATCGACCCGGGCAACGTGGGCACGAAGGCCGACAAGCTGGAGTTCAAAGGGATCCTCAGCTCCGACGTGCGCATGGACCGCGACGGCCGCGACATGATTTTGCTCATCGACGACGTGGTCACGGGTGAAGGGACCTCCGGGTCGGTACGCATCGTCGACGGATTCGGCGGCGGCAAGATGGAGGTGGTGCAGTTTGAAGACGGCAAGTACAGTTACGACGAGCTTCTGGCCCTCTACGGCGCCGACGACACCGCCTACACCTACCGACGGGGTGAAGGGCGTGTGGAGATCGACGACATCCTCGGGTTCGACACCCTCACCTTCGGTGACGGCATCGCCCCCGGCGACATCGTGACGCGGGTGCTCGAGGACGGGACGCTGCAGGTGGGCCTCGCCGAGGAGGGCAAAAGTTTCGACGAGCTGGGCGACGTCGTGACCCTCAAGCGCCAGCTCGAGTCCGGCTACGGCATCGACGCCTTCCGCTTCGCCGACGGCACCGTCATGAATACCCAGAACCTCCTGCTGCTGCAGTCGGGCACGGAGGGCGACGACTACGTGGTGACCGAAGAGGGCGACATCGTTCTCGATCTCAAGGGAGGCGACGACACCTTCCTCTCCGCCTCGGGCACCCATACCGTCCGCGGCGGCGCGGGCGACGACACCCTCCACGGCGGAACGGGCGACGATACCTACCTCTTCGGTCGGGGCTCCGAACGCGACACCGTCTATGACGCGGGCGGCGCCGACGCCGTGCGATTCGACGAGGGGATCGCTTTTGAAGACCTGCTCCTGCGCAAAGAGGGCAACGACATCGTCGTCGCCCTCAAAGAGGAGGGCAAGGCGTTCGACGAGCTGGGTGACCGGCTGGTGCTCAAGGAGTGGTACCGCAAGCAAAACCGCGTCGAGACCTTCCTCTTCGCCGACGGCACCGCCGCCTCGCTGGCGCAGATCCAGGAGGCGATCCCCAACAAAGAGGGGGTCTACATCGGCACCGACGCCGACGAGACGATCACGGGCGATCCCGACTATGCCGACATCCTCTACGGCGAAGGGGGCGACGACATCGTCACCGGCGCGGGCCGTGACGACCTGATCTACGGCGGCGCCGGCGACGACACGCTTCGCGGCGCGGGCGGCGACGACGCGCTCTACGGCGACGCGGGCGACGACACCTACCTCTTCGCCCGGGGCGACGGGGCCGACACGCTTCACGAGAGCGGAGGCCTCGATACGGTCCGTTTCGCGGAGGGGATCGATCCCGAGAGCCTGCGGATCGTCCGGGAGGGCGACGACATCGTCATC
>Ga0256843_1003711_pt1 | contig 10470 bp, 9 predicted proteins | sample AlvinellametaG_FD_191572 | JGI IMG/M metagenome (GOLD analysis project Ga0256843, IMG submission 191572) | Pompeii worm associated microbial communities from hydrothermal vent at the East Pacific Rise, Pacific Ocean - Alvinella | ecosystem: Host-associated > Annelida > Integument > Unclassified ... | reverse complement strand
AAAAAGAGGACGGTTTCTGATATCTTTTAGAGGCATATAGTTTACAGCTTCTATCTTTAAAAGTGCATAGTATCTTTCTTGATCTTTTGGACTTCTAACTTGTCCTGTAACTATATCTCCAGTTCTAAGTGCAAATTTTCTTATCTGTGTAGCACTAACATAAGCATCATGAGAGCTGTTTGAAAAGTTTACATCTGTATTTCTTAAAAAGCCATATCCATCGTTTGCTATCTCTAGGATACCTGTAAAAAGTATATATCCACCTTGGCTTACTTGGGATTTTAATATCTCAAATATCAAATCTTGTCTTTTTAACTGATGAGGATTTTCAACTTTTAGTTCATCTGCTATAGTTAAAAGTTCATCTAAACTTTTTGCTCTTAGCTCTTCTATCTTATGACCTTGTACCGGGGTATGTGTTCTTTGATGTTGTTTTCGGTTGTTATTTTGTTTTTTTTCAGGTTGTTGTTCTTGAGTTTGTTCAGATTTTTCCATACTACCTTCTTTTGGAATTTGTTTTGTAGAATTTTAAGTTTTGAAAGATTTTTAAACTTAAATAAGTTTGTTGATTGTAGTTAAATTTTTATAAAAAGTCAAGAAAATTTGGGGAAAACCCCAAATTTCTTTTAAGTTTTAGCAAGAATAAGTTGATGCAAACTCAAATGCTGTAGGTCTTGCTTCGTCAGGCCATACTTGTCTTTCAAACTGATAGTGTTGATATGTATCTATAAACTCATCAGTCATAACTGGTTTTAAGAATTCATTGTCAGCTATAAGAGCTTCAAGAGCCTCTCTTAGAGTATGAGGCATTTGTGGGATATTTTTTTCTCTTATCTCATCAAGGCTTAGCTCAAATAGATCTTCGTTCATAGGTCCTACTGGAATATCTTTGTTTTTGATACCATCAAGACCAGCAAGTAACAATACTGCAAATGCTAGATAAGGATTTGCTGTAGAGTCAGGGAATCTAGTCTCTATTCTTGTAGCAGCTTCTCCCGCTCCATAAGGGATCCTACAAGCAGCTGATCTGTTTTGGCTAGAGTAAGTTAGGATACTTGGCGCTTCAAATCCTGGAATAAGTCTTTTATAAGAGTTTGTAGAAGCATTTGTAAATGCAGCTACAGCTTTTGCATGTTTAAATATACCACCAAGGTAGTTAAGTGCTGTTTCACTTAGATTTGCATACTCTCCCTCTTTATAGAAAAGGTTTTTACCATCTTTCCAGATAGATTGGTGAACATGCATACCGTTTCCGTTATCACCGTATAATGGTTTTGGCATAAATGTAGCAGTTTTACCGTTTAAGTGTGCTACCATTTTTACTACATATTTGTATTTTTGTACATTGTCAGCAGCTTCTATAAGTGTACCAAACTTGATACCTATCTCACCTTGAGCTTGTGCAACTTCGTGGTGTCCTAAAACAACTTCTAGTCCAACTTCTTCAAGAACTTGCATCATCTCAGCTCTAAGATCAACCATAGAGTCTATAGGCATAACTGGAAAGTATCCACCTTTTGTTCCTGGTCTGTGAGCTGTGTTTGCATAGTCTTCAAACTTAGTACTCATGTTCCACTCACCCTCTTCAGAGTCAACTTTATATCCTGATTGGTTTATGTTATCCCAGATTTGAACATCATCAAATATAAAGAACTCATTTTCAGGACCAAAGTAAGCTGCATCACCAATACCAGCTTCTTCTAAGTGTTGTAAAGCTTTTTTAGCGATACTTCTTGGACACTTCTCATAAGGTTGACCTTTATATATATCAAATACATCACAAAAAACGATAACTGTAGGATCAGCAGTAAAAGGATCCATAAAAGCTGTTTCGATATCTGGTTTTAAAAGCATGTCAGATTCGTTTATTGGTTGCCAAGCTTCGATAGATGAACCATCAAAAGGAAGACCTGCTTCTAACATTTTTGCATCTACTGCATTTTTTCTATAACTGATATGATGCCATGCACCTTTGATATCAGTAAATCTAAAGTCGATAAACTCTACCTCGTTTTTTTCACAAAAGTCAAAAAACTCATCTACATTGTTTACAAATTTACCCATTGTAACTCCTAACTTAAATTTTAATTTTACAATTATAGCTAACTTTTATAAAAATAGAAATATCTAAATTGCTTAAAAATTAATCAATTTTCTATCTCTATTGTGAAAAATAGCACATTTTTTAAAAGAGTACTTAGATAAAATAGTTTTAAGTTTATCTTCATATTTGCAAATCTCTTGTGGAGAGTGTGCATCACTTCCAAAGGTGATAGGTATATCATACTCCTCTATAAGCTCTAAAATATCTTTTGAAGGATAGAGTTCATTTATAGGTTTTTTATAGCCTGACATATTTAGTTCTACTACAATATCTGCTTTTTTGATCTCTTTTAGAGCATTTTTTGCTATAAGTTTTATCTCTTTTTTTGGAAGGTATTTAAAAACTTTGATAAGGTCTATATGACCTACTATATCAAAAAGTCCACTTTTTGCAAGTTGTGTTATAGCTTCAAAGTACTCTTCCCATATCTTATCTATATCTTTATTTTTATATTCACCTATAAACTCTGGATTGTCAAATCCCCAACCATTTAAAAAGTGGATTGAACCTATAAGATAGTCAACATCTGCTTGTAAAACTTTTTTATCCATATAGTTTGGTAAAAAATCAACTTCATATCCCAACAGGATCTCTATATCATCTTGAAACTTTGTTTTCATATTTTTTATAGAGTTTTCATATATTTTCATATCTTCAAAATTCATACGATATTTTTTATCATATTCCATAGGAGCATGATCGCTAAATCCAAAATATTTTATATCTTTATCTATAGCTGATTGGATATATTCTTCTAATTCACCTTCTGCGTGATTGCATAGTTTTGTATGGTTATGTAAGTCTGCTATCATGATATATTTTCCTAAAGTTTTTTTTTCGTTTGTCGATTATGAGTATAACAAAAAAATTATATTAGGATGTGTAATGGCTGAAGGAATTGTTAGCTTACCTACGATTGGTGAAGATGAAAAAGTTGTAGATCAGTTAGATCAAGTAACTCGTGATTCTGAAAAAAAAGCTGGTGAAGTTTTTGATAAGTTAGAACTTTTGATGAGTAATCTTCAAAATATTCATAATATAAATGAAAAGTTAAGTTTACTAGTAAAAAAATCTAAGATAAAAGATAAAGAACCTTATGAAAAGTTGATGAATGAGTTGGCTAACATAGCAAATGAGTCAATGGATGAGATCATGAATACTATGGATATCATGCAGTATCAAGATATACACAGACAAAAGATAGAAAGAGTTATAAATATAGTAAGAGCTTTAAACAACTATATGAACTCGCTTTTTAGTTCAAAAATAAAAGATGAAGATAGAGTTAGTTCTGCACAGTATATAGCAGGAGATAGTAACAAAGATGATGTTTTAAGTGATTCTGAGATAGAAGAGATGTTAAAACAGTTTGCTAAATGATAATAAAAAGGAGCAAAGGTGACACAAGAAGAGTTAGATGCTTTGATGGCTGGTGATGATTTGGATTTTGATGATGATGTAGCTGTGGCAGAAGATACAGAGCTAGAAAAAGTAGAAGATATAGACAGTATTGAGATTTTAGATGAGGATACAAAAGCAAAAGCACCTTGTCCACCAGAGCCTACAGAAGACAACAAAGTTGTTAGTCAACTTGATATAGTTACTAAAGATTCGGAAGAAAAAGCTACAGAGATCTTTGATAGACTTGATGGGATAAGTGAGTATATCTCTACAGTTGAAGAAGAAGCAAATGACTTAACAAGCCTTTTTAAAGAAAATATAGAACTTTTTGAAAAGTTATCAACTCATTTTGATGATATCGAGATATTTAAAACTTTTTTAGAAAAAAATTCACAAGCTTTAACTAATGTAGAAGATATCATAGAAAAGTCACAAATGAGTAGTGATGAGATCATGATGATTATGGATACTATGCAGTATCAAGATATCCATAGACAAAAGATAGAGAGAGTTATAAATGTTATGAGAAGTTTACTAAAATATATGAATACTCTTTTTGGATCAGATATAAAAGATGAAGAAAGAGTTAGTTCTGCCCAACATATCATAGGAGATAAAGATACTGGAGAAGTAGTATCAAACGAAGATATAGAGGCATTGCTTGAAAGTTTTGGTAAAAAATAGAGTAAAAAAATTTAACAAAGTAACTGCTTTTTAAAATTAATTTTATATATTATAGATAAAATAAAAGAAAATTTTAAAAGGTAGCTTTATGTTTAAAAAGTTGTTAAGTATAGGTTTGGTTATAACTATACTAAGTTTACAGGGATGTAGAACAGGTTCAAGAGATAGTGGTGATGAGTTTGGTAGTCTGTCTGTAAACTCAGGGAATCTTATTTTTAAAAATGTACAAGCTCCACAGTATATAGAAGGCGTTACTCAAGAAAGAGGTCATTATCAAGAGATAGTTCAACCTTTAGAAGTACCTGCACAATATGAATCTTTAACTCCTTTGGAAAACAGTAAAAACTATGTTATGTATGAAAATGGTAGAGTTTCTGAAGAAGGTAAGATAAGTGTTAAACCAAATCCAAATGATATATCAAATGAGATGATGCTATTGTTGGATTTTTCAGGATCTATAGTGGATGGAGGCTGTCAAGATGAAAATGCAACTTGTAGTCAGCTGATCAAACAAGTTGAAAGATTTATAGATAAAGTTGTAAATCAATACAATATTGCATTGTCTATATACTACTTTAATGCAAGTGATGAAATCTATCCTCTTGATAGAACAACAAAATATCCTTCTAGTTCTATAGAAGACTTAAAGAAAGCTATAGAAAAACTTAAAGATCCAGTATTTATGAATCAGTTGCAAGATTATACATATAGTACAAATCTTTATGGGGGTATTGAAAAAGCAACACAAAAGCTTTGTCTTCTTAGCGGTTGTGATAACCAAGATCCATCAGATGAATTAAATCTAAGATCTATAGTTATATTTACAGATGGAAAAGATAGTGCAAATATAGTTAGTAAAGACAATATGTTAAATAGCCTTAGAAAAGATAAGATAGAGTACTATACTATGGGAATAGGTCAAGCTGATAAAAGTGTTTTACAACAGATATCAGGAAGTAGTAACTATTTTTATTCTGTAGATAATTTTGAGAGTATCTTTAGTAGAATTTTAAAAACTATAGAGATAAAGAGTAACTTTTTTATCATCAGTTTTTGTCCATCTACCAAAGGTGGTGGTAGTGTAGATGTTAAGTTTTTATATGATGATCATGAAGGTGTAAAAAGTATCATACCTGAACAAAGAGTAGATTTGATAGATAGAGATTTTGCTTGTGATATAAACTAGATTTTAAAGTATAAGTGTTGTTTCTTGTCAGGTTGATTGCAACTTTTCTTGATATAATCTTTAAAAAATATATAAAAATTTAAAGGTTATATCTTGAAAAAAGTAGAACTTCTTTCACCTGCAGGAAACTTTGAAAAACTAAAAATTGCTCTAGCTTATGGGGCAGATGCTGTTTATGGAGGGGTTAGTCACTTTTCTCTTCGTATAAGAAGTGGAAAAGAGTTTGATTATGACTCTTTTAAAGAAGCCATAGAATACACACACTCAAAAAATAAAAAAATCTATGTTACTATAAATGGTTTTCCTTTTAACAACCAACTTCCAGCTTTAAAAAAACATATCAAAAAGATAAGTGATATGAACCCAGATGCCTTGATAGTTTCAACTCCAGGAGTTATCAAACTAGCTAAAGATACAGCTCCCAATATACCACTTCATCTTTCAACTCAAGCAAATGTTTTAAACTATCTTGATGCCCAGGTTTATCATGATATGGGAGTAGAGAGGATCATAGCTGCAAGAGAGATTAGTTTAAATGATGTAAAAGAGATCAAAAAGCATTTGCCAAATCTGGAGATAGAGATCTTTGTACATGGAAGTATGTGTTTTGCATATAGTGGTAGATGTCTTATCAGTTCGGTTCAAAGTGGTAGAGTACCAAACAGAGGAAGCTGTGCAAATGATTGTCGGTTTGATTATAATCTATATATAGAAAATCCAGATGATGGAACGATGCTAAAACTTGAAGAGGATGAGTATGGAACTCATGTGATGAATGCAAAGGATATGAATCTTATAAACTATGTGGATGAGCTTTTAAAAAGCGGTGCGATAGATAGTCTAAAAATAGAAGGACGAACAAAAAGTCCATACTACGCCGCTATAACTGCAAGAGCTTACAGGAGTGCGATAGATGACTTTTATGATGGAAAATATGATGCTAAAAAGTATGAAAAAGAACTTTTAACTACAAAACATCGAGGCTTTTCAGATGCATATCTGTTTTCTAGACCTTATGAGAAGCACGACACCCAAAATCATTTTACAGCTATGAGTGAGGGGACATACGAAGTAAGCGGACTTGTACTAGAGGATGGAGAGAGCTTTATGTGTAAGTATAAAACTTTGCCAAACCAAAAGATAGAGCTTATTTTTCCAAAGGATTCCAAGGTAGAAGTAGGAGAGAGTGAGGTAGGAAGAGTTTTTAAAGAGGGTGAGGATTATTTTATAGAGTTTTATAAAATAGAAACAGTTGAAGGGAAAGAGCTTGATTCGGTTCATAGCGGTTACTTAAAACCTATAAAGCTACCTGTGAAACTGCCTCCATACTCTATCATGAGACAAAAGATATAAATAAAGGAGAAAAATGAAATCATTTGAAAATGTAACTATAGATATAGCTGGGAACAGTTATTTTGATGGTGCTGTTACAAGTAGAACTATACACTTTAAAGATGGAAGCAGAAAAACTTTAGGATTTATGCAGGTTGGAGAGTATGAGTTTGGTACAGAGAGTGCTGAGCTTATGGAGATAACAAGTGGAGATGTAGAGGTTTTGTTACCTGCTAGTGATGAGTGGATAGTAGTCAAAGGTGGAGAAAGTTTTGAAGTACCAGCAAACAGCAAGTTTAGAATAAAGGTAAAAAGTTTAACTGATTATTGTTGTTCTTATCTATAAAATTTAAAAAAAGAGGTTTAAAGTAAACTTAATATAGACTTTAAAAATATTTTATGCTATAATTTTTTAAGATATTTTTAAAAGTTGGTTTTTTATGCAAAATATTGATTTTAAACTTCAAGTTTTTCAGCATACCATTGCATCTTTTTATGCGATACCTTTAAGACTGTATAACAGTAAGTGTATAGAAGATATATCAGAGTATTTATCTACTTTAGATAGTGATTTTTTCCTCTCTTTTGAAAAGTTTCTCAACTCTTATGACTCTTTAAAGGTATATGCTGAAAACTACGAAGAGTATCTATATGAAATCTTTATAGAGATATCTAAGCTTATTAAAGATAACAATAAAGAGTTTATAGATGATTTGTTGAAACTGTTTACAAATGAAATGGTTACAGAGATAAACAGTTGTATATGGAAAACCAGACCAAGTTATGCTATGCCATATGTTAGAAAGTTAAAACTTGATGATAGGATATGGAAACTTTTAGTACTTGGGAGTATAAAAAACAGTAGAAGTAACATGCTATCAGTTTTGGGATTGGATAGTATATTTATAAAGTTTGATGATTTATATATAGTGCTTGGCAAAATTTTTATAAAAAATACTCTTTCCATAAACAAAAGAGTCAATAACTTTTACAATGATTTTCATCCATCCTTTACAGATAGAATAGAGTTGCAGAGATTGGCAAATCTAAGGGATGAGATGAATGAGTTAAAAGCCAAAGAGCTTTTGATAAAAATAAGAAATATCTTTAAAATCTTAAACTCTATTAGTCATCATGATATAAAGTTTTCAAAAGATGATTTGGAGTTGATAACTCTTTTTGTTATATTTTATATCCAGTCAAGAGAGGATGAAAAAAAAGAGTTTAGTCAAATATTTTTGTTGTTAAAAGACAGTAAAAAAATAGTAACTATAAAAAATACAAAAATAGTTTTTGTTGAAAATATTGATATGAAAGATAAAACTATCATAATAAATAGTGATAAAATAGATAAAAAATATGCAAAAAACTCTTTTAACAGGATATTAAAAAGATTTAAACAAAACTCCAAAGTCAGAGAGTTAGAATATATAAATCTTTTAAGCGAAGAGGTTCACTCCTATGAAGTATCTCAAAGCAGAACTGATACTGAAAAGATTTTGAAAAAAACTTTAAAAAAGATTTGCAATACTATTCAAGCTGATGGTGCTATATTTTACTGGTACAATATAAATAAAGAGAAGATAGATAGTTTTACAGTACATGGAAAGTTAGAGTATTCTTCTATAGAGTTGTGTAAAGAGGCTATTTGTCATGATAGAGATATAGTAAAAAATCAACATATATGTAAAAACAGACTTTGTAGTCTCTCTTTGGCAAATGCTATCATAGACAACTGTTATATGGACAATCTTGATGAATACTATTTGTACTCAGATGATGAAAAAAAGTTGTGCTTTCCTGCACTCTATAGAGGTAAACTTATAGGAGTTTTAGTTGTTAGTAGTGATAAGTGGAAAGTATTTAACCAAGAGAGTATCCGTATAGTTGATGCAGTATCTCATGTCATAGCAAATCTTGTTTATAAGCATATATACAATACAAATCTTTTTAATGTTTTTAATACATTTTCAAATGAAAACTCTATTCTTACATACAATGAAAACAATGAGTTGATAAAAAGGATTTGTACAAATCTAACAGAACTTTTCTTTTGTAGTGGTATAGCTTTTTGGGAGTATAACAAAGAGGAGAAGGTATATATAAAAAGAGCAACAACGATAAGAGATGATAAAAACAGTAAAAGTATTTCAGAAAACAGTAACTCTGTTATAGACTTTGTTAAAAGAAATAAAAGAAGATATATCATAGAAAATCTGCAAAAATATAACAGCAAAAGAACAAAAGATCAACCAGAGTTAAAGTTTGAAGCTTATAAATATGATAAAAAGATAAAGACTTTGACTATTCATCCTATCTTAGATAATAGAACTAAAAACTTTCTTGGTGCTTTATCTATATATAATGATAACATAGATACAAATACTCTCATAGAAGAGAGTGTTTTGGAGCAGATTTTAAAATCTTTGGCACTTTTTTTAAATATAAAAAATACTATCCAAAATCATAAAGTAAATATAGAAAAAAATGCACTTCATGATACAAATCAACAACTTTTGTCCATAGATAGAAAGTGTAGAGAGTTAAATGAGATAGTAACAGGTATTTTTAGTGATATTCCTTTTCCTCAAAATCATAACATACAGGTTAAAGTTCAAGATATAAAACTATATAACAGCGAAGTAAAACAGAGTTTTAAATATCTTATAGGTGAGAGTAAAAACAATAGTATAAAAAAAGATATAGATGAGGATATAGCAAGTGTAAAAGTTTTGTTTAGTCCTGATATGACATATAATTCAAATATACAACATATCTATCTAAGGATAAAGCATAGTAAGTTGGCTGATCTTGCAAAAGCTAAAAGGATATCACTTCCTCTTGGAATAAACTATAAAAAAGTATTAAATATCCCAGAAGAAGCAATTTTTAGAGTATTTTACAATCTTTTACAAAATGCTATTAAGTATTCTAAAAGTGGAAGTAAGATTTTGATCGTTGTAAAAGAAAATGATTTTGAAGTGAGTGTTGATTTTATTAACGATGGTTTATGTATAGAAAGAAGTGAAAAGTACGAAATCTTTGAATCAAAAAAAAGAGGAGTTGCTGTAAGAAACTATATAGATATAGTAGATGGTAAACCTGTAAAATATGAAGAAGATAAACAAAAACAAGAAAATCTTGGTATAGGTTTGTATATAGCAAAGAAGATAGTTAAGTTTTGGGAAGGTAGTTTGGTACTAAAAAAAACTGAAAAGATAGATCAAGCATATTGTAAGAATACATTTAGAGTAAGTATTCCTAAAAAATATATAAAAGAGTAGGAGTTTAGATGGCAAAAAAGATTATTTGGTTAGAGGATGAACCAGCTACTATAGATCATGATTTTGTTGCACCTTTAGAAAGAAGATATGATTTTTTAGAAGTTGAGATATGTCAAAACTACAGCTCTTTTTTTTCAGAGATTGTGATATCTGAGAGTGAAGGGTATGAGATTTTGTTTTTTATTATTGATATTAGGATGTTACTAGGAGTTGGACAAGGAAGTATGGAGTGTTTTGGTAAAAATATACCTGTAGAAAATGACTTGGAGGCTGGACTGGAGTTTTATACAAAGTGTTTAAAACACAACTATCCAAATGTAGAAGTTTTGTTTATTACTTCTAAACCCAAAGAGCATCTAAAAAAAGATTTGGAAAAGTTTAAGATAAGCAAAGATATCAAAGTTTACTCAAAAGATGAATATGAAGAGTTTTTAGACTATATAAAAGGTGTTTGTGATGAGAAGTGTAGCTAGTATCTT
>Ga0256843_1003710_pt1 | contig 10472 bp, 6 predicted proteins | sample AlvinellametaG_FD_191572 | JGI IMG/M metagenome (GOLD analysis project Ga0256843, IMG submission 191572) | Pompeii worm associated microbial communities from hydrothermal vent at the East Pacific Rise, Pacific Ocean - Alvinella | ecosystem: Host-associated > Annelida > Integument > Unclassified ... | reverse complement strand
GAAAATCCTTGTGTCCGCAGTTCGATTCTGCGAGGTACCACAAAAACCACAGGCTTTTTAGTCTGTGGTTTTTTGGTTTTTGTGTCCGCAGTTCTCCCGATGCTTCGGGACTGCGAGGTTCTACAAAAACCACAGAAAGAAATTTCTTTCTGTGGCTTTAATCAATTTAATTTGTTTTGTTAAAAACCTGTAACGGTTATTTAGGACTAGTCAACTAGTAATTATAGCTTATATAATTTGTTTCTTTCTTTTTCGCAAATAATTATCGATATTTATACTTTTAGCTGGTATTTAAAATTATCAAATTGAGTTAGTAAATATTTATAGAAGCGCAAATGTTTTTTAACTATCTTAGTTGATGTTTTTGTATTATTTGCCTTTACTATCCTAAAAAATGTTGAAGTTAATATATATTACATGAACATGATATCATCTAAGTGAACTATATAGCCAATATTATTATGTGATAGAAAATATTTTTAGTATTTTTGTTAAATGCTTGAATGGCAATGGAATACATATTACTAAGATTTTGCATATTGCTATTATAATTTCTTTAAATATTTTTAGTTATGAAAAAGAGAAACATTTTAATTATCATATTAATATTTATAATTGGTAAAACACTAGGCCAAGGGCATCCTCATTTAAATGAAAACACTACATATTATATAAGTTATTCTTCTGGTAATGATAATAATGATGGCTTAACCCAATCATCACCTTGGAAAACTACACAAAATATTGAATACTGGTTTGATGATATTTATTTAAGGGGAACCAAGATTCTTTTTAAAAGAGGAGATGTTTGGAATAATACAGGCCTTATTTTAAAGAATGTTCATGGTGCCCAGAATAATCCTTTAATTATTGGAGCATATGGCGTAGGCAATAAGCCAATAATTTCAGGAAAAAGTAAAATAACGAACACTTTTTTTCCATTAGTTGATTCTTTAGGTAGTCAAATACAGAATTTATGGTATTGTAATATGAATTGGAACCCTGGTCGAATTTTTAGTAATAACGATAATGAATTAATTAAAGGATATAATTTGCGTTTTCATAGAACATATATAAATAGTACTAGTGGAGGACATGAAAATTCTTATAATAAAAATCAATATGCCCTAGGTGAATCTCAATATTCTTTAAAGAATGATTGTTTAGCCACAATGCAACAGCCTACAAATAAATGGTATTGGCTATCTAATGATAGTTATTTCTGGTATGATAATTGTACAAATTGTAATAATAACCAACCAAGTAGTCACCCTAAGGATTCAATTTTTATTCCAGCAAATACATTATTATTATTTTCTATTAGCAACCCCAATAATGATACTTATTATAAATCAACTAATAGTGGTGATTGGAAATCATTAATGAATGTTCAAATTTTGCAGTGTTCTAATATATTTATTAAAGATATAGAATTTCGTGGAGGGGAAAATTGTTTTGCTATAGGACAAATGGGACTTGATGTTCCTGATTCAAGTGATTTAAGCAAAAATATTGAAATAATGCATTGTGATATAGGAAAATATAGTAACAATGGTTTTGAAATTAGAAATGTTAAAAATATAAAAATACACGATAATATAATTAATTCCAACTATTATATTAAATATGGATTATCTGAAACTAACTGCAAGGCGATTAAGTATCAACAATACATAGGTAATAATAGTTTTTCATATTTTTTTTCAGGTTCAGATAGAGGAACGGGCGATGCAATTGAGATATCTGGCTATTCTTCCGACTGTGAAATCTATAATAATCTTTTTTTAAATTGGGGGCATTCTGCTGTCCAACTTGCAACCTGGGCCTATGGCTCTGTCCATACACGTCCTGGGTGGGATGTGTCTAACATTAAAGTTTTTAATAATATTATTAATGATTCATTAATTAACTATGGTAGAGCATTTAATACTTATGGCAATAAAACTAAAAATAACGAATTTTACAATAATACAATCATTAATACAACTATTCAGTCTCAAATTTCTGGCACTAATAATGTATTTCATCATAATATTTTTGAAGGTGTTTATCAATCTGATATTAGACCTAGAGGTTATGCTTCAGCAATAAGGGTTACTTCACCCCAGCCAAATATCCAATGCAACAATAATAAATTTGATAATAATACTTTTATAAACTGTGAAGATGGTGGAATAAAAATAACATGCTTGAACAATGATGGTTATCTTCCCATTCATGACAATTTCTTTCGAAATAATATTTTTTATAATTGTGGAACTCATTCAGCCGCTTTAATAATACAATCTTTATCTTTTAATATTAATAATAATAAAGTTAACCATAATATATATTATAATAACTTAGCATTTAATGAAAATAGATTTTCAAATGATGTTTTTTATTACAACGAAAGTAAATCTTTTAGTATTTTTAATAATGAAAATGAAGGAATCTATCATGATAAAATTCAAGGAAATTTCAATGATAATCCTAATTTTATTGATTTAAATTTATCTTATAAACTATCTAACGATTCACCTTGTAGAAATGCTGGAGACATTTCAGTAATTCTTGATGAAAATGGAAATGTATTAAGTAATTTAAATAGATTTGATTATTATAATACTACCTTTCCAAATGAGGCTCCTGATATTGGTGCACAAGAGATAAATCCAAAAGTAACGAGATTATTTGAAAATGATTGCAATAGAGTTTTAACAGCTGACAATACTATTATAGAATTTTATAATATTTTTGATAATACAGAAGGATACACTATTAAATTAGAGGATGGAAACCATAATTACTTAGAATTTTTTATTAATAATAACATTTTTGATATTTCAAATTATTATCATACTGAATTATCCAATTATGCATTTTTAAAACCTAACACATGGTATGATGTGAAAATTAAAAAAGGAAACTTTACAAGTAATAATTATTCTAATTATGGTGGACATTGTAATATAAAAACACCAGATGTTACTTTTTTATCTGAAGAATATTGTAATGGTAATATTAATATTGGAGGTTATCTATATTGCTATCCTTTACCGAATGCTATGGAATATATTTTCAAAATAACTAATTCTAATGGAACAAGTAAATGGTTGCGTAATTCTAATCCTTTTGTTGAAATACCAAATACTTTATTTTTTAGAGAAAGTGGATTTTATAGTGTCAAAGTAAGAGATAATAACTCAAGATATGGTTCTTCTTGTATAATAAAAATTAATGGAAAACCATTTTTTTCTATTATTAAAAAAGACTCATTAAGTAAAAAGTATAATTCAAATTTTAGAATTTTATACCCTATTCCCTGCGAAGATTACTTATATCTTAAAATTAACGAAAAAATTCATATTCAAATTTTTGATGTTTCTGGTAAAATGTATTTTAATAAAAAACTTCTAGAAAATCATAACAGAATTAATATTAGTTTTCTTTCGAAAGGTATGTATATTGTAATTATGAAAACTAATCATAAAGTATTTTTTGAGAAAATTATTAAAAAATAACTTTACCAATTTTATTGTTTTAATCCCTTAAAATTTAGAATTTATTTTTTTAGAATAAAATTTAATTTGCTACATACTTTGTCAATATTGATTTTAACATTATTGATATTTCGTTCAAAGATAAATTTATTAATGTATTTACTTGTTGTGCATTTAGAGGATGTTAATTTTTAAATTATTGATGTTTTCTATTAAAAACAAATTTGTTTATGTACTGTTGTTTTGTTTTAGCGCCAAAAAAGAAAATTTTATATTTTTTTGTGCGGCCTATTTCACAATATTTTGCATCAAATCAATAGGCACTTTCAGAAGTATATAAACATTTGAAAATTAATAAAATAATATCTCGAAAAAGGACAAAAATCCATAAAATCGGGGTGTTTTCATAATTAGGGTTTCCTTAAAAAATCAAATTTTTTAGGAAACTCTAATTAACAAAGTTATGAAACTTATAAACAAAAAATCCGATATGAAATTCATACCGGCTTCTTTATGTTAGAATTCTTTAAAATTATTACTTTACTTCTGAAAGTGCCTAGCTTCCTATAATGCCAAATAAAAATATAAATGGCTAATTGGTTTTAAAAAGACCGTATTTTAAGATAACATAAATAGCTCGTATCCCATCTTTCCAATTTATTTTTTTACCCTCTTCGTATGTGCGTCCATAATAAGAAATCCCGACTTCATAAATACGGATGTTAGGAATACGGCTCAATTTTGCAGTGAGTTCCGGTTCAAAACCAAAGCGTTTTTCTTTAAGGCGTAATGATTTTAAAATATTTGCATCGACCAATTTATAGCACGTTTCCATATCGGTCAAATTAAGATTGGTAAACATATTAGATAGGCTTGTAAGCCATTTATTCCCGATACTATGCCAGTAAAATAAAATCCGGTGCGGTTTGCCTCCTATAAAACGCGACCCGTAAACCACATCGGCAAAACCGTTTACAATGGGTTTGAGCAAGTCGTTGTATTCTTCGGGATCGTATTCCAAATCGGCATCTTGAACTATCATATAGTCGCCGGTCGCTTCTTTAATGGCACGATGCAGCGCAGCCCCTTTTCCCATATTTTTGTTTTGTCTGAAAAAACGGATGTCGGCATTGGGGTGATCTTCAATATATTTTAAAACCGCTTGATCCGTTTGATCGGTGGAATAATCATCTACAATGATGAGTTCTTTTTGAATATTGTTTATCAAATCAACAGCCAGTATTTTATCCAAAATCAAATGGATGGTTTGGGCTTCGTTATATGCCGGAATAAGGATGGAGAGTTTTTTTATCATGATTTCCATTTTTCTTTTATAACATACCAAATAAATTTAGTATTTCCTATTAAATATCGTTTCCACATACGTTTTGGCTCTTGAACCAAACGATAAAACCATTCTAAGCCGGCTTTTTGCATCCATAGAGGGGCTCGTTTAACTTTACCGGCCACGACATCAAAACTGCCGCCTACTCCCATGATGAAATTGACATTTTTTAAGGTGTCTTTGTAGTTGTTTAAAAAGTTTTCTTTAGTGGGAGAGCTAATGGCTACAAATAAAATTTGGGCGCCGCTTTGAGCAATTTGACGGGCTATCTCGGGTTCTTCATCTTTTGTAAAATAACCGTTTCTATAACCGGCTATAATTTTTTTTCCATATTTTTTGGTGTATTTGTCCACTACTTTTTTTACAATATCTTCTTGGGCTCCAAACAGGAATATTTTATAGTGTTTTTGAGCGGCCAACTCTACCAGGCTTTGCATCAAATCTATACCGGCGACCCGTTCTTTAAGCGGCTTGCCCAAAAACTTACTTGCCCATACTATGGCTTGTCCGTCGGCATTAATCAAATCGGCGCTATTTACATCTGCGTATAGTTGTTTGTCGGACTGCATAGCAACCATTTTACCGGCATTGACCACCACATGATGTATTTGCCGGTTTTGTTCAATGGCTTGCTCTACTTGTTGTAAGGTTTCAGCCATGTCCAAATTATGAATAGTAGTATTTAAAAAGGTGATAGTCTTATTCACACGCGGGGATTTTTGTCGGTTAAAAAATTCAATAATTCTTTATTTACTTTTTGATTTTCATATCGCAAAGCGGTTTCAAAAGCATTTTTTGTCATCTTTTCCTTTTTATGTTGGGGTAAATTATAAAATCTTAAAATGGTTTTGTATAAATCTTCTGTGTTATTTGTATCAAATAAAAAACCATTTTCACCTTCAATCAAATAAGTTTGTAAAGCCGGATGCTTACTACCTATAACAGGCACGCCGCAAGCCATTGCTTCCAAGCCTACCAAACCTAAACTTTCTCCTTTGTATCGGGTGGGGAAAATAAAAATATCCGATTGTTGATATATTTTGGCTATTTGACTATGTGTTAAGCCGGAATGTAATTGAACCGGTAACGAATGTGCTTTAATCAGGTTTTTGATTTTAGTTTTATCAGGGCCGTCACCTACCATTAAAATTTTTAAGCCGGGAATATCTTTACGGTCAAATAATATTTTTACGGCATTTAAAAATACATTCCAACCTTTTTCGGGTATAAATGAAGAAACATAAGAAATTGTAAAATCCGATGATTTTAAAAGTGGATTAGGATGAAAAATTTTGGTGTCAATGCCTCCGGAAGGATAAATTAAAATATCATCGGGATTCTTTTTATAAAGTTGCATTACTTTTTGTTCATAATGGGCAGAAGGAACCACTACAGGATATTTTTTGATTAAACATTTTTGAAATTGAGATAAAATTTTCTTTTTAAAACTGTTAAAGAGCAAATCATTGCCGTGAAAATTTAAAAATACTTTTTTGTTGCTCCAACAAAATAAGGATAATACTGGAGCCATAAATAAAGGTGCATGCACATAAATAAGATCATGGGATGAAGCCTTAAAATACAACCTGAAAATTTTGAAATATAATTGTAAATATCCGGCTAATTTGGTAAGTTTTCCGTATTTTTTAGCTAAGACAATTTTTTTTATCTTATATTTTTTATTGACGGCATTTTTAAAATTTTTGACAAACACACCATATCTTATATTCGCCTTAGACGGATACATATTGGAAATCAAATATAGGGTTTGCCGGTTATCTTTCATGATGAAAAACGAAAAAAAATCTAAATTAAATTCATTATTATACAAAAATAAGTTTATTTTTCAAAATGAAGTTTTATAGCCAAAAGGGCTGTTATAACGGCAAACTTGTTACGATATTCAAAAATATCATCATGATAAATTTGGTTTAGATCTTTTTTGATTTCATCGGGCAATAATTTTTTTTCCATTTCTTCTTTAAATATTCGATTTAACTCCAATAATATTTGTTTGTTTTTTTCTAACCATATTCCATAAGGATTCATGCTGTCATAATGCCAATGAAAATATTTTTTGGCGCCGTTATAATAACGTTTAAAGATTTTGCCGTATTTGATTTTCCACTTCCGGTTTGGTTTCATTTGTATTTTATCCCATGGATAGTTTAAAACTTGCGGGTGGTATTTTTTTAACCAATCAAAGTAAATCATTTGATTTTTTTTGTATTCTTTTGGCAATGAAATGCAAAACTCAATCAATTCTCTATCATAGAACGGGGAAATGGTATCAATAAAATGACTAATTGATTTGTCGCCAAAGAGTGTGGCATGTATTACTCTTTCTTCATAAGCATAAATCTCATAGCCTTTTTCTTGGTATTTTTTTAGTATCCTTGGTAAACTTTTTATTTTGTTTAATAAATGAGCCGGTTTGACAAAGCCGGTATATCCGATATTTGCTTTATTTTTAACTATATCATATCCTGATTTGGAAAATGAACCAAAGAGTAAGTCGCCGATTTGCCCCGAGTGAACAACAGAAAATGGTTTTAAATCCAATTCTTGGAGCGTATATTTTAGATGCGAAATGGTGTTATAAAAGATCATGCCATCGGTAGGCACGATATAATTGTTATAAATATCTTTATACAGATAATCACCGCCGTCCAAATTAAATGTTTGGTGTTTAAAACCTTCTTTTTGGGCAATCAATTCGGCATATTTTATGTCCTGTGAGTCTGATTGTCCAAAGGTTAAACTATGTATATTTTTATATCCAAGTTCTTTGGCGATAAGCGCATTGACACGTGCATCCATACCGCCACTGAGCAATGTAAAAAAGGAATGGCTGTATTGACTGTTTTTATCCCAATTTTTTGCTATTGATTCGGTTAACTTTTTTTCAATTATATCAATAGCAACATCATAAGAAATGGGTTTTGTGGTATTGTCAAAATCAAAATAAGAAGTAATGTTTATTTGTTCATTTTTTAAATCATAAGTTAAAATAGAGCCATAGGGTAAAATGTTGATTTCGTTGATGTAAGTTTGATTGTCTAAAATAAAACCATATAACGCCATCATATATACGGCATCGTGATTGAGATTATAAGTAATTTTGTTTTGTTTAAAACAATGACTCAATGTCTGTAAAGCTGAAGCAAACGCAAACCCTTTTTTAGAATGGTAATAGTAAATATTTTTTGTTGACAAGTGATCATTAAACAAATGGAGTTTTTGGTTATTACTATCAAAGATAAAACCTGAAAAAATGCCTTTTAATTCTGAAATAAATGTGATGCCGCTGGTTTGATAAGCCTTGATAAAATCCTCAGCCATTTTAATATTTTCGGTTAAATTGATACCATCAAAAGCTATAGAAATACCATCCTTTTCAAAAAAAAATTTATCATTTGGCATTTGGCTTGTAAAATTGCCGCCCAAAACACCTTCATTCATTTTTTTTTCAAAGAATGGTTTTGAGTTGCCGGAAGGCTTAATATGTAAATTTTCATTGTCGTTTAATAAAAAACCGTATAACGCCATTGGATTGTTATTTAATGAGTTGTATATTTTGGCTTAAGATAGTATTTTGTTATAAAATAACTATAAAAAAATACGATAAAAATAATGCCTTGCACTCTATAAAAAGTTTCGGTAAGAGAAACCATTGAAATAATTAAAAAAAACATCAACAAAACATAATCTTTTTGTTGTAAACCAACCGTGAGAATAGTTCCTAAAAACAATAAATAAGCAAGTAATAATAAAATCCCGCCGGATAGCCACCATTGTAAATAAGAATTATGCGCATTGTATCCCTTTTCAATTAAAAACTTTTGATTTTTTTCTTTATAAATCTGTTGTAACACATCATTGTCAGATCCGGTGCCCCAGCCAATCCACGGCCTTTTTTGAATCAATTCCAAAGCATCTGTCCATATGGTTAAACGGCCTTGTTTTTCGGGATTTCCTTTTTTGACGGCAGAATTACTATTATACCTATAGTTATATTTAGCAGCAAACGTAAATAAAAACCTTTCCTTTACGATAGGAATATTTAAACTCAAAACTATGATAAGCAAAAGGCTTATAAGTGTTGGCAAGATTTTTTTATGATTCTTATAAGCTTTGTGTAAATATAATAAACCTAATGCAAATAATACAATATATCCCATGCGGCTGCCTGTTAAAACAATCCCAAAAACATGTATAAATATCAATAAATAATATGAAAAGGCGTTTTTAAAATAAGAATCAAATTTGAATAGTAACAAACTCAATGATAACAATGCAAACATGGCTACGTATGTTGGATGTTGATTAAAAACCTCCAGAAAATCATAACGGTAAAAATAATACCAATTAATACCTTTTTTATGAGATAAATTGAATAATATTTGTCTATAAACAGCCGTTAAAAAACAAATGACATAAAAGGCGGAAACGCTATAAATGTAGCCCAATTCAATCTTTTCTCTTTCTTTTTCATCTAAGGGCTTGGTAAACATAAATATTAACGGAATCAATAAAAATGAAATAAATCGTTCTACTATTTTTAAACCTCTGTCAAGATTCTCGGTATAAGTAAGTCCAATAATCAAAGTAATAAAAAACAAAATGGGAGGTATCAATTTTTTATATGAAAACAGATGGGTTTTTAATTTCTTTTTTAGATTAAATAAAGATGCAGTCATTAATAAAATAACGGTCCATGAAGCAATACGATACGAAAAAAAATACCCGATACTGACCAACCATACAGCTATTAAAAAAATATTTTTCTTATTGATATTTATGTTCATCCGTTTCTCCCGTTTTTTGATATTGGTTTACTAATATAAAAAATATAAAATGAATGGTGGCAATACCGCTTTCAAAAAAATGCCCCGAAAGTGCTATAATGCCCAATAAAGATAAGGTGAAAAATAATTTGAATTTATACTCAAATTGAACAAAATTCAACATTTTGAAAAAGATATATAAGTAGAGTAAACCTCCTAATAACCCAAAGAATAAAAATAAATCAATTAACCCCATTTCTATATAGTAGGTTTTCATATCATGCCCTCCGATAATAAAATTTATAAAAGACCATTTGGTAGATACCAATGGAATTAGTTTTTGTTGTATAAAAAAGTTTCTTCCGGATAAAATGGCAGCTAACAAACCAAATTTTTGATAACTGTAATTAAAAACTTCCCAGGCGTTTAAAATGATTTTATTTATTAGAGAGAAAAATACTAAATAACCCGAAATTCCTAATAATAAAACGGTGGAAATAAACTTTTTAAAAGAAACTCTTTGCAAGAAATGAAAAATCAAGAGTAACACAAGATATAAATATACGGCTTTTGTGCCTACTAAAAATGAACTGGCTAAAATTAGCCAAAACAATTTTTCTTTGATATTTTTATAAAACCTTCGGTAGTATAGCGTGGTAATTGCAAATATAAAAATATAGGACGACTCATTTTGCGCAAAGATTAAACCGTTGTAACCAAATCGCCATGGGCCTTTGTAGGTTCTGAAAAATTCAATTGAAAAGATTAAACCGACTATAATAAAAATGCTATTAATAATTAATACCCATTTATAGACTTTCCATATTTTTTCTGTGCCTTTTTTACAATCTATAATAT
>Ga0256843_1003709_pt1 | contig 10477 bp, 6 predicted proteins | sample AlvinellametaG_FD_191572 | JGI IMG/M metagenome (GOLD analysis project Ga0256843, IMG submission 191572) | Pompeii worm associated microbial communities from hydrothermal vent at the East Pacific Rise, Pacific Ocean - Alvinella | ecosystem: Host-associated > Annelida > Integument > Unclassified ... | reverse complement strand
ATCTATTATTCAAAAGTTGAATATATCTAGTAGTGTAACTCTATTGGGATTTAAATCAAATCCTTATATATATATGAAAGAGGCTGATATTTTTGTTTTGAGTTCTCGTTATGAAGGATTTCCTAATGTGGTGTTAGAAGCAAATAGGTGTGGTAAGTTTGTTGTAGCATTTGAGGTTGCTGGTGTTGGAGAGGAGATAATCCAAGATGGAGTTAATGGCACACTTGTTGAGTTTGATAACAAAAGAGAGTTTGCTAATGCAATTAAAAATTATGCTTCAACTAAAATAGATGAAGAGAGAATAATAGAGACAATTCAAAAATATAGAGTAGAGAATATAATAAAAGAGTACGAGAAACTTTTTGAAGGATAGTAATGATAAATATCAAATATATAGTAAATGGAGTAAGTAAAACATCTGTACCAAAAAGGTGGAGTGATTATATTAATAGAGAGAATTTCCCATTAAGTATAGAGATGATTTCTATTGATAAGTTTCCGACGCTATTAGGTAGTAAAAATCAAAACTATATAGCACATGGACACCATATTAAGGCTATGGCACTGTTTATAATTTTGAATTTTTTTTTGAGAAAAAAGAGTATATATACTCTACATGGTTCTTATAAATTTTTATCAAAAACAAATAAGATTTTATTAAGATTTATTTTTAGATATACAGATAGAATAGTTTGTGTAAATCAGACTGTATATGATGATATATCAGAGAGTATTAAAGAAAAAATTTCAAAAAAATGTGATATAATATTAAATGGTGTTGAAAAGAGTTATTCTTATAAAAAAATAGATGTATATAAAAAGTTTAATATAAATAAAAGTGATACTATTATTTTTCATCCAGCTCGTTTCGTTGTAGAAAAAAATCATTTGAAGTTAATTGAAGCTATGAAAGTCATTGTGGATAAAGATAGTGGAGTGAAACTTCTTTTAGCAGGAGCAGGTGAGTTAGAAGATGAGATTCGTGACAAAGTAAAAGAGTTAAATTTAAGTAAAAATATAATTTTTTTGGGATTGATTTCTAGAGATGAAGTTTACTCTTTTTTGCAAAAGTGTGACCTATTTGTTATGCCCTCTATATCAGAGGGATTAAATATAGCTTTTTTAGAGGCTATTAGTATGAGATGTAGAGTTTTGGTTAGTGATATAGAATCGTTTAGATATCCATTTACACATTATAATTTAACTCCAACTGAGTTTAATGTTAGATTTGTAAATCCAAATAGTATCAATTCTATAACAGAGGGAATAGAGGAGTCATTAAAATGTCAAAAAAATATGGATTTTGATTTTTCATATTTTGCTTTAGAAAATATGATATTAGAGTATTTAAATATATATAAAAAACTAAATAAAAAGGAAGAGAATGTATTTTAACAAATCAACAGAATTAATAGATAGATTGCTATCTGATATATCAAATTTAGAGGAGTATGTCACTCATATTGAACTCCCAGATTTACACTATAAACCACAAATGGAGGCTCCATCTAGTACAGCTATTAGTACAGGTAAATATATTATTCCATCTCTAGCATCAGCCGCAATCAATGATGGTATGAGTATTATCAAATTACCTTTTAAAAAAGAGGAGTTAACAGATGATATTATCAAGGAGTTTTTTACTCAACTAAATTTACATGCCGCAAAAAGTAAATTTGATATGAATAAATATAGTTTAACTGAGGATGAGTTATTTGATGTTTGCTTAAAAGGAGCTAGTGCTGTTGTTGATAAGTTTGATTTACCAAAAGATATTACTAAATCTCTGGAGTTAGATGGTGTTTTAAATCAAAATTTGACAGAAGATGATATTCATAGATTGGTACCAAAAGCATTGCTAAAATCGAAATTTAGTCGTGCAGAGTTTGGATTAAATTTTAGAGGTAATCACTTTTTAGAAATCCAATATGTAAATCAAATAGAAGATAGTGATTATCTCAAAGAGTTAAATATTCAAGAAGATGATTTAACTGTTATGACCCATTTGGGACCGGGTCCATTTACAGGAAATCTTATGAGAATATATACAAATAGAGAGAAAATTGGACCTATTCATAGGGTTTTATACTTTTTAGCAAAGAGTTATTTTCACTTTTTTGAGGGAAAAAGGGATGATTTGAGTTACTCTGAGGTTGTTAAATACTTTTTTAAGCCACATAAGTATCAATCCTACCATATAGATTCAAAACTAGGGCAGGATTTTTATAAGCTAATACAGATAGGAACAAACTATGGATATGCCTATCAGTTAGGAACATTTACAGCTGTAAGAGATGCTGTAAGAGTAGTACAAGATAAATTTAATCTAACTAAAGGTGATGCTAAATTAATTTGGAATGTTTCTCATAATTCTATATACAAAGATATTATAGATGGGCAGGAGCAGTTTGTTGTTAGACATAACTCTGTTAGGATTTATAATAATAAACCTACAATATTAGCAGGTTCTTATGATGTTTCATCATGTATAGGTATATCTTTTGAACCTGATAATAATTCTCTTCTAAATACTCATGACCACGGTATAGGTTCTATTGTGGCAAGGTTAAAAGATGAGGATAAAATTGATTATACAGATAAGATATCAAAAAGATACTTTTTTAAAAGAGGTACAGATATTATAGAAGAGATTAAGGAGACGAAAGTCTCTGATATGAAACCTATTGAGGCTATATCTGAATATTTTGAAAAAGAGAATATTTTTAGACCATGGTTTTATGTTAATCCTATTGCAACATTGAAAAATTAGGGGGGATATATGAATACTATTTCTTATAAAGAGATTATTGATAGATGTCATGGTGTTAAAAAAGATACCTATAAACTATACTATTATCATAGATTGTTAGCTCTACCTTTAGTTAAATATTTTTATCGTTTTGGTATTAGTGCTGATACTATCTCTATATCAATGATTTTATTATCAATTTTAAGCTTTTTTTGTATGATTTATGGAAATAGTATGATGTTTTTTATAGGATTTATATTATCTATTTTAGCATTTTTATTTGATAAAATTGATGGTGATTTGGCTAGATTGTATGGTGTGGCAAATATAAAAGGTGCTGTATATGATTTTGTTTATCATAGGTTTAGTCTTTTTCTTTTCTATTTAGGTATAGGTATTTACTACTCTGACCAAAATAGCTATATGGTAGTTATCTCTGCAACTGTAGGTTTTATTTCTAATTATATTGAGGAGATGCAACTATTACCTTATCGGGTATTTGCACATAAATATTTATCCAAGGGTGAGAGTATAGATATAAAAGAGTCTATGGAGTTTAAAGAACCTATTTATATAAAAGGGTTAAAAGTTTTTAGAATGCAAATATTTCTTTTTTATTATTTTGCTTTTGCAATTTTTTTAAATAGTTTTTTATCTAATGTTGTATTTTATTTTATGCTTTTTGCTTTAGTAGGTACTGTTATATACTCTATTGCACAACTTTATATTATGATGAAATATATGTTTGATTTTGAAATTAATAAGCTAAAAGGAGCTTAAAGTGTGTGGTATTGTTGGTTATGTCTCCAATAAAAAAGAGAGTTATATAAATGAGATGGTCAAAGAGATAAAACATAGAGGACCAGATGATAGTGGAGTATATGTAGATAGTCTCAATAGTAATACACATATCCATTTAGCTCATGCGAGATTGTCTATACAAGACCTTTCAAAATTAGGGCATCAACCTTTTATTAGTGATTGTGAAAATTATGTTATTGTTTATAATGGAGAGGTTTATAACTTCAAAGAGATACAAAAAGAGTTAAAATCATTAGGTTATAAATTTCGTTCAAATAGCGATACAGAAGTTATACTTTATGCCTATAAAGAGTTTGGTATGAAGTGTGTTGATAAATTTATAGGTATGTTTGCTTTTACAATTTATGATATAAAAAAAGAGAAGCTTTTTTTAATAAGAGATAGAGCAGGGGTGAAGCCTTTATATTATTATGTTGGAGAGGAGAGTTTTCTATTTGCTTCTGAAATAAAAGCTCTATCTATTCATCCAGAGTTTCAAAAAACTATTAATAGAGAGATTATCTCTTATTATTTTCAATTTGGTTATATTCCAGCTCCTCATACTATATATAAAAACTGTTATAAATTGAAACCTGGGCATTATATGGTGTATGATTTAAATACCAAGCAATATAGTACATATAATTATTGGAATGTTACAGAGTTTTATAATAAAGAACAAATTCAAAAAAGTGAAAAGGAGATTATTGATGAGTTAGAGACCCTCTTGATAGATGCGTTTAAACTAAGAATGGTATCTGATGTTCCCGTTGGTGTTTTTTTAAGTGGTGGATATGATAGCTCAACTGTCACTGCACTTCTTCAAAAAAATACAAAAGAGAAGATTAATACCTTTACAATAGGTTTTAATGAAAAAGAATTTAATGAAGCAGACGATGCAAAGAGAGTAGCTGATTATTTAGGTACACATCATACAGAGTATTATTGTACTCCAAATGATATGTTGGAACTTCTTGATGAGTTAAGTTACTATTGGGATGAACCTTTTGCAGATGATTCTGCTTTACCTACTATGATTGTATCTAATTTAGCTCGAAAAGATGTTACTGTAGCACTATCTGCTGATGGTGGAGATGAGGTTTTCTTTGGTTATAGTAAATATTTTGCTATAGAGAAGATAGAGAGACTAAAAAAGTCTAAGATAAAAAGTATGATATTAAAAATATTGGTTAACTCCCTGAATGAAAGTAGTGTTCTATTTTTAAATTCTCTACTACCTAAATCAAAAAGACAATCAAATATTGTAGAGAAGTTTAAAAAATTTAAAAGTATGATAAATTTTGATAATTTAGAGGATATATTTATTAGTGCAAGTTCACAAGTTGATGCTACATATCTGGATAAAGTGTTAATAGATGGTGCATTTAAAGATTTTGACAAAGTCTCTTTTGGAGAGTTCAAAAATATAAAGCATTTAGATAATATTAACCAGATGATGTTGATTGACTATAAAACATTTATGGTAGATGATGTTTTATGTAAAGTTGATAGAGCTACTATGAGTATAAGTTTAGAGGGTAGAGAACCTCTACTTGACCATAGGATAGTAGAATATATGGCGAGAGTTCCTTCTGCTTTGAAATATAAAAATAATAATGGGAAATATCTTCTTAGAGAAGTTTTGAGTAGATATATACCAAAAGATATGACTGATAAACAGAAGGCTGGTTTTACTGTTCCTTTAAAAGATTGGCTTTTAGATGAATTAAAAGATAGAGCTATATACTCATTAGATAGCAAGTTATTAAGAGAAGATAATATTATTAAAGAGAGTTATTTAAATGATATAAAAAATGATTTGTTAAAAGGTAAAGTAGATAAACCAATATTTATATGGATGATAATTATATATGTTATGTGGAAAGAGAAATGGAATTTATAAAAAAGTTTTTTAGAGAGTTTTATAGAAGAAAAATGACACCTAATGCTTATGCAAAGTATATTGGAGTCAATTTTGGTAAAAATTGTAATTTTAGAACAAAAAAGTTTGGAAGCGAACCCTATTTGATATATATGGGTGATAATGTAAGGACATCTGGAAATGTATCTTTTATTACTCATGCAGGAGGATTGAGCGTTATTCGTTGTTTATATCCAGAACATAAAGATATAGATTTGTTTGAACCAATCAATATTGGTAATAATGTATTTTTAGGTTATGGTGTTACTGTACTTCCTGGTGCAAATATAAAAGATAATGTAATTGTCGGAGCTAATAGTGTTGTAACTAGAGGAGAGTTGAAGAGTAATAGTATATATGCAGGAGTTCCAGCAAAATATATATGTTCACTTGATGAATTCTTAGATAAAAATAAAAATAAGTTTGTATATACTCATAATTTAAATCCTGAGGAGAAAGAGAACTATCTAAAAAGAAGATTTGTTAAAAATAGTTATTAAAAAAATCAATTCTCTCATTTTGTGAAATCAATATTATTTGTTTTAAGTTGTTGTTATATATGAAAATAATATAATCTATATTGTTTATTAATATTGCTTATTATTAATAAATATTTTTAAGTATAAAAAAGGAAAATTATGAAAAGATTAGAAAAAATATTGTTATTTTGGTCTTTAAGTTCTCTTTTTGCAGTAGCCAATGGTGCTACTATTAGCAGTAAAATCTCTATATCAAGTGATGATGCTGAGGAGAGTTTAAAAACAGGATATCTTAATTTACATAGCACTGACTTAGAGATGATTTATGAGAATAAGGAACAGAATATAGGTTTGAGATTTCAAAATATAAATATTCCAAAAAATGCAATAATCCAAAAAGCATATATTCAGTTTCAAACAGATGAGGTATCAGAAATTACTACAGATTTAATTATTTATGGGGAGAAGATAGTTTCTGCACCTACTTTTGATAAGACAAAAAAAAGAGATATAAGTAATAGGGTTAAAACTATATCCCATTCAACTTGGTCTGTGCCGAAATGGTCTATTGTTGGTGAGAGAGGTGTTGCACAAAGAAGTAGTGATATCTCATCTATAGTTCAAGAGATAATTAATCAAGATAAATGGAGTAGTGGAAATGCTATGGCATTTATAATCACAGGTAGAGGAAAGCGTACAGCAGAGTCCTACAATGGAGACCCAGATGGTGCACCTACTTTATATATTGAGTATTCAACTGAAAATAGTACTTTAAATAGTGATATAATCAAAAGGTCATCAAGTGATACAAACCTAAGAGATATAGAGGCTATAACATACGATTCTGTAGATAATGCACTATGGGTTGCAGATGATGATAAAAAGCAGATATATAAAATAGACCTAAATACACAAAAAACTACAGAGGTTATTGATGAATTCAATAGTATAAAAAGAGGTAGTGATATAAAGGCTGTTGCTTATAATAGAACTACAGATACACTATTTGCCTTTGGTAGAAATAATAAAGTTGTTTTTAGATTGACTAGAGATAGTGATGGTGATTTTAGAATTAATGATTTTAAACAATTAGAGGTTTCTGTAAATTCTGCTATTTTTATAAACAATAAATTATATATTTCATATTATGGATTGATTAGAGAGTATGATTATGAGAATAATCAGATATCAGACAATAATATTTTCAGCTACCCTTATGCAATTCATGATATGGCATATAACAATGGATATCTATGGATAGTAACTGAAAATAATATGGTACATAAAATAGATTTTAATACTATGAGTATTATAGAGTCTCTGGATATGTCTGAAAAAAATATTGCAGATGCTAGAGGTGTAGAGATTATTAACAACAAACTCTATGTAGCTGATGGCTCAGAAGATATTAGTGGTGATTTAAATCATGCTATCTATATATTTGATTTAAATAGTAGTTCAACTGAAACAGATGAAGATACAACTCCTCCTAATATAACTTTAAATGGTTCTAGTAGTTTAAGTTTAAATCTTGGTGAAAATTATACAGAGTTGGGTGCTATAGCTATGGATAATATTGATGGTAATTTAGCTGTTTCTATATCTGGTAGTGTTGATACTTCAACAGTTGGTAGATACACTATTACATATAGTGCTACTGATAGTTCTAATAATAGGGCTTCTACTACTCGTACTATTATTGTAAATAGTGATAGTGATGAAATAGATAGTGATATAATCAAAAGGTCATCAAGTGATACAAACTTAAGAGATATAGAGGCTATAACATACGATTCTGTAGATAATGCACTATGGGTTGCAGATGATGATAAAAAACAGATATATAAAATAGACCTAAATACACAAAAGAGTACAGAGGTTATTGATGAATTCAACAGTATAAGAAAAGGCAGTGATATAAAGGCTGTTGCTTATAATAGAATTACAGATACTTTGTATGCTTTTGGAAGAGATAATAAAACTATATTTAAATTGACTAGAGATGGTAGTGGTAATTTTAAGATTGTTGATTCTAAGGAGTTAGATGTTGCTGTTTATGCTTCTGTATTTATTGATAATAAATTATATGTGGCTTACTCTGGAGTGATACAAGAGTATGATTATGAAGAGAATATGCTTTGTGATAAGCTTTTTAGTTCTAATCAAGATATTTATGATATGGCTTATGCCAATGGATATTTATGGATATTAACAGAGAATAATAAACTCAATAAAATTAATCTTCATACTAAATCACTAGAAAAAGTTTATGATATGTTGGATAGAGGTATAACAGATGCTAGAGGTGTAGAGATAGTTGGAGATAAAATTTATATAGCAGATGGTGCTGATAATATTAGTGGTGATTTAAATCATGCTATATATATTTTTGATATGGATATTTCATCTGATTTGAATAATGATGGAAAGGATACATCTTTGAGTCATTTAGAAATTATTAAAAGAGATTTTCAAATACCATTTGAAGCTGATAGAGCAGATATGGAAGCAATTACATATATTCCATCGGATAATGCTATATGGGTTACAAATGATGATGGAAAACATTTTATTTATAGATTGAATTTGGATACAAATAAAGTTGATGATTATGTAGATGGTTTTGTGGAAGGGTTTGATATAAATATTAAGGCACAAGATTTAGAGGCAATAGCATATGATATAAATCATGATACTCTGTATGTGAGTTCAGGCAAGTGTGGTAGAGATATTGCTATTTTTAAACTTACTAGAAATAATAATGGAGGTTTTGAGATTGTTGATGCGTATAAACTAGATAATCCTTTTACCTCAATGGTTTTTGTGAATGGTCAGTTATATGTTGCATATAAAGGACGAGAACTAAGAAAATATAATTTTGAGACTAGAGAGTTGTCTGATATTATTTATCAATCAAAGAGAGAGTTATATGATATGACATACCATGATGGTATTTTGTGGGTGACTACTGATGAAAAGAGATTAGTCAAGATAGATTGGAATAGTATGAAAGTTTTGGATTCATTTGATATGATAGAAAATTCAGTAGAAGACCCAAGAGGTGTTACTATAGTTGATAATAAGTTATATATATCTGATGGTGCTGATTGGATTGATGGAGAGCTAAAACATGCTATGCATGTATTTAAAATCCCATAATTTTTTTAGTAGGCAAAAGATTTTGCCTACTAAACTATTGAGCATAAGCACCTATATCTGAAATAGGGCTAATTGATTTTGGTTTCAAAAACTCTATAGAGTTTGGATTTAATGATATAAAATCATCTGCAAAAACTTCTGTTATTTCCCATGAATTATTTGTATCAGATGTATTTAAGTCATATATATCTCCTGATACATTATTATAAGAGATATTGTTTATAATAGTAGTTTGTTCTTCAAATACTACAAATCCATATACTCCATTATTATAAGATGTATTGTTTTGTATGATAATATCTTTTCCAGCATTTTCATCAAAACCACTACTTCTATTATTATAAGCTATGTTATATCTTGCAATAGTTCCTTTTCCCAAAATAGATGATGGGTCGTTGTCTCCACCCAATTTGAAACCTTTTCCATCACCGTTTTCTCCATCACCATTTTCATAAGAGATAGAATACTCTATTGTTGTATTGATAGATAACCAAGAATCCATTCCATCATCGGAGTTTGCATAAGTTTCAGAGTGAGTAATAAGATTGTTTACTCCAGAAGATATAGAAATTCCATCAGCATTTTCACCATTATAGGTAGTATTTATATCTGAATTATGATGTGCTATACAGTCTTGAATAATATTATATGAGCCTCCTCTATCATCATCACTATAACCATATCTACTATATATATGAATACCTGAAGCTCTATTGTCGTGTGCATTTACTCCTTTTATTATATTTTTATTTCCAATAATTTTGACTCCAACATCTATCATATTACGGACTTCAACTCTTGATAATATTGTATAGTTTACTATTAGTATTGAACCATAATCATCATCTGAAAGATTTGTTCCATCAAAAATAGCTATTTCATTTGGATAGCTTTCGTATGTGATTGGATTATCTTCTGTACCACTATTTAAAATAATTCTTTTATAATCATAAGAAGTTTGAGATAAATCATATACTCCACCTTTAAAAAAGACTACATCTCCTGGTTGTGCTAATGCTAATCCTACTTCTAAATCACAAGGTAATGATATATTACACTCATCTCCTTGCCCGTTAGTAGAGATAAAAATAGTACCATTTTCTATTGGAGTAGGGGTTACATTTCTTGCACCAATTACAGTTTCTCCTTCTGGAGTTGTATTAGGAGGAGTTGTATCTTCATCTGTTTCAGTTGAACTATTATTTAAATCAAATATATAGATAGCATGATTTAAATCACCACTAATATCTTCTGAGCCATCAGCTACATAGAGTTTGTTATTAATAATCTCTACACCTCTAGCATCTGCAATATTTTTTTCAGACATATCCAGAGACTCTATAATACTCATAGTATTAAAATCTATTT
>Ga0256843_1003708_pt1 | contig 10477 bp, 10 predicted proteins | sample AlvinellametaG_FD_191572 | JGI IMG/M metagenome (GOLD analysis project Ga0256843, IMG submission 191572) | Pompeii worm associated microbial communities from hydrothermal vent at the East Pacific Rise, Pacific Ocean - Alvinella | ecosystem: Host-associated > Annelida > Integument > Unclassified ... | reverse complement strand
TATCAACTTTTACCTAAAATCACAAAATTTAAAATCTATAGAAGTTCAAAAAAATTACCAAATATAGATATATATGAAAATACAGATTATATAAATATGGAACTGTCTATATCGTTGATAAATAGAAAAGGGGAAGTTGAATTTGAATCAACTAAATCTCGTTCATATTCAAAAAAATGGACAAGTGCTCACAAAGCCAAAGGGGCTCCAAGCTCAACAGCAATAAATAAAATTGCAAATAAACTTGTTTCTGAAGTGTTGTATGATCTTTTAAATGAAAAAGCTCAAATGTTATCAAAAAAATTTATTACAGTTGTTGAAGTTGGTAAAAAAACAATATATCTAGATTTGGGAGATAATCAAGATATTCAGGAGGGGGATATATATCCGGTATATAAAGAACCAGTTGTAAAAACAATCCAAAGAACAGGAAAAACAAGATTAAGTTATGGAGAAAGAATTGCAAAAGTTAAAATAGATGCAATTTTTGATGATGGTGCGGAAGCAGTAGTAGTAAGTGGAAGAATAAAAGATATCAAAGAGGGTTATATCTTAAGATTACACAAAAGAAAAGGAAAATAAATGAAAATAAAAAGTTTAGTAATATCAACAGTAGTATTTGGAACAATTAGTGCAAATGCAGGATTTATGGATTCAATAGTAAGCAGTGCAGTATCAGGTGCAACAAGTAATGCAGCAGCTTCAAGCGCTACAAAATCAGCAAACGGAAACTGTATACCTAGAAATGCAGGTGGTGCAGTTAGTATGTTTGATATGGTAAAAGAGAAACTTATTAGTGCTGCTATTACAAAAGCATTAGAGAGTATTGATGGGATGAAAGATGTAAAAATTCCAAAAAAAATCACGAATACTTGTGAAGCAGATGCAAGACTTAAATATGTTGAAACTATATCTAATAGATATTATGAAAATTTAAACACTGTAAATGTAAAAATATTAAAAGCATTAGAACAAACTGATGAAGTTAAAAAGCTTCTTGCAGATATTGAAGATGCAAACTCAACTTCAGATAAAGCAGCATTAAATGAAGGTATTGCAGAACAAACAGAAAAAATTACAAAAATGATGGAAACTGCAAAAGCAAAAGATAGTAAAAGAATTAGTGAAGCTCAAGGGATCTTCTTCACTTCTGTGCCTAAATATACAGCACTTTTAGCTGGTTGGGATAAAGAGATTGCTGAATTTGCAAAAGATAATTTACCATGGGCTATAAAAAACTTTTCAGGTGTTAAAAATGTTGTAACACAACTAAAAACAATAGCAACAATTGGGGTAAACTCTAAAAATGCACTTAATAAATTAATTACTAACAACAATCTAAAAATAAACAAAAAAATAGCTAAAAAAGCAGCTAAAAAGATGGAAAGAGAAGATAAGTTAGTTATTCAAAAATCAGAAAAAAGTTTTAAAAACGCTTTTAAAGCTTCATAATTAAAAGGTTTAGTGTGTATCGTTCTATTATAATATTATTTGTACTGTTTCTAACCAATATGGTGGCTTCATCCACAAATACATATTTTATTGGAACATACACAGAAAAAAATGACAATATAGATGCTTTTTTAAATAAAAAAGATTTAAATAATAGATGGGCTTTAACCCAATTAACAGAATCTTTATTAAAAACAAAATTTAGAAAACAACTTGAACAATTAAAAATAACTCTAAAAGAGGATTTTAATAAAAATACAAAATCAATTTTAGAGCAAGGTGATATTCGTAGTAGAAAATTAGGTTTTTTTCATCTAAAAACATATCAAAATATCAATGTTAGAGCTGGTGATCAAGCACGAGGTTTAATCACATTTAATCTAACATTTGTACAACTTGGAGAGGAATCAAATAGAATCACACAAGATGATACTTTTGAAGCACAATATACTCATGGTATAACAATACTTATACAAAGAGCTATTGATGAAAAACATACTTTAGAGGATAGCTACAAACTGGGTTTGACTAAAGCTATAGAGAAACTTCTTGAAAGTATTATAAAAGATAAAAATTCAAAAGAGACTGATAATCTAATGAGTGATGATATTTTGTTTTCTATCCAGGCATTTAAAATCGATCCAACTTTGGAAAAATTTGTAAATGAGATCTTTGGTAATCAACAAAATGCCCAACAACAGCTACTAGTTATGTTACAAGAAAGTTTAATAAAAAAAATCAGAATGGATCATACTTTGGATGATGTTGTCCTTTTATATCCAGATATATTAAGCAGATATATACTATCAAATTGGGAAGAATATCTTATTAGAATCAAAGAGTTCTCAACAAATTCTCTAAAAAATGAGAATGCTCAGATCATTATCAGACATATTAAACCAGCGTGTGAACAAAAAGAGTTTGATGGACAAAATAGATATTTTAATGGATATTTAATACAGGCTTTTTTAGATAATCTTAAAGATACTGTAACCAAAAAAGATCAATTCCAAAGTGCAAAAGCAGCATATTCTTCAATGATAGCAAGAATAATTTTACCTATAAAGAAAAATCTTAGCTATGATATATTATCTACACCTAATGATATTAAAAAGGATATTAAAATGTTTGTAGGACAATCAAGTGAAGGTTATGTAGTAGCAAATACTATGGATGATAGAAGAGATTATGAGGTAGTCAGAAGTATAAGATATTCTATAGATGAGCTATCTGACAAACTTGTAAATCATATTAAGGCTCTAGTAAAACAAAGAAAAAATACTATCTTTGTATATGAAAATTTTTGTAAGGAATAAAAATGTTAAAAAAGATACTCTTGATTATAGCAATGGCAGTTGTATTAAATGCCAAACTAGTTATGGGGTTGAGTCAATCAACAGATAAAGAGACAGCAATACAATCTGCTCACTGGAAATGTTTTGAAAAGGCATTAAACGATATAGCAGGACAACAAAGCTATATAGGGAAAATTAAAGATTCATTTAAAGAGGATTATGAAAAGGATTTTCTGGATTTTAAATCAAACTATTTTGAATTTTCTACATATAAATGTCAGGACAAGGGTAATGATGGATTTATTTGTCAAGTAAATGCAACAATAAATGTTGAAAAGATTCGTGCATATGTAAGTGAAAAAGCAAATAGTTCTAGCACAATGGGTAGAGATCGTATGAGTAAACTAAATATTGTACTAGTTGACAATGTATCTAATAACTACAGTAAAGATCTTATATCATATATACAAAGTGATGTAAACAATTCAGGTCACTCATTATATGTATTACCAAAAGGTACTCCAGTAGGAACAAAAGGTAATAAGTGTCAAGAGCTAAAAGATCAACAAAGATATTTTAAAAGAAAAGGTTCAGCATATAAAGCAGCATTAAGAGCAGTAAATACAAAACTAAAATCTTGTAAAGATAACAAAGATGTTGAATATCTGTTTGAATTAAATGAAGTAACATTTAAAACAACTGGAAAAACTACACATGGTGATATAATTGGAACACTACACTATAGAATCAATATGTTAAATTCCAAAACAGGTAGAAAAGATCATGCAATAAAAGCTCTATTATTAAAAAATATTGCCTCTGATGTAGATTCATTAAGATATAAATTATTTGAAAAAGCAGGAAAAACAGTAAGTAGAGAATTAACCAGTAATATCTTAAGTTCTATCTCTTCAAAATCTGCAAATAAAAAGTTTTCTAAATTTGATAAATATGAATATGTTTATACAATTATCCTAGAAGGTTTAACAAATGATAGTTCAGATAGACATAAAAGAAAAATTATAAAAAATACTGTTAAAAAATATAAAGTAAAATTAGTTAAAAATAAAAAAGAGAGTAGCAACAACAGACTTGTTTATAATTTTGGAACAAATGAAGAGATAGATACAGAAGAGTTAATGGATGATATTTATGATGTGGCAGATTCACTTGATATGCCTGTTAAAATAGATGATAAAGATAATAATATCTTAGTAGTACAATTTCAATAAAGGAAAAACATGAAACAAATAATTCTATTTATATTACTAGTATTTGTATATACAGGATGTAGTTCTTCAAATAACAATGTTGGGATATCTAAAGTATATCAATCAGATTACCCTCAAGGAATAAGTATGATTTTGGGGAATAGTGAGTTACAAAAAAATATAAAAATATTAGATGCTAGACTAGTAAACGGTCAATATAAAAAGCAGATTCAATTCACACTTAGTAATATTTCAAAATATAACTACAATCTAAAAATTACACCCCAATGGAGTGACAGCCAGGGTAGTATAATACTTGCAAGTACAAAATATAAACTGATCAAAGTTAATAAAAACAGCTTAAAACGAGTTATACTAAAAGCGCCTAATTCAAAAGCAAAAAATATTTTACTAAATATTGAATGTGCGCAAAACTGTAAGGAATAATTATGAAAAAGCTATTATATATTGTATTAATACTTCTTACATCAGTATTTGCAAATGATCACACAGCCAGCAATACTTTTGAAAGTGATACAAATAAAACTATTATAAACGATATACCACTATCATATAAAATATCTATATTGGGTTCTAATTCTAGATTTGTTTATGATCTGTTAGATGCAAGAGTCACAATTAAAAATAAAGATTCAAATCGTCACTATTTAGAATATAAATTTGTATGGTATGACATAGGTGGTTTTGAAGTAGCAAAAAAATTATCCAAATGGAAACAAGTAAGAATTGATGCAAAAGATACAATTGTATTAAAAGATTTGGCAGTGAGTTCTAAAATTGATTCATTTAAATTTTATATAAGAGGATTAGAAAATTAAATTTATTCTGTGTATATTATTTATATTAAATACTCTTAATTCACAAGAATTGCAAGATGCTAATACTTATGAAAAAGAGCTAGAGCTTTTTAAAGCATCAAAAGATAATAATATTACAAAAGTAGAAAATTTAGTAAAACAAAATATTGATATAAATTACCAAAATAAAGATGGTCAAACAGCTTTATTTATAGCAGTAATTAAAAACAATTATAATATTGTATCTGTTCTTATTGATTATGGAGCAGATATAAATATAAAAGATTATACAGGATATACAATATTTTGGTATGGATATAAATACAACTCTATAGAGAGTTTAAACATTATCTCTCATAAGAAAAACAGTAGTAATAAAAAGGATAGTTTGGATGAATTTATTAAAAACTTTTATAAAGAGCCTATAGATGAGATCAATTAAACCTTCAATAATATTATATTTATTTGTAGCTATATTATTAACATCTTGTACCAATAATGTACCTAAACCAAAAGTGGAACAAAAAAGACAATTTGTTAAATCATATATTACAGATAACCACTATAAGGTAAATGAGTTTAAACTAATGATGGAAAAAGAGGATATCAAACCTATATATATCTATATTGATTCAAATTTAAAAGCAGAAATACCATCTCAAGATATCCCAGATATAAAAAAATTAACATACAGTTTATTATCTGATTTTGGAGATAAAATCAAAGTTATAACATCAAGAAATGCTGTTAATAATCTTATGCAAAATAAAGATATTGCAAAGCGTATTTACATTCTTGATGGGGCTATAACAGCATTTGACAAAGGGATATTTTCCCAAAGTTCATCTGTAAGTTTAAAAATATCTATTGGTGATACAGGAGATAAGAAAAAAGGGGATGATAGATTTAAAAACAAATCTAAAACATCTCAACTTATAGGTGATTTTTACCTAAAACAAAACCATATTATTGAACATAAAAGCAGTAGTAGTATTTTGATTAGAGAGACAAACAAAGGGTATAGTTTTGGATTAAATATGTATGGTCTCTCTTTTGGAGTTAGCAGTTACAAAAATGTAAAAGATGGATTGGGATTATCTGTTAGAAAACTTTTAGAAGCAACTCTTATAGATCTAATATGTAAAGCAATTGGTATAAAATCATATCAAGTGATGCCTGAGATTCAGGCTAAAAAGCTATCTATTCCAGCAAAACACTTAAGTAACTACGATTTTTGTAGTGATATGAACAGGATTGTATTTTATACTATGCCTCTTAAAGATATACAGTTTCAAGCTTTTGGTATGAGCTATAAAAGTGAGCAAAATAAATTAAAATGTTTAAAATATCTATTTGATAAACAAAAAAATAAAAATTTTATTATCAAACTAAAAAGTGTTGTAAATAAAGATGTATCAATATCAAAAGCGCATGCTAATTCAAAACTTGTTAGAAGAGAGATAAATAAAATTGGTATACCAAGAGATTATTTAATTACAGAAGATATATATTCAAATGATATATGTACAAACAGTGATAAAGAGTATTGTAATTTTATACAAAACAGAGTAGAGATAGAACAAATAATGGGTCACTAACATGGTATTTAAAACTATATTAATTATTGCACTTTCATATACTCTTTATGCTCAAGATTTTGTTGTTAATACAAATGATAACTATACTAGATCAAGAATAAAATCTTTGGCAAACAATGGATATTCTAGACATGGTAGAACTTGTTATATTTATGTAGATATCAATGGTAACAGAGATTGGAGAAGATACCATAATAGATTAAATACACAAATAAGAAGTAGCACAAAATGTAAAAAATTTATTATATATAAAATAGTTCAAAATGTAAAAACATATCGTAGATATGGAAACTCAAATAACAATAGTGGTGAATATAAAATAAATCTTGGTGCTATAGTAAAAGAGAATGCAAATGTAGATATAAAAATTTATACAATTGTTAAGAACAGTACCTTAAAAGAGGGAGTTTTCTCAAAACAAAAAGTTAATACAGGGATTGTAGTAGAGGGTGATCAAGATATTGATAATAAAAAATATATCACTCATACCAATATAAAAAACAGTGAAATAGGAAAACAAAATACAATACAAGAGTATGGATTAGATTTGGCTAAAGATTTTTTAAAAAAAGACAAAGATGATCCTTTAAACTAATATGGAGAATAAAATGAATAGACTACTATCAAATACAATTAAACTTTCAACAGTTATCTTACTAGGTGGATGTGTACAAGCGCCCATTCCAGAAGTTAAACAACCAAAGCAACAAGTTAGAACAATTTCAACAAATGAATATAATAAAATAACTAATTTTGCCAAACAACTGGAAGAATATAATCTAAAAACCATATATATATACATAGATAGAGATGGTTCAAGAAATGAGTCTGGAGTAGGTGCTGGTGAATTACCACCTGTAATGAGAAGACTTTTAACAAGTATACTTACAGATTTTGGACCAAAAGTAAAAGTTGTTGATAGTGGCAATTTGGTGATGCGACTTCTAAAAGATCCAAATATATCTCAAAATGTATATATCTTAGATGGTGCAATAACAATGTATGATAAAGATATTATGAGTCAATCTGCAGGATTTAATCTTGGTATAGATTTTGGTGGGGGAAAAGGGGAAGGAACATCAAACAGTGATTTTAAAGATAAAGACAAACTATCTGTTTTGGGTGTCGATTTTTATTTAAGACAAGCTGGATTTATAAAATATAAAACTTCTAGTCAAATTGATATAAGATCTACAACAAGAGGGTACAGCTTTGGTATATCTATTAACAACGCTGGTATAGGTGCAAGTGCCTACAAAAGTATAAAAGATGGTATTGGACTATCTACAAGAAAATTGCTTCAAGAAAGTATGTATGACCTTGTAAAACAAGTTTATACAAAATAATATATAAAGGCTTAAAACCTTTATATATTATAAAATTAGTGTGCTCCTAATACAACTCCTGTATTTCCAACCACTACATTTTCATTATCCATTTTTGTTTCAGTAATAATATCACTGTTTTCAATTGTTACTTGCTCACCTACAGCAACAATACCAGTATTTCCAACGACAACATTTTCACTTCCCATCTCTGTAGTTGTCATTAATGTTGAATTATTTACCTCTACTGATGCTTTATTTGCAATAGCAACCTCTTTATCAGCTTCTATTTTTGCTTTTAATACATTTTCAGCTGCTTCTACAAAATCTTGTGCGTATAGTGTAGTCATTAAACCAAGTGTTATTCCTGCTAAAACAATTTTTTTCATATTTCTCTCCTAAAATTTTTTATTATTTTACTCAATATTATCTTAATTTAAACATTAAAATATCCAGCTTTTTTATTTGGTACAATAATTGCAACTGTACTTTGCTCTGGATCTATTTGATATGTATCACTCAATTTTACACCGTGAGTTTCAGGTTTGAGCAGATCAAAAATTGTTCTATTCATAGCCAAATCTGGACATGCAGCATATCCAGGAGAGTATCTACACCCTTGGTATTTTTTCATCTGTACATCTCTTAGGGTATTACCTTCATTATTTGCTATATTTAGATCAAGTCTTATTTGTTTGTGTAGCACTTCAGCTAAAGCTTCAGCCAACTCGACTCCAAGTCCATGTACCATATAGTACTCTGTAAAATTTCCTTCATCATAAATTTTTCTCTCAAATGGAGTTATTTTATGCCCTGCACTAGCAAAAGTAAAACCAACTACATCAAACTCATCACTTTTAAAATAATCAGCTATACACCTATGTGGTGATTTTCCCTGTCTTGGAAAATCAAAAGTTGCTATTATATTTTGTTTTTGCTCATCATATATTTTAAGAATTGTATCATTTGCCTTACAAGGAAAATACCCATATAATGCTATTGGTTCAAATATTTTTTCATTTAAAAACTGATCTTTTAACCTATAATAATGTTGCTCTACAACCTCTTTTTCATATTTTAAAAATTTATCTTTATCCTGTTTCCCTCTTTTATATCCCCATCTTTGACGAAATAGTATTCTATGATTTATCCACTCAAATACCAAAGAGGGATCAATACTGTTTGATATATCTTTTACACCATAAAAAGGTGGAGTATATATTTGATGATTATTTAAAAGTTTTGGTGTATGTATTGAGCTGTCAAATACAACTTTTTCCTCTTTTTTATCCTCATCATATACTATTAAATCTGCTGGCATATTTGTATCAATTTCCCCACCAGCTTCAATTCTTTGCATAGCAATCACACCATCAAATGCATCTCTACAGTAAAAAATAGGTCCATCATAAATAGGACGACAAAAATCATCAACAAAAGTTTTTGTTAATGCTGCTCCACCTATTAATACAGGAATTTTAATATTTTTACTAGCAAGATATTCAAAGTTCTCTTTCATAACTGCTGTACTTTTTACAAGCAATCCACTAAAACCAAGAGCAGATACCTGTGAATTTGGATCTTCCAGTATAGATATAAAACTATCAATATCAGCTTTTATACCAATATTATTTACTTTAAATCCATTGTTACTTAAAATTATATCAACAAGATTTTTACCCACATCATGTACATCACCTTTTACAGTTCCAAGCACCAGTGTTGTATCGGTTTCTTTTTCAAGTTTTGGTAAAAACGGATTTAAACTATCTACAGTTGCTTTCATAGTTTCTGCACTTTGCAGTACAAAAGGCAGCTGCATCTGACCAGATCCAAAAAGCTCACCAATAATCTTCATACCATCAATTAGCCACTCATTTACTATAGTCTCTGCAGCTACCTCATCTTTTAGTTTTGATACAAGTGGAAGCATTCTCTCTTTATCACCATCCAGTAAAAGTTTTTCAACCTTTTCTTTTGCACTTAATTTATCATACTCCTCATCACTTTGTTGTTCTACTGCTTCAACATTACTAAAATGATCAATAAATGCAAACAGTGGATCCCCATCTTTTTGATTATTAAAAAGCAGATCTTCACATATTTTTATATCTTCTTCACTCATCTTATTAAGTGGCACAATATGTTGTACATTTACAATAGCTGAAGTTAATCCAGCTTCTACACAATGGTGTAAAAATACAGAATTTAGATATTTTCTTGCATTTGTATCAAGTCCAAAAGAGATATTAGATAACCCTAAAGTTGTACCAACTTCAGGATGCATTTTTGAAAACTCCCTTATAGCTTCTATTGTTTCAACTGCAGCAGTTCTATACTCATCATCTCCACTACCAACAGTAAATACAAGCATATCAAATACTAGATCTTCTGGTTTTATCTTATGAATTTGAGTTGCTCTTTCATAAATTCTTTGGGCAATTTGTACTTTTTTATCTTTTGTTTTTGCCATGGCAACTTCATCAATTACAAGACAAACCAAACTAGCTCCGTATCTTTTAGCTAAAGCACAAACCTCATCAAACTTTTCAATCCCATCTTCAAGATTCACTGAATTAATTATAGCTTTTCCACCTATTAGTTTTAGTGCTGTTTCAAGTGCTGCAGTTTGAGTAGAATCAGGCATAAGTGGAAGTGGTATTTTTTGAGCATATAAGCTTACAACCTCTTTCATATCTTTTGTTTCATCTCGTCCGGCAAAACCAACACTTACATCAATAACATGAGCACCAACTCTTACTTGTTGCTGTCCAACAC
>Ga0256843_1003707_pt1 | contig 10479 bp, 18 predicted proteins | sample AlvinellametaG_FD_191572 | JGI IMG/M metagenome (GOLD analysis project Ga0256843, IMG submission 191572) | Pompeii worm associated microbial communities from hydrothermal vent at the East Pacific Rise, Pacific Ocean - Alvinella | ecosystem: Host-associated > Annelida > Integument > Unclassified ... | reverse complement strand
ATGAATAATGATTACAGTCATTATTCACTATTCATTCGATATTAATTATTAACTTGAAAAGGAACTTTTCACTATGATGCATTTTGACGAATCGATGGCTATTTTAGATGCGATAGAGATATCGCACTATAAGAGGAAAAGAGTCTACTTGATGGAGGCTTTGGGGTATGTATTGGCAGAAGATATTGTTGCCGATCATAACTCCCCAGAGTTTCCTACTTCTGCTATGGATGGGTATGCAATCCGTTATGAAGATCAGGATAAGGGCCGTTTGAAGATCGCCAGTATCAACCCAGCAGGTAGTGCAATCGATGAGAAGGTAGAGTGCGGCAGCTCGATTAAAACCTTTACTGGTTCACTTATGCCTGAGGGGGCTGACACCCTTATTCCGATTGAGAATGTAGTGGTTGAAGGAGGTGAGATCGTTATTAAAGAGCCTGTTGCCTATGGGTTCTCTGTACGAGAAGTAGGGGAGAACTACGCCAAGGGGCAAACGCTCATTAAAGCAGGTACCAAGATCGACTTTTCAGAAGTTGGTGTACTGGCAAGTTTAAATATTGTACACATTTGGGTATATGAAAAACCAACGGTTGCCATTCTCTCAACCGGCTCTGAACTGTTAGATCTGGGCGAGACACAAACCAACAATGCACAGATTCGCTCTTCAAACAACTATGTGTTAGAGGCTATCGTACAAAAGTACCACGGCATCCCGATGCAGCTAGGGTGTATTAAAGACGACAAAGAGAGTATCACAAGAGCCATTGCAGAGGCGATGGAGCAGAGTGACATTGTGGTGACCACTGGTGGGGTGAGTGTAGGTGATTTTGATTTTGTAAAAGATGTGATCTATGAACTAGGTTATGAAGTGCTCTTTAAAGGGGTGCGTGTGAAGCCGGGACAACACATTATGGTTGCCCGTAAGCAAGATCGTTTTATTGTTGCACTTCCAGGCTTTGCTTACTCTGCAACTATTATGGCTCTGATCTACCTGCTTCCGCTTATTGCAAAACTGCAAAAAGGTATATCCCCACTAAAGCGTGTGAAAGCAACGCTTAAAGAGCCTTTTGTCAAAAGGGCAAAAAAACAGGAGTATACAGCATGTAATCTCCACATAGAAGAGGGACGCTACACGGTAGACTTTCAAGGTAAAAAAGTAGGTACCTCAGCCATTATGACAAATATGCTTGGTAACATTGCACTCATAGAGACATCCGAAGAGGATAGCTCTAAAGAGGTAGGCGATGAGGTAGATGTACTTCTGCTGGATTAATGCAAGAGTGTAGTTGGGTAAAGCACAAGGTGGCGTTAAGTGTAAGTAGGCAAAATTTGCTACCCGCTACCCGCTACCCGCTACCCGCTACCCGCTACCCGCTACCCGGGTTATAGTGCCAAGATAGACTCTCTTGCTTTTAGGAAGAGAGCAAACTCCGCTGCAGTTTTACATCCCATTCTTACAGCATAGCTTAAAAGTTCTTTGTTGAGTTTGTAATCCATAATCTGGACCTCCTTCATCTTTTCTTCCTCTATGATATGACAAAATGAAACTTTTTATAAAAAATATTTCAAATTGTCATACTTTTAGTAAAAAGATGTCATAATCTTTCTATCAAATATTCAAAAGGAGTCAGGTATGTTGAGTATGACTGAGATTATTGAGAAGTTAAAAGATGTAATTTCTGAAACAAAGATCGGAGGGAAGGTGTTTGACAAAGATGTAGCTAACGCCCTTAATATTCCACAAGCAACATTTGCAACAATGAAAAAACGTAACTCTATTCCCTACGAAGAGATTTTGGCATTTTGTGCCCAAAAGAAGATCTCGGCCAACTGGCTCTTTTTTGATCAGAGTGTCGATATGCTCAAAGAGCAGACAGAAAAATTCTTCCAAATTCGCTATTTTGCCGATATTCGTGCCAGTGCAGGGGGTGGAGCAGAAGTATTTGATGAGAACTATGAGACGATCACACTAGATGAGAAGATCGTACACAATATGGTTGGTATGGGCAATACTGAGCTTGAAGCAATTCATGTCGATGGTGAATCGATGGAGCCAACACTGCAAGATGGAAGTATCGTATTTATCGATCGTACACAGACAAACATCAACAAAGATGGTATCTTTATTGCTGCCACCACAGCCGGACTCTTCATTAAGCGTATTCGCCAAAGAGCCGATGGTATGGTAGAGCTTATCTCAGACAACAAAGCCTACTCTCCGGAAGTGCTCTCCCCAGAAGAGGTAACCATTGTGGGTAAAGTGGTAGGAAATATCGAGAGTCTTTAATATGGTATAATCAGGAAGATAGAATGCCAACGGTATTGCGAATTGATGGGTATCGTTTCTTCTTTTTTAGTGATGAACATCTACCTGTACATATTCATATTGAGAAAGCGGAGAGCTATATGCGGATCGATCTTGAAACAATGAGAGTCACAGATTGTTACCAAATCTCATCTAAAGAGATCAAACGAGTATTGTTGCTAACACAAAAGCATAGAAAGGAACTATTAGGAGCATGGCATGAGTATTTCGGCGAGAATTAAAAGTTTGGAATTTCTTGATAAGATCTATGTACACTTAGACTCTGATGATACATTGACCATTCCTTATACCTATACAGAGCGATTGGCCAATGCAAAGAGAGAACAGCTTAAAACATATCGACTTATTGGTAATGGCATAGGAGTACACTTTCCTAGCGTAGATGAAGATATATCGTTGCAAGGTATCATTGCCTATAAAATGCGTCATGAACTAATGGCATCGTAAATGAGGTCACAACAATGGAAATGCCAACTGCCGATACGATGATCTGCTACTGCCACAACAGAACTTTGGGTGAGATCGCCCATTATATTAAAACCAACCAGATAACAAGGTGGGAAGAGATTGTAGATGATTTAGCATTTGCCTGTGGAAACAGTTGTGAGAACTGTCATACCGAGGGGTACAATAATGATGGCTTCTCCTTGGCAATGGCTGTAGGTATGGTGCAACGAGGATACATCTAATACAATTAGAAGTTGTGTGAAGTATAAGTCTGCTTATTGCTCATTTGCACACGCCACGCACCGTACACTCTCGGGGCGAATCTTCATTCGCTCTATCCCGATATCCTCTTCGCACTCAATACAGATACCAAACATCGGTTTGTCAATACGGGAGAGGGCATTTTGCAGCCTCGTTAGGCGCAGATTGGAGGCATCGAGTATCTTTTGGCTCACCTCCTGCTCGGCCATCGCCTCCATTCTGGTAAGTCTGCCAAGAGAGCAGTCTGGTGCAATGGGTTTGGCTTTTTCTTGAAGGGCCTCTATCTGCTTTAAGAGCTCTTCAATGTCACCTTCTATCTTTTTTTGTAGTAACGCTTTCTCTTTTGGTGTCATGCTACTTCACTTTTTAGGGTAGATTTGGTAATGATTATAGCAGATTTATATAAGGAGCTTTCTATGAACGATGTTGATTTAAGTGTAGGGAATATCTTGAAACTCAATACCAGAGCACAACTGCAAAACGATGATCTCTATACCTTTTTAAAACGCGAACTCCCCGAGATATCTGCTGAAGATCGGTTAAAGTACCTCTCCGCAATACTCAATGACTTCTTTGAAGCCTATACCTTTGACAGTAACGATGAGTTCAGTAGCGACGGATACATCATTAAACGCTTCTACCCAAAAGGAATCGACAGTGCTAACGATGAATGAAGATCTGGGTGGAGCACTTGCATCGTTTGTTCAAGCGATGGAGCAGAAGCGATACTTTGAGGCACATGAGATTTTAGAAGAGGCGTGGCATCCGCTTCGCATTCGTAAAGATCGCATGGCACTTCTGCTTAAAGGGATGATCAATGGTGCCATTGCCCTGGAGCATCTCAAAAGAGCCACCCCCAATGCCCAGATCAAAGCAGAGCGGGTAGTAGAAGCATACTACCGCTATAAACCCCTCTTACAAGAGGCTACGCATTATCAGAAGGCCTTCAAAGAGGCAATGCAGACCATTGATGCCCATTTGATACAATCAGGATTGGCTAATACTTAGGTAACACCAAGGCCCTATACTTCCAAAGTTTTTCAACAAAGCTGAAAGAGTTCATAAAATAATTAAATATTATAATTCGGATGCTTTAGTGTTATAATTACGGGAAAATTTGAAGGATGTATGAAATGAATAAACTACCTTGGTGGATGGGCGGTATCTTAATGGCGATGCTACTGCTTTTAACCTTTTCTGTATTTGGTGCCGACAGGCCAATTGGGGCTTCAACCTATGTGCCTTATCTTGCGGGGGTTATCTTCGATCTAGATCCACAAAAATATACTTACCTCAGTGAGCATGTGCAACAAGCAGGTGCCTGGGAGGGTGTGATGCTTCTGGGGGCACTCTTTGGTGGGTTTATCACCTCTGTTTTTATCACCAAGAGTTTTCGTATCTCCTTTATCCCTTCTGGGTGGAAACAGTATAAAAACAACTCGGTAACTTCACGCCTTATGTGGAGCTTCTTTGCCGGATTCATTATGATCATCGGTGCAAGAATGGCAGGGGGGTGTACCTCGGGGCACTTTATGTCGGGTATGAGTCAGATGGCTGTATCGTCTATGGTATTTGGCGGTGTGGTACTGGTGGTAGTGATCGTTACAGGCCGCCTTTTCTACAATGTAAAGGAGAAGTAAGATGGAGAGTCTATTTGCAACCACAGGTGAGATGTTTCAACTGGTGATAGATCAAAAGCACGGCTCTTTGGCATTGGTATTTCTGATCGGTGTCATGTTTGGGGGTATCATCCAGTATACCAGTGTTGACAAGTTCGAAAAGATCGCCGGTTTTGCCATGCTTAAAGACACCATCGTTCCCAAAATGCTCTTTTTGGCAGTTGGGCTAACAAGCATTGGGCTCTATTTTATGATCGAAGCAGGATGGGCACACTACCATGTGAAACCGTTGATGTGGCAGGGACTCATTATTGGGGGTACGCTCTTTGGTATCTCTATGGCGATCTTTGGAAAGTGCCCTGGTACAGGCCCTATCTCTATTGCAGAGGGGCGTGTTGATGTACTGGTTGGTGCCATTGGCGGATTGCTGGGAGGACTTGTCTTTACGCTTTACTACGATGACATCTTCAAACCGCTAATGGGCGAGAGTGCAGGGAAGTTTGTACTCACTGAGTTCTTTGAAGGGCAAGAGCACACGGTAGTACTTATTTACGGTATTGTGATCACCCTGATCGCCATTGCCATCCCCAAAATTGAGCTTGAAGACGAGGAAGATCTCTCAGCGTAGCCTCTTAGTGATGCTACGATTTAAAGCGATACCCCATCGCTTCAAGTATCTGACGCAGTTTCTCGGAGACCTCTCCTTGAAACTCCAGTCTATCCTCTTTGAGTGTCCCGCCGGTACCTAGTTTTTTCTTAACCTGCTTTAGAAGCGCTTGAAGTGTTGCTTTTTCCAAATGGAAAGGCTGAACAACAGTAACCACTTTACCACGCCGTTTCTCTTTGGCAAAGTAGAGTTGGTGTTTCTTGGGAGGTTTGATCTCAAGGCACTTTTTGTTTGATGGCTTTTGCTTATTGTCCGATGCCCATCCATCACCCAGATCGGCACCCATCTCAAACAGATTCTTCTTCATCTCTATCCTTTAATAGTGCGTATCAAAGAGTATACCGGCAATGACACTGCCAAAAAGCAGTATCAGCATGATCTTGTAGAGTGTATCATTGTTTGGTAGTTTCATGCTATGCCTCTATGTTGTAGATGATCTCTGTTTTATTCTTTTTTGTCTGTATCTCATGAATAGACAACCCCTCAATAGGCAGTTTCATAAACGCCTCTATGCTCTGAATGCCAGATTTTGCAATCTCTCGTACCACAATCCCCCTGTACGCCTTTGCCCAGTGGCTGACCACTTTGCCATTTTTGATGAACTTTAGTGTGGTGTAGGGTTTGGTTGGTTTATAGAACTTGTCATAGAACCCTGCACGAAGATCAAGTATCTCCTCATCTTCCAAATAGGCCTCCATTAACGGTGCTCCATGCTCATGGTAGAACTTCTCTACTTTAATGTCGCCAACACTCGCCCCCTGCTTTAGCCGATACTCAGGTATCATATCGTCCGCTCTTAAAAACCCAAAGAGGTTGGAGCAGAGTATCACATGCTCATCAATATAGTGCTGTGCAGACTTCTCAAGCAAACGGTAGTCTAAATGATCGAATGCCACCCCGGTATACCGCTCAATGGCTTTCATCGCAGGTTCATGCACAATGTCTTTTATGTGTGCTTTGATGTCCGCTTCCTTTTTAAGCCCGAACATCGCACTCAGCTCTGCCATATCGCCTTTTTGCACGATGTTCATATAGGTATGCAGCAGTTTGCTACGATGCGGAAGCAGTGCTTCAAACAGTAGGCTTTCCAGTTTAAAAGGAGCAGAGCCACCACTGGTTTTTGTCTCACTTGGGGCTAAAAGGATCTTCATAGTCTGCCTTTATTCACTTTAATACTTTAAGGGTGGTATTATACCGGAACTCAAGTAGAATATAGAAGTATTGCAATAGCAATGATTTATATGTAATTAAGTTTGATTTCTCTACAATCATTCAATAGTATGAGGGAGATATATGTACTACCAATATATAACTTTACCCAAGTGGGTACTTTTCTTTTTTTTGCTACTCTTTGCCAATGCAGATACATTAGAGAATAGAAGTAATTGGTCAATAATATCTCAAAATGGTTATATTAAATATAGTGTTCATGGAAATAGGATCTATGGACACCAATTTGGTTTTTTGAAAAAAATATCACATTGTGATGATAATATTCTTTGGATAACTTGGTCGGGATTAGATAATGCATTATCGAGTTTTGAAGGGCAAGATATTATAATAGAGATGACAATAGGAGATCTAAAAAAAGAGATCACTACTTCTCTTCTTGCAGTTTCTACTATAGGAACAACCAAAGTATTGTTGCTCAGTAATGTGTTTGTTGATCGTACGCTGATTGAACAATTACATAAAAGTAGGGCGGTACATATTCAAATCATATCACCACTATCCCTTGTGCAGAAACTTGATATAACGGCAGATATATTTGATGTTACCAATATTCTGAATATTGAAGGAAGTGCACAAAAAAAGTGTCTACAAGAGCAGATATTCTTTAATAAGAAAATAAGCAGTTGAGAAAAAATGAGTAAAAATAGTGAATTGAATAATGCATATGAAGCATTATGCGAATTGGCGTTTAAGGAGTCTTGGTGTTGGCACTACCCTTGTTCTACCTGTGCAAATATGCATTTTAGATATGCTTTCATAGAATTAGCAGAAGGTAGACATCCACATAGTCAAGAGTGGCAGTTGTCGCGTAGTCAGTCACTCAAACAATTTGGGGAATCACCTCAATATTTTCATCAAAATATTAAAGATAATGTATTGAAATTATGTCTTGATTCGAATATATCAAACATACAAAAAGTTTGTGTTGTGCCAGAATGGCTTGGTTACCTTGGATTGGTTATGACCTATATGCGATCTTCCTCTGCTCAATATTCTCAGCTTTCTAAGCATTGGGCACAACAGTTAAAGAGTATCATGCCAGATAGGGGAGATGTCCATCGGTTGCTCGAAGAGGTGCTATTAGAAGAGAGAGAACTTGATTTTACTGTTTTAGAAGCGTGTGAAAACGCATTAATAGGTATTGATGAACAAACTAAACAAGACGAAGTTACCGTTTCTCGAAGGCCACAAAGTTTGTATCGTGCCCTGGTTGATATTGTAGAAAATCCGGGGAAGCCATACTCAACAGATATCGCTTTATATGCAAGACAAAAAGATATAGATCGATTAAGTGATGAGCAGTATCGTAAATTATGCGAGATGTATCAATACTTATCAGAAGAAGCAAGATCTCCTTGGGCAGGGTTCAAAAAAAAATTTTTAAATGGTCGATAATGCAGATACTGTATGAAAATCAATTAATACCAAAGTCATTAGAGAATGACATAAAGGAGCATAAAGAGCTTCAACCATTTTTTGAATACTCATTTTCTGGTATGAAGCCTAAAAACTATTGTGGCTTTTTAACGATCGGGGGAGAAAATTATTTTATAGCACCTAAAATAACGACAGATGAGACCAAAAACCTTAATACATTCCTCTATATGCTTATCTATGCATATAATATCGATCTTTCAAATATAGAACTATCAAATTTTGAAACAGGTGCACATACGATATTTGAGCTCTTTATTCAATTTTTTTCCAATACCTTACGAGATGAGTGTAAAAAAGGTCTCTTTAAAGAGTATGTTACCTATAATGATACACTCAAAGTATTGCGAGGAAAGTATGTCATTGAAAAAAACTTCACCAACTTCTACCACCAGAACATAGGGTGTGAATTTGATGAGTTCAGTGCAGATAACACATTAAACCAGTTCTTCCTATATGCCCTTAAAGTCTTCAAGAGGTATAGTCGATACCGAAGTCTCTATCAATGTGAAATGCTTTTTGATGAGGTGTGCTATAGGCATATTGATATTACTAAACAACCTATTGTTTTTGATAGAACCAATAGCCGTTTTTATAAAAGTTATGAGATGGCACAGATACTTTTACAAAAACTCACTCCTTTAACAGGAAAGGCACAACAAACAAGCTTTGCATTTCTATTCGATATGGGTGAAGTATTTGAGAAGTTTGTCGGTAGACTTTACAAAGAAGTAGACCGTAGTGTTAAGCTCCAACAACAGAGAACATTTGGTAGTTTACAGCTAAAACCCGATATCGTACGAAAAGACCAGATTATTGATACCAAATATAAAGTGCTTAATGCTAAAAAGGAGTTACAGACATCAGATAAGTATCAGATGTTCGCTTATGGTAAGAATTTCAATATCAAGCAAACACTATTGTTGTACCCTAAACATATGGTTGATGTTGAGGAAGATATGGAGTTGGGGAGAGGTGCAGGGTCAGTTTACTTAAAATTAAAAAGTTTGGATCTGCAAGGGAGTGAGGACTATACATCGTATATAGAGAGTATGAAATATAGAATAGGAGTAATAAATGCCAGAAAGAACTAAACTTGGAGAGTTCGTTAGAGAGCATATTGGAAAGATTGTTGAGTATTGTGAAGCGAATCCGGAAGAGTTAAATAATTTACAAGATCCTGAGTATAGAAGTGAGTTAGGTTTGGGAGCCAACTATCCTTTTTTTAGTCTAATTGAAAATATTGATGATACTAATAGATATTGGAATCAAACTTATATAATTGATGATCAAGAATATAGGGTTTGTAGTCAATGGGGTGGGAGAAAAACTATTCAAAATGGTAAAACTCGTTCACAAAGAGAAGGGGAAAAATTTATAGAGTATTTAAGTCAACACAATCTTTTACTTCCACAGTATCAAAATAAAGAAATTGAATTTGTTGTAGGTGATAATCCCCAAAATAATAATGAAGAGAATACTATACCTTCCAACACACACTTAATGAAGAATATCATACTCTATGGTGTGCCAGGGGTAGGAAAAACCTATGCAACCAGTCGCCTGATCAGTCTGTTAGAGAGCGAATCTTCACAGATCGACATCTTTAACACGATCAAGGAGAATACGCAACACGAAGGCACACTACCACAAGATATGAAAGAGCGAGTGTGGCACATAACTTTCCACCAAAGTTTTAGCTACGAGGACTTCATTGAAGGGTTCAGACCTAATGAGGATGGGAATATCACGCTACAAGATGGTATATTCAAACGCATATGCAAAGAGGCAAGTGAAGATCGTGATAAAAACTACTATCTTGTAATAGATGAGATCAACAGGGGTAATATCTCTAAGATATTTGGAGAACTTATTACACTGATCGAAGAGGATAAACGGGAGAAAAAAGTGAAGCTTCCCTATTCAAATATCGATTTTGCTGTACCTGAAAATCTTTATATGATTGGTACGATGAATAGTACGGACAAATCTATTGCACTCATAGATATAGCACTGAGAAGACGGTTCTCTTTTATAGAGTTGGAACCTAATGAAACGTTGGTTCGTAATGAAGGTGCTCAACAGTTAATGAAGCGTTTGAATCAGCATATTGTAGAAACCATCGGTAAAGAGTATAGAATAGGACATAGTTACTTTATGGCTGTCACCGATGAGAATAGTTTGGCATTTGTGAAAGAGTATAAGATAAAACCTCTACTTGAAGAGTATTATTATGGAGATCAAAATGGCCTTGATGAGGTTTTAAATCTGATTGAAATTTAATCTTTGAAATTCATAGGTAATGTTTTTTACACCTTTCAACACATTATGCTAAAATTCCATTAACTTTAATCATAGATACACTACATTTAGAATCAACAAGAAGGAAATCAGACATGCTTAGTACAGTCAACCTAACACAACGCTATGGAAAACGCGTCCTGTTCGACAAAATCAACCTTACCCTCGATGTGGGTAAACGCTATGGGCTT
>Ga0256843_1003706_pt1 | contig 10481 bp, 10 predicted proteins | sample AlvinellametaG_FD_191572 | JGI IMG/M metagenome (GOLD analysis project Ga0256843, IMG submission 191572) | Pompeii worm associated microbial communities from hydrothermal vent at the East Pacific Rise, Pacific Ocean - Alvinella | ecosystem: Host-associated > Annelida > Integument > Unclassified ... | reverse complement strand
AGAACTATGATGCAGACAGTTACAATTCAAAAACACCACTGCAACGTATCTTTATTCTCTTAGCAGGTCCGCTTGCAAACTTTGTATTGGCATTTTTTCTCTACTTTGGTATTGCAATGGGCAATCCGTCTGTACTTGCACCGGTAGTTGGTGAAGTAGTCAAAGACTCACCTGCATTTGTTGCAGGACTTGAGTCAAATGATACTATTTTATCAATCAATGGTCAAAAGATAGAGTCATGGAAAGAGATGGCAGAGCTTATAAAAGCTTCAGAAGGTGCCATCGCTTTAGAGGTTGATCGTAAAGGTTACTTAAAACTTCTGACACTTACACCAGAGCTTAAAGATGCAAAAAATATGTATGGTGAAGATGTAAAACGCAAGATGATAGGTATCAGTGCCGCAGGTGTTATGAAAGAGCATAAAATGGACCTTATTGAGAAACTTAAATATGCAACAGATCAGACTATTTTTGCATCAACCATGATCTTTACGGGAGTAGAGAAACTCATTGTAGGTGATGTACCTGCAAGTGAGATGGGCGGTGTTATCAGCATTGTCAAGATCACATCAGACGCAACCGATGCGGGTTGGATGAGTGTCCTCTTTTTTGCAGCACTTATCTCTGTCAATCTCGGGGTCCTAAATCTTCTCCCGATCCCTGCACTTGACGGCGGCCATATAATGTTCAACCTTTACGAGCTTATCTTCCGCAGAGCACCAAGTGAGAAGATCCTTGTCAAGCTCACCATTGCTGGATGGGTACTCCTCTTTGGATTAATGGGACTTGGACTTTTTAATGATATCAACAGACTTATAGGATAGAAAAATGAATGAAACACAATACAAACTCTATATCGACGATGTTATCAGACGTGTTGAGAGTGCACGTCTGAGAGTAAGTGACCACCATATTGTAAAAATTGTAGCTGTAAGCAAATACTCTACAAGTGATGAGATAAAAAAACTCTATGCTATCGGACAGCGTGCTTTTGGAGAGAACAAGGTACAAGATCTGCAAAAGAAAGCAGAGGAGTTGAATGAACTACCTTTAGAGTGGCACTTTATAGGAAATCTGCAAAAAAACAAAATCAACAAACTGCTTGCAATCAATCCCTCTTTATTTCAGGGGCTTGATTCGCTTGAACTTGCCAAAGAGCTACAGAAAAAACTGCTTGCAAAAGAGATGCAGCTGGATGCTCTCTTGCAGATCAATGCTGCAAAAGAGGAGTCAAAACATGGGGTAATGCCACAAGAAGCCGTAGCAATCTACAAACAGATAGAAAAAGAGTGTCCAAATATCAACCTCAAAGGTGTTATGAGTATTGGTGCACACTCCAAAGATCAAGAAGTAGTCAAAGAGAGTTTTCTCACGACACGAAAAATATTTGATCAACTCGAGGGTGCTACAATCTGCTCTATGGGTATGAGTGGTGACTTTGAACTTGCCATTGAGTGCGGATCAAATATGGTACGACTCGGCTCCATAATGTTTAACAGATAGAGTTTTCTCTATCTGACGAAAGAAATCTTCATAATTTCAACTTAAATCACTAAATTAACCCTTCTACTCTTTACTCTTATAATAATTATAAGATATAATTCTAAAAAAATTACTTGAGGAATAAGAATGAAACAATCACTGCTTATGGATAAATATCCAATCTATACACTGGAAATAGATAAAACAGAGACAACATACACCTCTGTAGATGAGATTATTGCTTATCTGCAAGAGAAAGTGGCAACACACCCTTTTGCTGTAGAAATTGCTGTATTTGATCACTTTACACATACAACAGGCATCGAAGATCATACTATCGATCCAAATATAAAAGCGGCAAAAAACTTTGTATTTTGTTTTGGAAAAATGCTTCCAAAAGCAGCAATGATGGCAGTTCGTCCAAGAAGTATAGGTGTTTGTGAATTTGAGAACTCTTTTGAGATCAGCTTTTTAGAAGTTCCAAATGAAAAACTTCACGAAGTAACAGAGGGTTGGGCAAAAGCACTCAAAAACAAGTAAGAGTTCCTCTCTTACTTAACCCCTCTTCTTAAAACGTACCGCATTACTTTTTGGATTGGCAATAATCTTCTGCTGATATGCTATCATCTTGAAAAACGGTTCTAAAAAATGCTCCAATGCACTCTCTGAAATCTTCTCTATTTTATGTTTGTTTAATAACTCCAAAACAACAAGTGTTGACTCTATTGTTGAGAGATAAGCATCATCAGGCTGTTCTTTAATTGCGTAGAGAGATTTTTTTGAGGGAGTAAAACTCAAATGTGGCAGCGTTTGTAAATTACTGCTTTTGTAAAAGATAGATTTTGCACAGGACCATGTAGCATCAATCACAAAAATAGCCAAAGCTCTCTTTGTACTTTTTGGATTTGTTGTACTAAGATTGATTGCATTTTCAGAAGGAAAAAGAATATAACTCTCATAATTTTCAATAATCTCACAAATACGCTTATGATTAGAAAAATCAATCCCGATAAAAAGCTCTGAATTGCAAAGACTCTGATGCGTAAAGTGTCCGGTATTGTTTTTTACCTTTTTAAACTCTTTTGGGTGCATTAAAATTACAAACTTTGTCTCTGTATCGATCTGTGTAAAATATTGACACATACAGGAACTTTTCGGTCTATAACAGCGATAACACTTCTCTCTATCTGCATAATATGTTTTCATTAATGCAATTATAGTAGAATTTCTTTATGATTATGCAACAAAAATTTGATCTTATCGTTATAGGGAGTGGAGCAGCAGGAATTATGGCAGCTATTGTGGCAGCAAGAGATGCCAAAAAGGTTCTTATTCTTGAAAAACTTCCACAGATTGCTTCCAAGCTCAAAGCAACGGGAGGCGGACGCTGTAATCTCACAAATACACTTGAAAATGAAGATTTTATGGCACGCTTTGGCAAAGAGGGACGCTTTATGCAAGATGCTCTAAAAACCTTTGATCATAAAAAACTTATAGAGTTTTTAGAAGAGATAGGTGTGCAAACGCATGCTCCTGACGGTTTTCGGGTATTTCCGACTTCCCACTCATCAACAACGATCATAGAGGCTCTTCACAAAGAGTTAGAACGCTTGCATGTAACCATACAGTGCAATCAAAAAGTTACACGCCTGCTCTCAACCGGCAGACATATTGACGGGGTTAAAACAGAGACAGAGACATTTTTAGCTCCCAATGTGATTGTTGCAACCGGAGGGCTTGGATATCCCTCTCTCGGAGCAGAGGGAGACGGTTACAATCTTGCAAGTGAACTCGGACATAAGATTACAGAGCTCAGCCCTGCAATGATGCCGTTAGAGACAAAAGAGGAGTGGGTAAAGAGTTGTCGAGCCGATACCATTGCAAAAGTACAACTCAGAGTCGATCTCAAAAAACATAAAAAATTACGGGCAAATGGTGATCTCATCTTTACAAAAAAAGGCATACGCGGACCTGTTGTGCTTGATTTTGCACGGGAGATCACTCCCCTACTCAAAAAATATCACGAAGTTCCCATCCTACTGAACTTTACAAAAGGGAAAAATGAGGAGCAGATCCGCCTCCATCTCAAAGAGCAAAACAGCCAACAAAAAGCAAAAACAGTTGCCAAACTCCTTGAAAGTCTGATACCTCTCTCTCTTGCAGAGGAGTTATGCAGACTTGCAGCTATAGATCCAGATGAAAAATATAAAAAAATTGATGCCAAAAAGAGAGATAAACTTATATCTCTGCTTGCATGGACACCACTTACTGTCACCGGTCATGACGGCTTTAAAGCGGCAATGATTACACGGGGTGGTATATCGTTAAAAGAGATCAATCCAAAAACAATGCAAAGCAGGCTTATTGACGGTCTCTACTTCTGCGGAGAGATTGTAAATCTTGACGGACCATGTGGCGGATATAATCTGCAATGGTCCTTTGCAAGCGGCTATCTTGCAGGAGAATTAAAGCAATAAAAAAGAGTCGCTATACTTAGAGAGTAAATTCTTTCATCTCCTCTTGAAGATTATGCACATAAGACTCCATAGAAGATATTTTTTCATTAATATCATTTAAAATACCTACCAATTTTGAACTATCTTCTATTGTATGATCTATCTCTTCCACTATAGAGAAAGAGGAGTCTTTAACTATAGAGATAATAGAGGAGATCTCAACTGCTGCTTTTTGACTGCGTTCTGCAAGTTTTCTTACCTCATCGGCAACAACGGCAAAACCTCTGCCATGCTCGCCTGCACGAGCCGCTTCAATCGCAGCATTAAGAGCCAGAAGATTTGTCTGATCTGCAATATCTTTAATAAGATTTACCATCTCTTCAATGGAACCTGTTGATTCATCCAGCGATTTTGCTCTATCCATCAAACTCTGCTGTGTTGTCTGAAAATCATTTGTTGCCCACGCCAAAGAGTTTTCAAGCAAAAGCTTTGTTTCACTTGAATCACTGTTTATATTATTGGCAGCACGCTCAATATCACCGATAATATTTTGTAAATTTGTAATAATTTGATTAATAGGTGCTTCCAACAGTTTGATATCCTCATTCTCAATAGAGACCAGTGCTTTGATATCTTTTTGTGCAAGTCGCTCAAGCCGTTGAATAAGAGGTAAAATAGCCTCTTCCATATATGCCTGTCGCTGTGCAAACTCCTCTCGTCTATCTCTGACAATTACATAAGTTCGCTCAAGGACTCCCTGCTTATAGACAGGAATAACATAGACAAATACCGGTATTGTCTCCCCTGCTTTGTTAATCAACTCTGCCGTACCGTAACCGGAATGTTTCTCCTGCATATCATACTGTCCGACAATTTTACAGACTTTACACTCTTTAGGATTTATTGGCCAAAGAACTTTTCCGGCACCGTCAATATTTCGCAACTCATGACTGCTCCAACCGGTCAAACTTTCAAAATCTCTGTTCCACTCAACAAATTTACGATTTGGTAAAACAGCAAAAAGTGCTACAGGGTAGTGGTTTTTAAACTCATTCCAGTAGAAATTTTCCCGCTCTTCAATATCAAAAACTGTCTTTATTTTAGAGAGAATATCACCAACATCCAATATACTCTCCTCTTCTGGAGAGATGTAGATATTTGAAGATCTCAGATTTCGAATCTTTTCATCTACGAAAGAGAAATCATACTCATTATTATTTGCATTTGAAAACCAACCCATACTGTTCCTTTAAGGTCTATATTTTCAATTATAACTCTTTTTCTCTTGCAAATATCTTCAAATAAAATTTTATATAAAATAACGGATAGAGGCAAAACCAAATACACCACTTCCCTTGAGTGCATCTACCTCTTTTTGTGTAATAATACCGCCAAGTGCAAAGATCTTTATGTCACTTTTTGCAACAACATTTTTCAGATCGGCAACACCCTTTGGTTCTCCTTTTCCCGGTGTAGAAAATATAGGTGAATAGCTTACATAATCAGCTCCCAAACGCTCTGCCTCTGCTACTTCGGCAAAAGTATGCGTTGAGATAATAACAGACAAACCAAGTGCTTTTGCATCAGCAATAGCATCAAACTGTTTTGATGTCAAATGGACCCCGTCTGCACCAAGTTCTGCCGCCAGTTTATAATCCTGATGCAAAAATGCCTGTAAACCGTAAAAGTTTTTACACACATCCAAGAAGTGATCCGCCTGTAGTGCATAGTGTGGATTGCTTTTATCGCGATAGAGTGCAAAAGCAGGCAGATGCTTTTGCAACTGCTCTTGCAGTAGTGATCGAAATACAGCAGGGGTATCAGTATAGTACTCCCGTGAAGTAATAAGATAAGAGTGCATCTATTTTCTCGTCAATGGATTTTGAAAATCTATATGCTTGACATCAACACCCTTCTCGTAACGCTCTGCCATTGCATTTACATGGTATTGCAAGCGTTCAAGCAGATAGCGTTCTGCTTTTGTATATTTTTCTAAAGATGCCTCAATATAATTTTGTAAAAAAGCCAAAGCCTCTTCTTCTGTATCAAAATTGATCGAGGAGATAATAGAGACTACCTCATTATACTCATCATCACCGCAGGCAGATAAAAAATCATAACTCAGATCCATCGTCTTTAAATTATGATGTGCTTTTGAAAATGCAAAATGATTATAGAGCATACACCCTACAAAGTACTCAATATCCGAAGGTTCATACTCGGAGTACTGATTCTCCTCCTTTGCAAAATGTTGATGCCAGATATCCAATACTTTTGCTATTTTACTCTCCACAGTTCCATCCTCTTTTTTAACGCGGATTATACAAAAAAAATGCTATACTTTAGCTATTATGCTAAAACTCAATACCGCAGAGGCAAAAACCTTTACCATTCTTTTACCAAATACAAACAAAGCTCTCAATGAAGTTCTCAAAACCATAACACCCAAAGAGCATGCATCTCTCTCCAATGCAAAAGATCTCGGTTCGCTCCTGGATTCACTGATAAAAAGCACAGCCGGTGATAGAGTGCAAAACCAACAACTTCTTGATCTTCTCAAGAGTACACCCTCTCTCAAATCTCTCGGAAATGTAGCCGAGACATTTAAAGATCTCAAAGAGCTGCTTGGCAACAACAGAGATCTTCCTCTTACAAAAGAGACAAAAACAAAATTAGAAGAGGCAGTTCGAGAGAAACTTAACAACACTCCTGATAACAATGCAAAAACTCTCAAAAAAAATCTTGAAAATTCAGGTATCTTTTTGGAGTCAAAACTTTATAAAGCAACAGAGAATCAACTGCAAAAAGAGAGTTTTTCTCATGATCTCAAAGCACTTGTAAACAAAACAGTTCATGAGTTGCAAGAGAGTAAAAGTCCACACACGGCAGAGCTCAACCAACAGTTGCAAAAACTCTCCCTCCAGATCGACTACTACCAACTGCTCTCCTCTTTAAACAACGCTTCAGCCCTCTACCTTCCTTACTCTTTTGATGCTCTTGAGGATGGAACACTTACAATTAAAAAGAGAAAAGAGGAACATTTTTTTTGTGACATCGATCTCCAGCTCAAAGAGTATGGTAACCTCTTCCTGAGACTTGGACTCTTTCAAAAAAAAGAACTCAACATAACAATTCAATGTGAATCGGAAATCTTAGAAGAGCAACTGAAAAAAAACCTTCCAAACCTTCGAGAAAATCTCTTTCAAGCAGGTCTGCATCCACAAAACATTCACTTTACAACTCCATCACAACAGAGTGAATCCTATGGCACACAACCAGAGCTTGCACTCGGTTTTGAGGTAAAAGCATGAAACAAAAAAAAGCTGTAGCACTCCAATACAACAGAGAAAAAAACAGTGCACCAAAAGTTACGGCAAAAGGAGAAGGGAAAACAGCACAAAAAATTATTGAGATAGCACAACTGCATGATATTCCTCTCAAAGAGGACAGAGATCTTCTTGAGATGCTCTCAAAAGTAGAACTTGATCAAGAAGTACCCCACGAGATGTATAAAGCCGTAGCAGAACTCTTTAGCTTTATCTATAAAATAACAAAAGAGAAGTAAACTCTATTTGAGTTGACTCCAGTTATCTCCAATATTAAGTGATGCTTTGAGTGGAACATGCAGTGTTACAACCGATTCCATCAGATCCAAAAATCGTTTTCCAAGAGTCTCTGCCTCATCTGCATCTACTTCAAAGATCAACTCATCATGAATCTGGAGTAAAATAGTGGCATTTAACGACTCTTCTGCAATAACTTTATGAATTTTATTCATACTCAGTTTTATAAGATCCGCAGCACTCCCCTGAAAGACACTGTTGACACTCTCTCGTTCATAAGCAGCTTTAAACATCGGTGTTGCACGTTCATAATCAAAATAGCGACGACGCTTAAGAAGTGTCTCTACATAACCATACTCTTTGGAGTGATCGACAATCGATCGGAAATAGGCTTTTACTGTCGGAAATGATTCAAAATATTTTTCAATAATCGCTTTTGCCTCTTTTGTAGTAATACCAAGAGTATCGGAGAGCTTTTTCTGCCCCATTCCATAAAGCAGACCAAAGTTGACTGTTTTGGCAATATTTCGCTTTGCTTTTGCTTCCTCTTCACCAAAAAGGATAACAGCAGTTTGAAGGTGGATATCTTTATCATGCAAAAAAGCATCTACCAAAACAGGATCTTGTGAAAAGTGTGCCAAAAGACGTAACTCTATCTGAGAGTAGTCAATTCCTATAAGTTTTTTACCCTCTTTGGCAACAAAAGCCTCCCGAATCTTTGCACCCAAAGGTGTCCGTGTCGGAATATTTTGCAAATTTGGATTTTTGGAACTGAGTCTCCCCGTTGCCGTACCTGTCTGGACAAAAGAGGTGTGAATACGATGCTCTTCATCTGCCAAAGCCAACTTTAAAAGAGGTTCAATATAGGTAGAGTAGAGTTTATAAACCTCTCTGTACTCCAGAAGTTTCTCAATAATAGGATGTTTCTCTTTAAGAGAATTCAATACTTTTTCATCCGTAGAGTAGCCTGTTTTTGTCTTTTTTCCCACAGGAAGTCCCAAGGTTTCAAAAAGAACAACACCCAGCTGTTTTGTAGAGTTAATATTAAACTCACTTCCCGCTAAAGCATAGATCTCCTTGGTAAGCTCCTCAAGTCTTGCTTTGACCTCAACTAAAAAATTCTCTAAAAAATGAACATCAACAGCAATACCTTTTCTCTCCATACAAAGAAGTGTCTCAATAAAAGGGATCTCAACATCATTGGCCTCTTTAATAAGATGCTCGGCATTTTGAAGTTTTAACTTCTCTAAAAAGAGTTTATAGAGCTTATAAGTAACAAGAGCATCTTCAGCAGCATAGTTTGTAGCATCTTCAAGTGCTACAGAGGCAAAATTTTCACCTTTTTTGACTGTATTTTTAAAAGCGATCATCTCATGATCCAGCAGCGTTTTTGCAAGCTTATCCAAAGAGAGTGCACTCTCAGGGTTTATCAACCATGCCAAAATCATACTATCACAAAAGACGGGCAAGCTCTCTACACCTAAAAAACGGGTCACAAAATGAAGATCAAACTTAATGTTATGCCCAACTACTTTATATGCAAAGATTTTTGCTATTGCTTTTTTTGCATCTGCTTGTGAAATCTGATCCGCAACACCCAGATAAAAGTGTGCAAAAGGGACATAATAGGCCTCTTTTTCATCTACACAGAAACTAAAACCGACCAGATGATCTTTTTCATAATCAAGACCTGTCGTCTCTGTATCAAAAGCGATTACACTCTGTGCATCGATTGCATCCAAAATGCGAAAAAGCTCTTTTGCATCAAGAATCAGTTTTGCCTCAAAATCAATACCTTTTAAACTCTTTGGCTGATCCGTTTCTACCCTTTTTTCTGCTGCTTTTTTCTGATCTTCACTCACCATTTTTTTAGCATGCAACATACGCAAAATTGCATTTTGTTCATATTTGACAAGTTCATCATAAATATTGACAAAAGGATTTTGCACATCCATCTTATAATCTTCAAAGTCAAAAGCATTACAACTAAAGACATCAGGATGTAATGTAACCAGTTTTTTTGACATATAGGCTGCATCTTTTGATGCAAGCAGTTTTTTCTGCATAGCACCTTTAATACTCTCTATATTTTCATATATGCTATCTAGGTCACCATACTCACTGAGAAGCTTTTGTGCACCTACTTTTCCTATCCCTTTTACACCCGGAACATTATCTGCACTGTCACCCAAAATCGACTGATAATCGATAAACTGTTTAGGGGTGACACCATACTTCTCATAGCAGGCATCTTCATTGATCACTTTTCTTTTAATGGCATCAACAAGTGTTACATTGTCATCATCAATCAACTGACAGAGATCTTTATCGTGAGAGACTATACGTACCTTATACCCTTTCTCTTTGGCACACTTTACAATGGTAGCAATAATATCATCTGCTTCAAAACCACTCTCTCCAAGCGTCTTATATCCCATTTTGTTGATCCACTCTATCGCTACGGGAAGCTGTTGTGTCAACTCCGGTGGCGGAGCCTGACGATTTGCCTTGTAATTTTCGTCAATCTCGTTTCTAAATGTATCTCCCTTGGAATCAACTGCAAAAATAATATAATCACTATCATACTCTTTTTGCAACGTAGCAATAAAATTGGTAAAACCGGTCAAAAGTCCGGTAGGAAAACCATCTTTTGTTTTTAAATGCTGCGGCAGTGCATAAAAACTGCGAAAAAAGAAACCAAATGTATCTATAACAGTAACTGTTTTAGACATCTAAGCGCCCTCAATCACATCAAGCATCTCATCAATAACATCTTCTAGCAGTTCATGATCATATCCGGCATCTCTTGCTTTTCTCAAACCAAAGTTAATTGCCTGTTCACTAAAAGGTTTATTTACCGGCAGTACAGTTTTAACAATATGAAGTGCTGTTGCATACTCCATTAATGCTTTTGGCGCTGCAGCCGGATTGTCTGCATAACGGATCATCTCTACAAAATCCTCATCAAAGCCCCAATATT
>Ga0256843_1003705_pt1 | contig 10482 bp, 4 predicted proteins | sample AlvinellametaG_FD_191572 | JGI IMG/M metagenome (GOLD analysis project Ga0256843, IMG submission 191572) | Pompeii worm associated microbial communities from hydrothermal vent at the East Pacific Rise, Pacific Ocean - Alvinella | ecosystem: Host-associated > Annelida > Integument > Unclassified ... | reverse complement strand
TCAACTATATCTATATTTTCTAGGGACTCTATCTTTGATGGATTATTTGTAAGCAATTTTATCTTTTTAATTCCAAAATGCTCCAATATAAACTCCACTATCTCATAGGTTCTCTCATCGGCTCTAAAGCCTAACTGATGATTAGCTTCCACTGTATCTAATCCTGTATCTTGTAAGGCATAGGCATTTACTTTGCCCAAAAGTCCAATATTCCGACCCTCTTGACGGTGATATATTATCATACCACCCTCTTTGGCAATTAACTTTTGAGCATAAACCAACTGTTCACCACAGTCACACTTTTTTGACCCTAAAGCATCTCCTGTGAGACACTCAGAATGAACTCTTACTATAGGAGTATCACTCAAATTATCGGTAAATATAGCCAAATGCTCTTTACACCCTTGTTTAAAGGCTTGAATATTAAACAATCCATATTTTGTAGGTAGTTTTGCAACTTTGGAGATTTCAATCTGTTTCATGGCGAAATTATATCAGTTTATGATAAAATTTGACAATTTGATTTAAGGATATATAATGTTTACTAGATTTAGACGAAAAAGACTCAATCCAAAACTAAGAGATTTACTCCAAGAGACTCATGTTAGAGTAGATGATTTTATCTATCCTCTATTTATAAAAAGTGGAGAGGGGATTAAAAATGAGGTAGCCTCAATGCCTGGAGTTTTTCAAATGAGCATTGATGAGATTATAAAGGAGTGTGCTACTCTAAAAGAGCTTGGGATTTACTCTATTATACTATTTGGTATCCCAGATATCAAAGATAGTGTAGGAAGTGATGCACTATGTGAACATGGAATTATAGCCTCAGCCATCAAAGAGATAAAAAAAGCTCACCCTGATATGTTTGTAGTAACCGATTTATGTTTTTGTGAATATACAGACCATGGGCATTGTGGAGTACTTGACCCAATACTAGAGACAGTTGATAATGATATCACACTAGATAATCTAGCAAAACAAGCAGTAATACATGCAAAAGCAGGAGCTGACATGATAGCCCCAAGTGGCATGATGGATGGTATGATAACAGCTATAAGAGATGGTCTTGATATGGTGGGATACTCTCATATTCCAATTATGAGCTACTCTACAAAATTCTCTTCTGCATATTATGGTCCTTTTAGAGATGTAGCTGAATCTGCTCCTAGTTTTGGTGATAGAAGAAGCTATCAGATGAACCCAGCCAATAGAAAAGAAGCTATACTTGAGAGCCTAGAAGATGAAAAAGAGGGAGCTGATATATTGATGGTAAAACCAGCACTTGCATATATGGATATAATCCGTGATATCAAAGAGAACTCTATGCTACCTCTAGCTGTTTATAATGTTAGTGGTGAGTACAGTATGCTAAAGATGGCATCAAAAGCAGGTGTAATTGATTATGATAGAGTGATGATGGAGACTATGATAGGCTTTAAAAGGGCTGGAGCAGATATCATCATTAGCTATCATGCTAAAGAGGTAGCTAAACTACTAAATAACTAAAAATATAAATACTAAGGATATTATTATATTTTTTCAGTTATAAATTTATTTCATTCTCTTGGGGTGCGAAATTTGCTGAGATAATCTTATGATTAAACCCATTGAACTTGACCTAGACAATTCTAGCGTAGGGAAGAGGATATTTTAAAATTACCTCTATCCTTTATTATTACAAAGGAAACATATGAAAACAAAACTAACACTATCGCTAATAACAACCTATGCGATACTACAAACACCTGCTTTTGCAGAGAACAACTTTACTATAGAGCTTGACCCAATAGTAGTCAATGACTTTAGAGAGACCAGACTATCAGAGGCTTCTACTAGTATCTCTGTAATCAATCAAGATGATATATACGATAAATCTTTTGAGAATTTTGAAAATGTAATTGGACAGATACCAAATGTCAACTTTAGTTCAGGAGCATCAAGAGCTCACTATATACAAATCAGAGGAATAGGAGAGAGAAGTCAATTCAAATCACCCGTAAACCCATCAGTTGGGATTATATATGATGGTATAGATATGTCTCAAAGTGCTTTAGGTGTTACTATGTTTGATGTAAAACAGATAGAGGTTTTAAAAGGTCCTCAGGGAACAACATATGGGGCTAATGGTCTAGCAGGAGTTGTAAAATTAGAGAGTAATCCACCAACAAAAGAGACCCAAGCTCACATTGAAACAACCATTGGAAACTATAACAAAAAAGCATTAGGTGTTGCAGTAGGTGGAACACTTATCAAAGATAAACTACTTGGGAGAGTATCACTTTATAAAAATAGTAGTGATGGATACATCGAAAACACTTATCTAAATAGAGATGATACCAACAATATAGATGAACTATCAGCAAAAGCCCAACTAAAGTGGTTGCTATCAGATAAGCATACAGTCGATTTGGATTTAGTTCATATAGATATAGATAACGGTTATGATGCCTTTACACTAGATAATTCCAGAAACTCTCACGCCGATCAACCTGGTAAAGATACTCAAAAGACAGATGGATTTTCTCTAAAATTGACATCTCAAATTAACCCACAAATGCACCTAGAGAGCAAAGTTAGCTACTCTCAATCAGATTTAGAGTATAGCTATGATGAGGATTGGTCTTTTGTAGGTGAGTTTGCTGATGATTTGTACCCATATAGCTCATTTGACCAATACTTAAGAGATAGAGAACAGACAGATATAGATATCAGACTCATCTCAGATGAAGCTGGTAAGATTTTTAACGGCTCTACAGATTGGACCATGGGAGTTTATGCCAAAGATTATAGTGAAGATTTGACTAGAAACTATACATATCTGGATTCACCATACAAAAGCAAATATGATACCACCAACCAAGCAGTATATGGTCAACTAGATAGTGCATTAGATGATAAGTTCACCCTAGTTACAGGTCTAAGAGTAGAGAGTTGGGAGGCTAAATATAGAGACTCCGATAGTGTTGATATAGATACAGATGAGACTCTAAGTGGAGGAAAAATAGGACTAAACTACCAAAAAGATAGTGATATGTTATTATATACATTTTTATCAAAAGGGTATAAACCAGGTGGAGTCAACGCAGATAATTCACTATCTCCAGAGGCAAAAGAGTACAAAACCGAAACTCTCTGGAACCTAGAAGCAGGAGTAAACTCTAGCCATTTTGATAAAAAATTAACAAGCCGTCTAAATCTATTTTATGGTAAAAGAAGAGACCAACAGGTAAAAAGCTCTGTAGTCCAACCAAGAGATGATGGAAGTACAGACTATACAGACTATATTGCTAACGCTGCAAAAGCCCACTATATGGGTGTAGAGTCAGAGCTAAACTACTATCCAAATGATGATATTCATCTATTTAGTAGTATCGGTCTGCTAAAAGCCAAATTTGATAAATATGATGACCCAAATCCAACAGCAGTAGATGTAAATGGTAGAACTCCTGCTCAATCTCCAAGCTATCAGTATAATGTAGGAGGGGATTATATGTTAACAGATGAGCTAACCCTAAAAGCAAATGTAGAGGGTAAAGGTCCATACTACTTCTCAAACAGACACAATGCAAAAGCAAAAGCATACTCTTTGATTAATGCAAGTTTGGAGTATAATATCAATAACTTTACAGCCTCACTTTGGGCTAGAAATATAACAGATGAGGATTATCAAGTAAGAGGATTTGGAAGCTTTGGGAACAATCCAGCCAAAGGGTATGAGACAGAGGTATATACCCAAGCAGGAGACCCTAGAACTTTTGGAATAACACTAGGGTATGACTACTAATGGAAATCTCTGTAGATAAGGAGTATAAAAAAGTAATCCTGAGTTTAATATTTTTTGAATTTACTAAATAAAAGAATATAATGGAGACAAGATAATCTTGTCTCTCAAAAATATTACTCCTTAGGAACAATACACATAATATAAGCATCATCAATAGGTGGCTCTGTGTAATAGTCAAGTCTATCACCCCAATTATCACTATCATCCTCTAAAGAGAAATCTCTAACATAGAACTTATACCACGCATCTTTTCTCTCTACCACTTTGAGCGTTGGTATGGTATCTCTGATTATATCTCCATAGTTTGCTATATTTGAAGTATTTGCATCATAAGCTACATCTGATACTCCTCCAAGTATTGCTCTACAACCTTTGTATATATCATAAATTGCTGTTTTAAAGTTGGTTAGAGAACTATTGTGTTCATATACCTGATAGGCATTTAACCAATCTTGTTTACCTATTGCATAGTAATCACTTCCATTACTATCTTGTGCTATCTTACCAATCTCTAAGAAATAGTTCTTGTAGTCAATAACTTTTGATGCTATCTCTAAACTATCATCTGCATATGTTCTTAGAATAAGTCTATCAAAATTATTAGTATTTTTAATCAATGTTACTTGATTATCTCCATCATCATCCTCTTTAACTATTGTAAAATCTGTATCAAAAACTTTAGATGCAGAGAACATATCTACTGTTATATTACTATTTTGTGCATCAGATGTTTGATAAAATGTAAGTTGCAATTTATTTGTATTTTTTTGTTTAATATCAAAGAAATATTTTGGTGCTACTGAAATAGGTGCAACTCCTAGTGGATATATCTTAGGAACAATTTGTGTAAATGTATGTGACCAACCATATGTTATTCCACTATCATGAGAAAAGCCAAATGTATGCATTGTCTCATGGTGAAAACTATCATAATCTATTGGATTATTTAAATCAATAGTACCTTCCCATAAAGATGCCCAACCTGAAGTAGTATCATATCCAAATAAAGATACCTTACTACCAACACTTGCCATTCCTTCAGCTGCATATTGATACCTCATCGCTAAATATGAGACACTATGGTCTGGAACAATCATATGCATAAAGTGATAATTGATATAGCTATCTTGTGTAAATCCTTTTTCATTTACATAATCTTGATAATCATTGAAGCTTTGATAATCTCCTGTAAAATCCAATACCTTGTATGTAGATTGATACACCCATGCTCTAAAAGCTTCTAATGAATCTATACTATTATAAAAGTGATGGAAAGTAGCTAACATAATACTATATGCCTCTTGTTCTGATATATTTCCATCTTTTACAGCCTCTGATGCTGTATTTGAATATACCTCATCATTTATACTTGTAGGATTACAATATTTGGTCTCATTACTCTCTGAAGCATTACACTCATGTTCACTTGAACCAAAAGAGACCTCCAAATCAAAACTACCTGCTGTATTAAAAATCTCCATACTATCACTATTTTCAAAGTCTGCCAATAGATTTGTAGAGTAAGGAAGTATATTATCACTAAAATTTAATCTCACATAAACATACTCACCATCGCTATCTTTGTATCTTCCAATAATAGAACTTAGAGTTCTGTATGAGTCATTTTGCAGTTTTATTGTACCATCTTCATTGATAAGTTTTATACTGCTTCCTCTAACCTTTTTATCTATAGGTAGTGGGGTAACTGTAGAGGAGTCAATATCTATATCAATATCTTCAATGAGTGTAGCATCTATAGTTTGTGTTATCTTTTGGTATTGAGACTTATAAATATCTATATAGTTTTCATAAACAATAGCCGTTCCATCAATAATTAGAGTAACATTATAATCACCCTCTCCAAGAGGTGGATTAATATCACTACTATCTATAGTCCAATTACTATCACTAACTATTGGAGTATAGGTTGTTCCATTAATTTCAATAGTTATATTACTATCAGTAGTATAGATATTTGGAAGATACCCTGTTATAGTTGGAGAGGCTGTATTAAACTTCATTGGTTCTTTAACGATAGGCGTATCTTGGATATCAACTCTAACTATTTGAGAATTTTCATTGATGCTATCAGATATAGTTACATTTATATCATAACTACTACTATTTAAGACATCATCAACTCGAATATCTCCACTCTCATCAATAACAAATGGTACATCATTGGCTATAACATAGCTTATGGTATCATTTTGATAATCCATAGCATCTATGTGAAATATAGCCTCTGTAGTATTTTGCCACTTATCAATAGTTGTATTTAGCTCACTATTTAAAATCTCTGGTGTAGTTGGTAGTGTTCCATAGGCTTCAATCTCTGCTACATGTAGATTGTTATCACTATCAGCTTTAATAACTATAAAATCTCCACTTATACTACTATTGTTTTCCCAAATTTGGGCATCAGTAGAGCCTGTTAGGGTATCTACTTCACTACATGAAGAGAGATTTGCTATATCAGAGTTGATACTATTTTCACATAGATATAGTTTTGCATTATCTAATCTCGATGCTGTAGAGTCATCTCTATTATAGATAATAACTTTTGCTACTTTGGTGTCTTGTGGTAATTTAACCTCTATCCAATTTAATGTACTATCACCTTGTGTATGATTAAAAGTGGTATAGTCTCCATCTATTGCTAATGATGGCTCTAAATACCAATAGTAATCATCTTTTGGTGGCTGTGAGGCTATACCATAAAGTTTTGCAATATTTTGAGCAGGTTGAACCTCCAAGTTAAACTTAATAGATTTAGTGATGTTATCTTCATTTGTAATAGATAGATTTATATCACTATAGTTCCCTTCACTACCAACAGGAGGAGTTCCTATTACGATATTTTGAGTCTTGTTAAACTCTAACCAATTTGGAGCATTATAAAAAGTAGCATTATAGTCGCTACTACTATTTATATCCACTTTAAATTGATACTCTTCATAGACTCTAGTAGTTGCTTTTGGAGTTGCCAATAGAGTTAGATTTTTATCAACTTGAGTTAGATTAACATCAAAAGTATCTAAAACCAATACACCAGCACCACTAATCACCTCAACACCCATCTCAATACCACTCATATAAGCCTCTGGAATATCAGCAAATTCAGCATTTGTTAGATATGTTAAAGCCTCTTTAAAGTCTATATGAATATCACTCACTTTAGTTTTGGCAACATAGTTTATAAAGGTTCTTGTTTTGGTTCCATCATAGTCTCTATCTTTGTAAATATCGTACTCTATTCCATCTAAAATTTGAGTGCCTAATAGTGTTCTACTAGGATGAAATCCACTAGGGTCAAATCTAAACATAATCTCATACTCAATATTATCCATAGATGTATCTATATCAGTATGTAACCAAAACTCTAAAGCGATATTATAACTATGAGTAATATTAAAATCCCTATATTTCATATCAACTTTAACACTATCAATATCACTAACTAAAATAGGAAAACCACTATCTGGATTTACAACTCTTGAAAACTTAGCTCCATATATAGCCTCAGGATAACCTTTTACTTGATAGTCATTATTATCTGGCCAACCCCAATACCAACCACCTTTTGTAGTGTTGTTCTCTTCAAAAGAGAATATACATTGAACACCATCACTATTGCTATCTAAATAGTTTCGTCCCCAATCATTGTTGCTTAGAGTATAATACTCATTACTATTTGGGATTTGAATTCCACTCCAACTATTGCATTTTGTCTCTGTAACATTTAGATTGTTAACTAAAATTTCAGGATTAACAACCTGAACCAATCTCTTAACTACAACTTCATTATTATCACTATCTACACTGCTATAGGTAACATTATAGTCCCCTATTTTCTTACTATTAACCTCAGTTGCATTTATATCTACGGATAGATTTCCATCTTCACTATCCATAGCCTCTGCACCTGCTTCTTCATACTCATTACCCAAAACAACAATTTGAGGATTATCTCCATTTAAAGTAATTGTTGGTTCACTATTAGTTTCTTCTATAGTTGTATTATCCTCAGATAGTGTTGTATTATTTTCTTCAGTAATATTATTTTCACTACCAACAAAATCTAAACTATCAGGTAAATCATCACCATTACTATCATCTCTGGCTATTTCATTTTCAATATTAGAATTGGCTTCTTCTAATGAAGTAAACTCTCTCTCCTCTGTTAATGCCTGTAGTATCTCCTCTTTATTCTCTTCCCATGCAGTATCCAATACATCTAAAGTATAAGCTGTAACAGCTTTTACCACAGGAATTAAACTACTATTGAATGTATCAGGCATAACTTGATTTATAAAATCAACAGACTCTTTTAAAGCCTCATCCCCTTTTTTCGCTTCCCTATTTGCCTCTTTTAATGCCCTAGATAATGCTCGATAACTACGAATAGCATCTCTTTTTGCATCTTTTATCTCATCTTTAATAGCTTTTTTTATCTCTTTTGAGACTCTATTTATATTTGTATTTGTTTTTAAGAGTTCAAGATTTCCACTCAATGCTATCTCTACAGGGTCTTTAGTTAATATATTAATATCCAAACTAAATATATTAGCAAAACTCTCTTGTGCTTGATATAATAGAGAAAAAAGTTCATCTGAAGTTATTTTTGAAAAGTGATATTTGGATGTTTTACTCTCATTATCTATTAACTTATCCAAAACATCATGTGCCACAAGAGTAGATAGAGGAGTGATATTTAAACTATTAGAGTCCTTCTCTCTAAAGCCCATAAGTACCTCTTCAAAGTCACTATTTAGTCGAATATCCTTTCCACCAAAAGCTACAATAGGGACAGTATAATCTTTTGCATCACTACTTTCAATATTTAAACTAAAATAGCCTTTTGCATCAGTTTTTGTAGATGTTTCATTCTCATCTAAAAGCCCATTTCTATTTTTATCAAAGAAAACAGTTGCATCGCTAATCTCTCCATCTACAACTCTCCCCTCTATCTTTTCAAAGGAAGCAACAGAGGCAATCTCCTCTTTAGGCTCCTCTTTTAGTGAAGTAGTATCTCCACAACCAACTATCAAATAAGCACCAAAAGTTAAAAGCAAAACTCTTTTTATCACAATCAGACCTTTTTTATTTTTTATATTTGAAATTATAACTTATGTTTTATATTTAAGTTTATAATTAAAATAAAAAAGATACTAAAAATGCAAAATATTTATTAAATAGTGGATATATCAGTTCAAATACATTTAAAATTAATAAAAATTATTTAATTCTTTCTCTTAACTTTGATAAGAGGAAGGATTATTAACCCTTAAGCTTCCGTCCCAACTTATCCTCAACCGAAGTAGTCTTTTTATTCAATCTATCACTTTTTCCTTTACGGTAGTCTATCTTGATAGTGGAGTAGATACGGTTGCTATCTTCTCCCAAAATTTCATAAGCTTTTTCTATCACAGCTAGAGCCTCTCCTACTGTATCAGCTTCAATGATAGTCCCCATAGGAGTAAACTTATAATCTAGTCCACTCTTATCTACAATATCTAAAACTTTTGCTACAAATTCACTTTTGCTCTCTGTACTATCTGTTGGAAACATTGCAAACTCAACTAATGCTGACATACTATCTCCTTATTATGAGTGATAGTTCGGACTCTCTTTAGTAATAGTCACATCATGAACATGAGACTCTTTGAGTCCTGCTGAAGTTATCTCTACAAACTCTGCCCTTTGCCAAAATGTAGGAATATCTTTTGAACCACAATACCCCATAGAGCTTCTAAGTCCACCTAACATCTGATGAACTACGCTACTTATTCGTCCTCTATATGGAACTCGCCCTTCAATTCCCTCTGGAACTAATTTATCAGAGGCTGTTCCCTCTTGGAAATATCTATCTGTACTTCCTTTGCTCATAGCACCAATACTTCCCATACCTCTATACTCTTTGAACTGTCGCCCATTAAATAGTATCATCTCACCAGGTGCTTCATATGTTCCAGCTAGTGCTGAACCTAACATTACACAACTAGCTCCAACTGCTAACGCTTTTGCTACATCTCCAGAGTATTTGATACCACCATCAGCAACCACAGGTACTCCTAGAGGATTTGCAACTTGTGCTACCTCATCAATAGCAGATATTTGAGGAACTCCAACTCCTGCTACTATTCTAGTAGTACATATGGAACCTGGTCCTATTCCTACTTTGACTGCATCTGCACCAGCATCTATTAAATCTTTGGCTGCTTTGCCTGTAGCTATATTTCCTGCTATGACATCTATATCTAGGTTGGCTTTTATCTCTTTTAGAGTATCTATAATCCCTTGTGAGTGACCATGAGCAGAATCTAAAACCAATACATCCACACCAGCTTTTACTAAAGCCTCTGCTCTATCAAGTTGCCCTACTCCAATAGCCCCACCTACTCTAAGTCTGCCGTGTTGGTCTTTGTTGGCATTTGGAAACTGCTCTCTTTTTTCTATATCTTTGATAGTGATTAGACCTTGAAGTTTATCTTTTTCATCTACTATTGGGAGTTTCTCTATTTTATGTTGTTGTAAGATTTTTGTAGCCTCATCAAGTGTAGTTCCTGCTTTAGCTGTAATCAAAGGGGCTTTTGTCATGACATTTGCAATCTTCTCTGACATATCAGTAATAAAACGCATATCACGATTGGTAATAATCCCTAGCAGTTTCATATCCTCATCTACTACAGGCA
>Ga0256843_1003704_pt1 | contig 10482 bp, 12 predicted proteins | sample AlvinellametaG_FD_191572 | JGI IMG/M metagenome (GOLD analysis project Ga0256843, IMG submission 191572) | Pompeii worm associated microbial communities from hydrothermal vent at the East Pacific Rise, Pacific Ocean - Alvinella | ecosystem: Host-associated > Annelida > Integument > Unclassified ... | reverse complement strand
ATATAAAAAAGCCCTGAAAATCAAAAAAGACAAAGACGCACTGTATAATTTAAAACTGATTGAAAAACTTCTGAAAAAACAAAAACAGCAACAAAAAAAGAGCAAAAACAAAAATAAAAACAAAAAATCCGATAATAATAAAAAACAGCAAAACAACCAAAAAAAACAAAACAAACAAAATACAAAACAAAATAAAAATACCAATTCACCACAGAACAGACAAAAAAAACAGAACAGGCAAAAAAAACAGCAAGAAAACAAAGCTGAAAAAGCAAATAAAAACAAAAAACCTTTTAACAGAAAAATCGATCAAAAAAAGTTTGCCAAAACGAAAGAAACAAATACAAGCGATATAAGAATGAAGTTTTATGAAAAAAAACTAAAAAACCTGAAATTCAACACACTATTAATACCACTTAAAGGAAATGAATGAAAAAACTACTGTTAATTTTACCGATATTTCTTTTGGCGTTTGTCAACGTAAACGTAAACAAAAAGAACATATACCCGGGTGAAGAGGTAATATTTACAATCGAAGCCACAGGTAACGATATAAAATTCCCGCAGATTAAAGACATAGAAGGGTTTCCTGTTCAAGGCACCGCCGTTACACAAAACATCACCATTTTAAACGGGAATATGCAAAAGAGCATTTCTAAAAGCTATATATTTTTTCCTACAAAAAGCGTAACTATTCCTTCGTTTAAGGTTGAAATAGACTCCAAAACATATAAAACATCGCCTATTAAAATAACGGTAACAAAACCGAAACAGACAAAAAACAGCGATTTTAAACTGGAACTTTCAGCAAACAAAACCAAAGCATACATAGGTGAACCCGTAATATTCAAAATAAGGTTTTATCAAAAACAGGACACTTCACCTCAAAGTATAGAAATACAAAAGCCTAACTTTACGGACTTTTTTACAAAACAGATTTCAAAAAAAGAGTTTTTAAAAGACGGTTACAGCATAACGGAATATTCGTTTTTACTGATTCCGCAAAAAGCCGGAGAACACAAAATAGGTCCTATTCTTGCAAAAGTCGGGTATTTAAGCCAAGAGACACCTTTTAACGATCCGTTTTTCAACATAGTGACATCTTCATTAAAATATACAAACATATTCTCAAATCAAGTAGACATAAACATATCCTCAATTCCTCAAAACAGTGTATTCGGCGATTTCAAAGCAGAGTTCATAGCAGACAAAACAACAGCCAATGCAAACGAACCCGTAAAAGTAACGCTTAAAATCAAAGGCTGCGGAGATATTTACGATCTGCCGGATTTTAAATTAAACATACAAGACGCAACAATTTACGAAAACACTCCTAAAATAAAAACATATATAAAAAACGGAAAACTTTGCGGTACGTATACAAAAGAATTCACAATAATAGCGGACAAAGACGTAAGAATACCTCCGGTAGAATTTAAAACGTTTAACGGAAAAACACAAACCGTTAAAACAAACAGACTGCTTATACATATAATTAACAGTAATAAACCTGTACACAAACAACAGGTTACAAAAATAGAAGAAAAAATTATATACAAAACAAAAACAAACTACGTTCTTACTTTTCTTGTATTTATTATAGGAATAATAATCGGAGTGCTTATTACTTATGTTATACAACACAAACCGTTTATTCACGATGAAAACGATATAATAAAAAAAATAAAAAAAGCTGACGAAAAAGAGCTATTCAATCTCCTTCTTGAATATTCATACGACAGCAGAATCGAAGAGATACTAAAAGAGCTTGAAGAAAACATATACAGCGGGAAAAACAACAAAATAAACAAAAAAGAGATCATAAAAATAATCAAAAAAATAAAAAAATAAATTTTTATAAATTTTTCTCATTTTCCCCTTGACATCGAAAAACTAATTGCGTATAATTTCAGTCCACAACGACAAGTTGTGAAAGAAAAGCTGACCCGTTAGCTCAGTCGGTAGAGCATCTGCCTTTTAAGCAGAGGGCCGTTGGTTCGAATCCAACACGGGTCACCATCTGTCCCCTTCGTCTAGGGGTCTAGGACACCGCCCTTTCACGGCGGCGACAGGGGTTCAAATCCCCTAGGGGACGCCATTAAAAGTCTTAGACCGATGGTCGCTTAGCTCAGTTGGGAGAGCACCAGCCTTACAAGCTGGGGGTCGCAGGTTCGAGCCCTGCAGCGACCACCATTAAATGAGGAGCCGTAGTTTAGCTGGTTAGAATGCCGGCCTGTCACGCCGGAGGTCGCGGGTTCGAGTCCCGTCGGCTCCGCCATTTAACACTTCCCATTGCTTAGTGTCTGTCACTTTTAATTAACCTTTTCCGAAAAGTAACACATCTTATTAATAAAATTTATATAATATCTGTAATGTCTTAATTTAAGCAATTTTTAAGGAATAAATGATATATTTCTAATTACAAATATTAAAAAAGGAGCTAGTATGGCAGTAAAAATTACTGATACTTGTATTAACTGTGGGGCATGTCTTGATGAATGTCCAGTAGAAGCAATCGTTGACGATAGCGAAAATCCAACTGGAGAAGAAATTTATTACGTAAATCCTGATAAATGTGTTGAGTGCGTTGGTTACTACGACGAACCAGCATGTGCAGCAGCTTGTCCTACAGAGGGATGCATCGTTTGGGATGAATGCAAAGAAGGACAAACTTGCTCAGAAAACAGAGGTGAACCAGGAGAACCTGTAATCGATTAATCCTTTCACCCTCTTCTTTTTTCTTCAAAATTTGATATAATTCCTCTCTAAAAACTCAAGGAGAGAAAATATGGAAAAAACTCTTTCAATTATTAAACCGGACGCGGTAGCTAAAAATGTTATAGGAAAAATCATTGACAGATTCGAAAGCAACGGACTTAGAATAGCTGCAATGAAAAAAATCAAACTAACAAAAGAAGATGCCGGTAAATTTTATGAAGTACATAAAGAAAGACCGTTTTTCAACGACTTATGCGAATACATGAGCAGCGGACCTGTTGTAGTAATGGTATTAGAAGGTGAAAACGCTATTGCTAAAAACAGAAAATTAATGGGTGCAACAAACCCTAAAGAAGCGGCTCCTGGAACAATCAGAGCTGATTTTGCGGAAAGTATCGAAGCAAACGCTGTTCACGGAAGCGATTCGCTTGAAAACGCTAAAAAAGAAATCGCATTTTTCTTTGCTGAAAGAGAGATTGTTTAATTGGAAATAAATAAAAATTTCCAAAACCTTGAGCTTAAAGCCGAAAGTACAAAACAAAAAGACGGCACTTTTATTATTGAAGGAAAGCTTCAAGGAAGTGTAGAAGTTGAATGTATTAAATGTTTGAAGACATTTAACAAAGAAGTAAACGAAGATGTTAAATTTAAAGTCGTCAAACCTCCGTATAAAGGCTTTGACGAAGAGTATGATATAATTGAAATGGAAACATTCGACCCTGTAGAGCTGTTAAAAAGTGAAACAGAACTGATTAAAAACGATTATAACGTATGCGAAGATTGTAAAAAACAAGAATTTAACAAAGAATTTTAAGGAGAAACAATGGCAGTTCCAAAGAGAAGACACTCAAAAACAAGAGCAGCTAAAAGAAGAACTCATTACAAAATTAAATTAAGTTCTGTAATTAAATGTTCAAACTGTGGCGCTTATAAAAGACCTCATAGAGTATGCCCAAGCTGCGGTGAGTATTAATGAAAATAGCAATTGATGCAATGGGTGGGGACTTCGGTCCTGCTCCAATAATTGAAGGGGTAGCAAAAGCTCTTGAAAAAAAAGACTTTACACCTTATTTAGTAGGTAAAGAAGAAGAATTAAAGCAGCTGTTGCCAAAAAAATACCACTCCCGTGTTAGATTTATAAATAGTGACGACGTTATTCATATGGGAGAGAGTGCTACTGAAGCATTAAAAAGAAAAGAATCCACTATTTATAAGTCTATCGACCTGTTAAAAGCAGGAGAAGTTGACGGTGTTGTATCAGCAGGCCACAGCGGTGCGACCATGAGTTTAGCAACACTGAGACTCGGAAGAATCAAAGGTATAAAAAGACCTGCCATAGTAACATTTATGCCTACAATAAAGAAAAAATACTCTTTAGTGCTAGACGTAGGCGCAAATGTAGACTGCGACGCATATAATTTATATCAGTTCGCATTAATGGGCGAAGTTTACGCTAAAGTGGTTTTAAACACCCAAAATCCTAAAATAGGTCTTTTAAGCAACGGTGAAGAAAAAAGCAAAGGCAATTCTATCACCAAAGAAGCTTACGAACTGCTTAAAGATTTTGAAAGTTTCATCGGAAACGTAGAAGGCGGAGATATCTTTAAAGGCGATACGGACGTGATTGTCACTGACGGTTTTATTGGAAATATTGTGCTTAAAACAAGCGAAGGTGTGGCCGATACGATAGGAAAACTGATAAAAGAAGAAATTAGAAACTCAGGAATTTTACAAAAAATCGGCGCATTGTTACTCAGACCGGTATTTAAAGGACTGAAAAAAGCAACGGATTATGCGGAATATGGAGGAGCCCCTCTTTTAGGCGTAAACGGCTGTGTTATAATTAGCCACGGAAAAAGTAATTCAAAAGCAATAAAAAACGCTATTTTTCAAGCAGTTAAATATATTGAAAATGATGTAACAAATAAAATACAAGAGTCATTAAAGGTTCATTAATGTTTGCAAAATTTACCAGTATTGGTGCATATGTCCCTGAAAAAATATTAACTAACAAAGATTTGGAAAAAATAGTTGATACCAATGATGAATGGATCACAAAAAGAACCGGTATAAAAACCAGACATATTGCCCAAGAAGAAGTAACAAGCGATTTAGCATATAAAGCGGCTCTCGATGCTCTTAAAAATGCATCTATGAAACCAGAAGACATTGATATGATCATTGTAGCCACAATTACTCCCGATTATTTCACAATGCCATCTACGGCATGTGTTGTTGCCGAAAAATTAGGTATCGTCAGACCGGCCGTGGATATCAGTGCCGCCTGTACCGGTTTTATTTATGCTTTAGCCCATGCAAAAGCGTTTATTGAAAGCGGAATGTATAAAAACGTACTTATTATAGGTGCTGAAACGCTCAGCAAAATCGTAAACTGGAAAGACAGAACCACTTGCGTTCTTTTTGGAGACGGAGCCGGTGCAGCCATTATAAGTGCAACAGATAAAAAAGAAGAAGCAATTATTGATATAGACATCAATGCAGACGGTAAATTTCAAGATTTCTTAATCACTCCCGGAAGAGGCGTAAAACTGGGATGCGACACGGACAGAATATGGCTTGAAATGAAAGGGAACGAAACATTTAAAGTAGCAGTAAAAACACTTTCACAGTCCGTCAGAGACATTTTAAAAAGAAACAACATGACAAGCGACGACATAGACTGGTTCGTACCTCATCAGGCTAATTACAGAATAATTGACGCAGTTGCAAGAGCCATAAAAATGCCTGAAGAAAAATCAGTTTTAACAGTCCATAAATACGGAAACACTTCTTCAGCGTCAATACCTATGGCAATTAACGACATGTATAAAGCAGGTAAAATCAAAAAAGGCGATATAATGCTTCTTGATGCATTCGGAGGAGGATTTACTTGGGGAAGCGCTTTAGTCCCTTTCAATTAATTTTTTTTCACAGCTCTCTAAAGCGGATAAAACATTGTCTTCCAGTTCAGGCACATGTGAAAAAGCTATATCAAAAGCCACTTTTATACCTTCATAATCTGTATTTTCAAGTCTGTTTTTAATTCTTTTAACGATTTTATCTGTTATTTCCAAATTATTAAAAGTAAGTATTTTAAATCTGTGCCCCATTCTAAATACAAAATCTATATCTCTGACTGATTTTTTTATAGCCTCGGCATATGTTTTAATTATTTCATTAATTTTATCAGCCCCGTAAAAACCTTCCAGTATATTCATATTTTTTAGATCAATGTATATAATTCCCAAAGGTTTGTTAAATTCATTATACTCTTCCAGTAAAACATCAAAATATTTTTGATTAAAAAGTCCGGTTAAAGGGTCTTTTATTACTATATCCGCAATTTTAAGACTGAGCGTTTTAAAAGAAATCTCACCGATTAAATTATTGTCTTCGTCTACTATAGGAATATGCTTTAATTTATTGCTTCTCATAAAATAATACGCATCAAGAATATTTGTGGTTATAGGCAGTTTCTTCAGTTCTTTAGGATTTTGTTCTATATAATCTATTATTTTAACAGTCAATATGTTTTTCATAAATATTTCTAACATATCTGTACTTGTAAATATAAAAATCGGCTTATTGTTATCTACTATATAAAAAGTCGAAGTATCGCATTTATACATATAAGCAATCAAATCTGCTAACGTTTTATCTTTTATGTCACTCAGTTCTTTATAACATACTTTTTCCAGATAATTTTTAAGCGTCATATTTTGCCTTTGATATGTTTTTACAGCTAAGTATCTTTTTATTGTAGCATAGTTTTAAACTTTATGCTATAATTTCATCTCAATTCGTAAAAGGAGAAGCTATGCCTAAAATGAAAACAAACAGAGGGGCAGCTAAAAGATTCAAAGTTAAAAAAAGTGGTAAAATCAAAAGAGGTGCGGCATACAGAAGCCATATCCTGACTAAAAAATCACAAAAAAGAAAAAGAAACTTAAGAGCCCCAAAATACGTAGATAGCACTAACATCAAAGCGGTAAGAGACTTACTAGGTATTTAATTTAAGTGAAGAAGCGGCAAAGAAGGCGCAAAAGCCTCACGCTGTTGTAGCGTTAAGTTGCATAGATGCACGCCAAAATGACAAGGAGATAAAATGAGAGTAAAAACTGGAACAGTTAGAAGAAAAAGACATAAAAAAATATTAAAAATGGCAAAAGGCTTCTACAGCGGTAGAAGAAAACATTTTAGAAAAGCTAAAGAACAAGTTGAAAGAAGTTTAGTATACGCTTTCAGAGACAGAAAACAGAAAAAAAGAGAATTCAGAAAATTATGGATTATGAGAATTAACGCAGCTTGTAGATTAAACGATATAAGCTATTCAAGATTTATCAACGGTCTTAAAAAAGCAAACATTGATTTAGACAGAAAAGTTCTTGCTGATTTAGCAATGAACGAGCCGGAAGTGTTTGCTTCAATCGTTGAAAAAGCAAAAGCTGCTCTATAATCTTTTCCCTTTCCGGGATTTTTATTTTACAAATAGCGCCAGACACTGTTAATTTCAACACTGCTATATTTATCCACAATCAAACAAAACATGAAAGCAACCACGATAAATTATATAAGTGCCAGACACTAATGTCGTATTTTTAAGGTCCCCAGACACCTGCGGCACAAGATGATAGGAGGTGCTCTGCTCCCTTCCGGGCCTGAAGCGTTGCCTCCTACCACCCTTGCACAGGGCTGAGGATGTGGAATTATACCATATTATATTTCTTTATCAAGTTTTTGTTCCATACAATAATATGAAAAACTCAAAATTCCGATTGCCGGAGCAAATAAATTTACTACCGGAATAAAATTAAACAGTACACTGAATATGGAATAAAACCATACAAGTTTTTTATTTTCAAAATCACATCCGAATTCCATTTTTACACTTTCGCTTAAAGCGTTTTTAATTAAAAAACTCCATAAAAATATCATTACAAATATATTTAGCACAGGTATAAACAGCAAAGGATATGTTAGAAACAATAAAACTAAAAAGAAAAAAAGATCTCTGATTAAAATATAAAAAATTTTAACTCTTGAAAACTTGTGAGGTATTTCTATATCAGGATATTCGTTTTTAATAATATTATTAACTTTTTTTATACTAATAAACAAAAATCCCAAATATAAACTTGCAATATAAAAAGAATAAAATACGAATATATTAAATATAACCGACACCGCTTTTTCTATCGTAGTAAATGGAAAAATTCTGATTAAATGCTGAATATACGCTATCATTCCGTCATAATAATGCATAAAAACAAAACTCCAAAACAGAGCAACTATCAAAGAAATAAACACGGGCAGTATTTTTTTAGACAGCAACTGGTTAAAGAGTGAAAAAATTACTCCAAGCGTTATAAGTATCATCTGAAGCCAGAAAATCATTAATATAAATTCAGCTCCGGCAACCTGCAAAAATTTAAACGGCAGAATATTAATCAAAGAAGATGTTACCGTTAAAAAAGGATCCCACAATAAAAAAGAGAGTCCAAACCATACTATAGCCCAGAATATTCCGTTTATAACCGATATGGTCGTTAATTCCTTATTTAAAAGACTTTTAAACGCAAGAGACAATGAATATAAAAATTCCATATTAATCCTTTTTAATTTTAATTTCAAACGGTACCGATTCTTTAATATGCAGATCCTGCTGAGGGAATGGAATGCTAATTCCGGCTTCGTTTAACGCTTTATAAATCATTTTCAAAAACTCGCTTCTCGTTCTTCTCGGTCTTCTGGCATATTCCCCTCTTACCCATATAAACAGTTCAAAATTCAAACTGCTGTCTCCAAGCTCCAAAAACACTATATGAGGTTCGACATTTCTGTCTTTATATTTTTTAATATAATGAAGATTGGAATTTTTCAAAGCATTAAGAACCACTTTTTCAACTTCATCAACATCACTGCCGTAAGCAACGCCAAAAGGAACCCTAAATCTGACAATATCATCTCCCAAAGTCCAGTTTATCACATTGTTTTGAATAAAACTTTGATTCGGAATAATAAGGTTGATATTATCATTGGTTCTTATCACGGTTGAACGCATAGATATATCAACAACTTCACCTCTGGTATCCTGATCAATCTGAATATAATCTCCTACTTTTATACTTCTTTCAAACATAAGGATAATACCGCTTACAAAGTTGCTGACGACATTTTGCAAACCAAAACCTATACCGACAGACAAAGCACCTGCGATTATTGCAAGAGAGCTTAAATCAAGCCCCACTACTTTCAGTGCAATTAAAAATGAAAGCGTTAAAATAGTATAATATCCCATATTAGCCAGCAGGGTGGCTGTTGCATAAGAAATATTTTTACTGTGTCTTAATTTATAAATGATGTGTTTATAATATTTACCGATAAACCATCCAAAAATTAAAATTAAAACAAAAAGTGCAAAATTCAAAGGAGTAATAATCCTGTTTCCGACATTAAAAAGCGGATAATTAAACAGTGAAATTATTTTATGCAAAGTAAGTTCCGCTTCTTTTTTCGCTCCGTATACAAGCGCTTTTGTTCCAAATGTATAATTCTCAAAATCGGTTATAATCTGGTTAACCGCATTATAAAATTCTTTTCCGCTATGTTTAGAATATTTTAAAAGGTCATCATCGTCTTTAAATGCGTTTTTATTTTTATTTTTCAAATCGGAAAACCAAATTATCAGCTGATTATCAAACAGATGTTTATAAATCTCTCTTTGCTTTTCTAAATTAATTTTTATCAGTCTTTTTACATTCTGTATATTTTCTTCATTGTTTAAAACCTGCCATTTTTGCAAGTCAATATTAAGTTTTTCGAACTCTTTTTGTTTTTGCAGCAAAAATTTACGCCAATACTGAATATTCACTTTGGCCTGTTTAGTATCAAATTTTACGGAAAAAATTCTTTTTTGAAGAGATTTTTCCATTTTCCCCATATTTTCCGTTAAATATTTAAAAGTTTTATTATAAATTTGTAAAAGCTTCTCATAATAAAGATATTGAAGTTTAGAAGTTGGATCAGTTAGATTTTGTAAAATAGACAGTTTATCGTTAATTTCATTAATCTTACGAGGTAAATCGTTTAATTCTATCTGCAGTTCGATTAAATTATAAAATGATTTCAGATAATCATATTGATTTTTGAAATCAAGATTAATTACGGATTTATTAAATTTCAGTTCTTTTATTTTATTTGCCAACGCCACATCTAAAGAATAATTAGGCGAATTTTTAGCAACCTTACTTATTATCTGGTTAATCTGAGTATCCACACTGCTATCTTTTGCAAAAGAAAACATTATAACCATTAAAAGAAAAATAATTTTTTTCATAATATCCAAGCCTTTAACAAAATGCTTTTATATTATTATATCATTACTTATGAATTTAGTGTGAAATTATTGATTAGATTGAATAAAGAAGAGGAAGAGATTAAAAATATAATTTTGCCACTACTCTTCTGTTTTTAGCTCTTCCTTCAGCAGTATCGTTCGAAGCAACAGGATTTTCTTCACCATATCCTTTATATGTCAGTCTGTCTTTGCTTATACCTTCATTTATTAATGCTTCATAAACGGCTTTTGCTCTTTTTTCAGAAAGTTTTTTGTTATAAGCCGCTGAACCTTTAGAATCTGTATATCCCTGAATTTCAGCTTTATATGCAGGGTTTTTCTTTAAAAATTCAGCAAATTTATTTATTCTGTCCATAAACTGCGGTTTAATCACTGCGCTGTTGTTATCAAACGTTATATCAAAATTG
>Ga0256843_1003703_pt1 | contig 10488 bp, 6 predicted proteins | sample AlvinellametaG_FD_191572 | JGI IMG/M metagenome (GOLD analysis project Ga0256843, IMG submission 191572) | Pompeii worm associated microbial communities from hydrothermal vent at the East Pacific Rise, Pacific Ocean - Alvinella | ecosystem: Host-associated > Annelida > Integument > Unclassified ... | reverse complement strand
CACGACTAATCATCATATAGAGAACTTCTCCACCACGAGAAAAGAATCGTCTATCCATTGAAAAGCTATTATTACGATTATCGACATCAATAAATAGTGTCTCAAAAGAAAATGGAAATAAAAATTTACTCGTCCATCGTCTATTGGTGCTTATACCTAAAGATGCTTTTCGTAAAAGAGAAACAGAAGTAAAAAATACCTTTACAGATTCAAATCTATCTTGCAAATATTCATAATCAAAAGGAGGTTCCGTTTTCTTTTGTAAGGCTGTTTCAATATTTTTCCATTTTATATGCTCATCATCAGATGAGTGTGCAATAAGCTCAAGTTCTGGAAAATTGTAAATAATATTCCTTACCTGCATATCTTTGCGGTAATTTGCGGTAGTAAGTTCCTGGTTAAATAAATTATCTTCAGAAGCATGACTTGCACATACATTTAAAAATTCTAAGGTTAATAGCTCTTTATCTTGATCAGTTTTAATACGATGGAACCACATCAACTCTTGAAGAAAAGGTGTACTTATGCTTGTTCCATAGCGTTCTTTTAGTATTTTAGCCTTCTCTAACATAATCATTCTCCACTTGGATTTCATCAAACTGTAGAGTTCCTTTATCATCATCAAGAGTAAAAAGATTAAATGTTTCTTCTTGATCTTGATTTTTCAATAGGTAATTAACAATTTGAGCCTTAAATGTTAGTACTCGTTCATAGTACTCTACAGAAAAACTTGTAGGTAAAATTCCATCTGAAATACGCTCTAAAAATTCAAACATATGTAAATCAAGTTCAAGCTTTGCAATCCTTGTACCTGAGTACTCAATTTCAAGGTTTACTTTGCAATACTCATCATCAAATCCATTTAAAAGTTTTAAATGAATTCCTTGATTAATATGCTTTTCATTAAATGCAATAGAAGATAATATCTCTGAAGAAAGTTTAGACATGGTTCCCGTTAAAGATGTTCCGATATAAAGTCTATCGCTACCATCTTTACTTAACAGTTCTCCAAGAAAAATTCTATTTAATCCAAGAGCTAACTCTTTTACAATATGTTTAGATACTTTACTCTTCTCTTGAAGAGGGATATATACTTCCGTATAAAACTTTTCGGCATGAGCATAAGCAATAAGATCTTTAGAATTAATAACTACATTTTCCCATTTAATCTCACTGTCATAATTGAAAAAAAGATGCCTACGTAAAAAGACAAGATACTTCTGAATTTCAATACTATTTTCTTCTTCACTAGCATCTAGATAATTATCTTTAATTCCATTAAAAGCTAGAAAATCAAAAAATGGATTTTCTAATTCTTCTTTATGTAAATCAGGGGATTGAATATTACCAAAGAGGATAAAATTATCAATATTATTTGTTGTTTCATACCCAATACGAAGTTCTCGTAATTCTTTAAAAGGACTTTTTTCTTGATTGCTTTTAGAGAGATTTTCTGCAAAAATATTATTATAAAAAGATGCATCAGCTTTTGTTCTTGATTCGTTAAAATAAGAAATTGCTGCTTCACAGTTATTGAAAATCTTCTTCTCACCTTTGTATCCAAGTATCATGTTTGCAATTAGCATAAACAGCTTACGAAGTGTAATATGGTTGTAATTTAGATCACAACTTCTGATCACAGTTAAAAGTTGTTCCTGTATATGTTTCTTTTTCAGTAACTCTATATTTGAATGAATAGGACAAAATATTTCTGAATCACTGAGACTAGGACAATCACTCTCATAATGATCTGATTGAGACAATATCTCATTTAATAGAAGTTCAAAGTTCTTCACTGATGATGTTTGGCTAAGATCAAGTAATAATAAGTCATTTTTTAAGCCAGGGTTTTCTATATGTTCTTCTATTAAAGTTAACAATTGTAAAAAGTGGGCATTATCTTTAATGTGTTCACGAAGAGTGTCTGTCAAAATCCCATCATTTGCAGCAATAATATATAGTTCTTTAGAATCCTTATAAATAGAGTTATAGAGTCCTTCTAAAGTAGCGACTTTATCATCTTTCTCTATCTCAGTAAAGTCTTTTATAAATTTTATTTCAAATCCATTGAAAGTTACTTCGGGGATATAGTCTTTCCCCCATCTAGTAGAATCTCCGTTTAACGATTCAAATAGTTTTCGAAGTAGATAGGTCTTTCCATCACCTGCTGAACCCGAGATAATAATAGGTTTGAGGTGTGAAATAAAACTATCATGTAGTTTTTGAAAAAGACCATTGTCAATGTTGATTTCATCAACACCTAAACGTTTGGCATATCTTGAAACATGTTCATCATATGAAGCTTTATTTTGGGATGTTGGTGCATATGCTGCTAATAATTTAAAAAATGGGTTCATCAGTCTTTCCTAATTAGATGTATGTGAATAGTGGTTCTTTCTACTATTCGCTCCGGAACAATTTTAAAACATGTTGACTAACTTGTGACGCAAGTAAAGAAACAGTATTTGAAATGGATGGTGTATTTTCTTCACCGTTAGCTTCAATGGTAGGAAGTGGACCAATATTCCCATTTGCTTGATTCCCCCAAACTAATATATAGTTTGGTTTATCACTCGGATAATCAGTGATATTGTTTACTACAAAAATTAATTCTTTTACAATAAATTCCATTGTAGGTAAAAGGAATCCTTCAAAAAAATCTTTGATTTCTGGTTTATCCTTTAATAGGGAACTATTTATATGTATCCATTCAGTTTCTTTATTATGAACTATACAATTTCTTAATACATATATGATCAAGGAGAGCTCTTTAGCATTTACTTTTTTATTGTCAATATCATCTAATTTTATATGTAGAAAACTTGCTATATCTTTTACAATTGTGTCAATACCTTCTAGCAAAACTTTTTTTGTATTACTCTCCGCAATTAACTTCATTTTAATCGTGGGACTAGTATCTTCAAAAAATTCTGATTCATCAATCTCTTTGATAAAAGATTGGATAGACTTCATAATAACTTGGCCTTCACCCTTTGGGTCTGTATAAATACTACTTAAATGTTTTATATTTAGAGAGGCTGTGCTTCGTAAGTTTTCAGCAATAGATTTTCTATAAGAAAAGTTTTCTAAAATTTGATATAAAAGTAAATACTTCCATAAAATATCAGTAGTATTGTTATATTCATTTAAAATGTCTATAGAATCTTTATATTGTAAATAATTTTTATCACATGCTATTGTTCTTGACTCTAAATATCTATTTTTCGTAATAAGTATATCATCATTTATAGATAAACCAATATTTGTTAAAAGAACTTTACTGTAGCTTTCTAAGTCTTCAAGACACAACTCATTTTCATGTTTCTTTTGAAAGACACCGACTTCGCTATCAGATATAGAAAACAATGATGAAAAATCATTTAAAGCAATTCTAAATAATATAGGAGGTTTAACATCAGCTATTTCTTTACTTTCTTCATCGCAATATACTAAGCATGTATTGCTAACAGCATTATAGAATGGAATGCAATTAACATTTAAAGTGCTTTTTTCAATTTTACTAATAAAAATAAACTCATCCTCAGTTGCTTCATCAAAATCATCTAAATTAAGAATAAGATAACTTATTATATTATTGAATTTATCATTATTCTCTTTGATAGTTTCCCAAGCTTCCTCAAGGTAGTCTGTATCATCTAAATCACTTAATTCTAATCCAGAAAGATCTTCTATTTCATTCTTACAATTACTAAAAATTATTTTTTTCACTTCTTCAATTTGACTCATTTTTGAGTCCTTTTATAAAGTTGCGATACTTAATAGGATCATTTACTGGAAAGCTATTAAAAGTAATATTATCACCTCTTAGCATTGACCTTGTAAGATAATATACAGTTTCTTTCATTATATTACCAATATTAAAAGCTGTAATATCTACTTGCTTTTTCATTTTTTCAAAAGATTCGACATCAAAAATTTCAATCTGATCGTTGATCTTTTCCTTAATATTAATAATTGAAATATCTATCTTTTTATAATCATCTATGAAGGTTCCAAATGCAGCAAAAAGTCCAATTACAACAGACTCTCTACCTAAGAACTCAAGTCCTTTTTCTTGAAATTTATCACAAAAAATATCATCTAATGCATTGAAAAGTTCAACTAATAAATTTATATTATTTTCATTACTAATTATTTCTTTAATTATTTTATAATCGTTATAGTTGACCTGTAAGTCTACAAGTGACTTCTGGTCAATTGCAAATGGTTTTTGTTTTTCGAGTGCAATAATTGCATCTAATAATAAAGTAAAATGAATATCATACTTTCGCTTCTTTGAGTAGAAACTTCTAGTAGAAATTTTTTTGGAATGAATAATACAAGTAAAGTCTTTCTTACATTTGTTGTATTCCCAATATTTTTTGCACTCTTCTTCATTTTTCTTTCCATCTTCACACAACTTCATGCATTGATCATCATTATATTTATCAATTTTAAGAGATGTCAAAAATATTAATTCTAATTGATGTTTTACATCCATTGACTTATGTCCTGCATTCAAAAGAATCATTTTTTCAATTTGTTGTGCTTTATTTATATTTGACCATATTTCAAACCATTGTGTATATTCCTCAAAATGTTCAACAGTGAGGCCTCTTTCTTTTGCTACTTTAACGTAGCTGCTTTCTGTTGAATATTCATTTTCACCATTTTTTTTAAAATAAACTCCTAATTTTAGTCCATTTAAATCAAGAATATCATTCTCATTCTCTTTTAAAAATTTAGTTGCTTCATACAACATTTTTAATCTTGTTGTTCTTTGGAGACCATCTAATATGTTAAAATTACCATTTACTATTTGGTTTTTACTTGCTAAGTCAGTATCATTTTTTAAAACTAAGACAATTGGTGGTATAAATTTATTGTCTTTTACCGTATCAACAATCTTATCTAGAAATATATTATTTACAAAACCTCTTTGTATATCATATGTATTATATTCTTCAGGGATAGAGTCCAAGTACTCGGCTAAGTTTGCTTCACAAAAGTAGCAAACACCACCATCACTTTCTTCTCTTTTAGTAAAGTACTTAATATTCATTCTTATCCCTTTTTTCTACAATGCACACATACTACAAAATTGATCATCTTCAAAATCATCAAGATCTATATCGTGACGATTTAAAAAGTCCATCTCTTCCATCATGGTTCCATTTTTTATTTTATGGTTCTTTTTATACTCTTCGTATTTTTTAAATGATTGCTTAACACGAGAAATATTATCTGGTTTTGCAAAATTTTCTAAAGACATATCTTTTATCCAAGTAAAACCATCTTTTTCAAAGCCAGCTGCTTTCCAATATTTATCAGGGTGCTTTTCTAAAAGCCATACCCACTCTATTTGCCGCATAAAGAAACAGAAATAACAGCCTGAACGAGTTCTATTATAAGTAATGTCATGCTCTTTATCATGTACTAACTCATAATATTCTGGAAGACCTACTTCATTCTCAGCCAATATTCGTTTCACATCATTAAGAGTAATTCCATCTTCTACAAATGGCATAACAGTTTTAAAGTCATCACGATGAGGAACTAAACCTTGACGATTTTCATCTGCTCTGATTCCAACGTAGTTATAGATTACACCTTCTTTTACATAGTCTATCAGTGCATCTAGCTTTAACTGTCTAGTGCACCATCTTTCAGTGGGAGAAGGAAGAAAATTATTATATTGTTGTAGTAGTTTTTCAAAAGATTTTTGAGGATGGATGTATTCCACTTTAATACCTAATGCACGTTCTAACTTCTTAAGATAATCATATGTTTCAGGAAGTTCTTCACCTGTATCAAAGAAAACATACTCAAAATCTATCTCAGGACGAGTGTCTCTCAGATGAAAAGCAAGAGCAGCACTATCTTTACCACCAGATATTGATAATATATGTCTTATCTTACTCACTGCTTTCCTTTACTGATTCCATCATTAATGTAATTAAATATAATTTTTCATCCTTTGTAAGTTTATCAGATAAATCATATACAAACCTTTTTGCTTTCTTATCTAGCGAGTTTATTTGTTTTTTATCTACAGTTATTACAATATTTTCATCACCATTAACTGTTGATATTTTTAATTTTTTTACATCAACTGGACGATTGTCAATTAGTTGAGCTATATCTAATTTAGATAAAACTGCATTTGCAAATTTATTAATATTTTGTTTCAAGTTTTTAATGTCGTGATCATAAGCATCTTCTACTTTTTGGTTAACTAAAACTAATGATAAGCCATTTAAAAATGAAACTATATCATTTGAGGTATTACATACTCGATATACTGAACTTACTTTTTTATCATCATGCTCATTCAAATATTTTTCCAATATAATCTCAAGCTTGTTATCAAATGGATAATGTTTACTCGACAAATCAAAAGCATCTGCAATTACTTCTTCAAGTTCTAAGACAACCTTTTTATATGAAAAAACAATTTCATTAAAAGCTGATTTAAAATCATTTATAAAAGCATCCACATTAGATGTATTTAAATCTGTATATTCTAAAGCAGTTGGAAAAATTTCAAAAAATGTTGAGTGCGGTTCCTTTGATGCTAAAACACCTGTTCTTAAGCTTATTGCCTTATTAGATAAATTTTTTGTTTGACGGCAAAAGTTTGGTAATGCATGAATATTTTTAAAAAGCTTATGAAAAACATATTTAATATTTTTCTTTGAGTAATCCATTTCTAAATGTTTATCAAAAATTTGAATATACTTTGCAAAAATCTTTTCTTGATCTTTTGTAAGCTCATGCCATCTAATAGTATATAGTTTAGAGTTTTTCCATATATCCATAAATTGGTCAATATCAAAATCGAACTGATAAGTATTAGTTCTGAAAAAATGAATATTAGATTCATTAATAATAAAAAACACAAAGGTAACAAACTTTGCAGCCATAGTATTTAGGCCATAAGGCTCTATTTTTAATTGATCTATCATATCATCAACACTAACTTTTTCATGTGATTTTACATAGTGTAACAATTTTTTCCAAATTGGTATAAAACTTTCATCTAAAGGTTTGTCTAATACCCATCTTTCTGATACATATTGATGAAAACCTGATCGTTTTATGACTGATAAATATATTGCCATTTGTGCAGGATATTTTTCAATACCAATATTATTATCGCTAGCATTATTAATCATATGTTCAAATAACTTTTTCATTCCATTTGGAGTAGAAGATTCTGTTTGCAAAGGGTTAATAAGGTCATTTATTATAGTTGGCATCTTGGTATAAACAGATTGTAAAATACTAGACATAATATGTTGTAAGTTTGCAGAAGAGTACTTAATACTTTCACCATTAAAGAAAATATTTTCTTTAATATCTAATATTGTATCAATTTCATTTTTATTAGTATTTAGCATTGAATGAAGTAATTTCAATATACGAAGATTAGACTGTATGTCTTTTCTATTTAACAATTTTTCTATTGCTATAGTTTGTTCAATTAAACTTTTAATATGATGACTAAGCGGAACTTGAATGTATACACTATGCTGGTTGTTACTACTTATATCAATAATGGTATCAATATCTATATCACTAGATACATAGATTAGTTTAAATTTTGGTTTTTTACTTTTTTCTATACTTGCATCTATAAACTCTTTATTAAAAAACTTTGCAGTTCCTGTTTCGATATAAAATCTTTTAGCGAGAATACTATCATTTTCAATTAGCTTATTTATTTCATCTTTATAGTTTATCTTTACTTGTGTCTTAATAATTTCAGATAGTTCTTCATCTATATTAAGTGTAGTTTCTTCAATAAGTGCGAAAGAGTGTGATGCTCTTTTATAAAGGATAAGACCTTTAGATTGAAGTTCTTTTATCTCTTCTTCTACTGTATTTTCATCTAAAAGGGTGAGTACAAAAGTTTCTGTATCTAATTGTATGAGTTTTTCAAGTCCAAATGCAGATATAAGAGCAATTGACTTGATAATCTTTTGTTGCAGAGGAGTCAATATATTGGCACTGTCTAGATATTCATTAGCAAGTTTCCAAGACTCTTTATCTGGCATATTTACTGTATAAGCATTAGATAAGTAGTTGATATAATCAAATAGCATATCAAGTGTATAAAGTGTATTCTCATCTACCTCTTGACTTATAAAGCTTTGAAAAGAATATGGTTCTTGTGCAGATAAAAAAGAAAATACAGAGCGTTGATTTTGAAAGTGTTTTGAAAAGATATGAAAAAGAGCCACTGAAGTAAATGGATGTAAGGGTGCAAGCTTTTCTAAAGACTTAGCATTTATTGGTATCTTTTTATCTGTTTTACTATTTTTATATATTTTAAAAGTATCATTAATTTTTTTACTAATAATATGCATATCTTTATTTGATTTAATAGTGATTGCTTCTTCAAAAATATGCATTAATTCATAGAAATCATCTTGAAAAACAATATTGTCAAAACGACCTTGAATTTTATCCCATTCTGTAAATGATAAATATGTTGTATTTTGAACATAATCCTTAAAACTTTTATGTAAGGCAACTACTAGACGCATATTGTCTTGTTTATTCACATATTCGGCCAGGTCTTGAAGAGCATGAATATCAGAATCTAAGTACTTTTCTGAGGCATATTCTATGACCTTACCTAGCTCATCAAGAAGAAATAAAGTACCTGTATACCCCAAATCACTAATCTCTTTATTTAACTGCTTAAGTAAGGAATTAAATGATACATTTTCCTCGGCTTGAATAAAATTATGAGTGTCTTTCAGTTCTTGATATTCAAGGATTGTTGCTATAAAGGCTTTTTTAAAGGATATATGTTCACCAACAACCTTAAGACTAAAGAAGCCTTTTTTTTTCTTGCCAACAAATTTTTGATAAGCTGTAAATATTTCAGTGTTATTTTTTTCAAGTTTATCTACACAAACTTTAAATTTTTTATCTTTATTTAATAATGCTTCGAGATAGATAAGAAATGATGATTTACCTGAACCAAATGGTCCAGTAATGGCAATTGAGTTCGATGAATTTGTTATAAAAACTCGTCGCAAAGATTGTATAGATGATGTTGATAGTATGTATGAATCACAATTTGTATCATACATAATATTTGTAGAACGCTGGAAGTTAGTGTCAATGCTAATAAAATCAGAGTATTTCAAAGTAAGTCCTATTTATAAACATTAGCAAGAATTTCTTCAAGCTTTGGTCTGTTAGTTATATATATTTGTTTGATACCAGAAGCTTCTTGATAGCTTATTTGACCATTCGAAATTTCATTAAGGTTTTCTAGCTTTTCTAATAATTTTTCCTCGGTAAGACCAAGGGTATATTGTAAGCTTGTCTTTCCAAATTGTAAATCTTTTACTGAAATAGTATTGTCATTAATATCTCTGATAAAATAAAGAAAAATATATAAGAAAGTTATATCAGTAATTTCAGCTGGGTTTTTAATATTAAATATATATTCATTATCTACTTTTGATAATAAATGAAGATCACTAAACAAACTATTAGATTTTTTATCCTTTAAATACATTTTTATTAAAACTGTAATATCACTTGTAAGTGTGTTGTCGGCCATTTTAAGGCCTTTTTTTTCACACCATTCTTTTGTTCTTTCAAGTAAAGATTCTTTTGTAAAGGTAGATATGAAAAATTCATTAAAAAACAAATTATACAAAGTAGCTTTTTCAAAATTTTGAGTAATGTAAGTATGTAATATCCAAAGAGAATCTATCTTCTCAAGATATGGATCATTAGAAAAAATTACTTCTGCATTACTAGAAAACTTATTACCTGTTGATAACTGAAGTTTTCCCATCCATTGCTTCAATGATTTAATTTTATTACTACCTAATCCAGTAATGCTAATAGCAGTTTCTAAATCTTCATAGACTGATTGAATGTCTTTACTTGCTAAAGGTAACCATGACATTTTACAATCAAATTTTTCGTGACCGGAGAAAGATGTTTTCATATATGTTTAATACTCATTTTTAATGTATTATATACAAATTAGTTTAATATGAAGTTATCTCTTATTCCCGTTACTATAAATAACTTAGTGTTGTTTAAAAACTAATGTTTTTGATGATATATTATCTTTATTCAAACTATCCTTAGTCATACTTTTTTTACTAACCTAAAGTTGTATTGTTGACATATTTGAATAATATAGTCTAAATCTACATTCTCAAAATATTGTTCATCATCAGTTCTATTGCCATCTGAATAGCTAATTATAATTGTAGTGTTGTTTTTTGCAATACTGACAATGCTTTTTACAATATCTTTATATTGTTCTCTCTTCAAATGCATCCAGATAGTGATTGTAATAATGGCATTAAACTTAATTAGGACGGATGATGGGTTTGCACTTATTAAAGCCCTCTCTGAAGCGTATGAAAATAGAAAAAGATTTGTTGCGGTAGGTGATGATGATCTATGTAAAATAGTGATGAAGAGATGAGCTCTTATTTCTATAAA
>Ga0256843_1003701_pt1 | contig 10493 bp, 6 predicted proteins | sample AlvinellametaG_FD_191572 | JGI IMG/M metagenome (GOLD analysis project Ga0256843, IMG submission 191572) | Pompeii worm associated microbial communities from hydrothermal vent at the East Pacific Rise, Pacific Ocean - Alvinella | ecosystem: Host-associated > Annelida > Integument > Unclassified ... | reverse complement strand
TTCTCTGGTCTAATGGCTAATCACACCTTGCCTGATACGCGCATGCTAATGATCAGAGAGGCAATATACAACAGAGTAAGCCGTTAGAGTTATGACGCTCTAAATGTCCTATAACTCTGAAATCAGAAATCGATAAAGGTCCATGGGTAAGTACCCATGGGGTCTTGCAATTTTCGAGTTATAGCGTGTTTAGAGGCCTATAACTCTGAAGTCCCGAAAAATCGACTTAACGTATATTGGCCCTCTGACGTGATTTAAGCCCATGGGGGAGTGACTGATTTTTCCCATAAAATCGGGAGGTCCAATTTGATAGTCCACATGACAGTCATACAGATAGGGCCGTACTGACTAGTTGGTAGGCCTCTATACTAGCAGGTGATGGGATAGAGCATGTAGTTGATTACTTGAATCTATGATCCATGGTCACTTTGAGTATTATCTTAACCTGTGTCTTATCAATCACCATTATACCATCTCGTATGTTGGTTATGCCCAAATACTGCAGCTGCTGGTTATTGAATACTACCTCATCACCAGTAGACTCATTGACCAGAGTCCTATTAACGTTATAGAACACACCATAGTTATGCTCCTTGAAGCTGATCCTGACCGAATCAGACGTGAGTGATACTACGAATACGAACCCATTAATAGGGTTATAGGGTAGATCATTGATAGTATCATAGTAGTATATATTGCCTACAACGTCCCTATACTTAATGCGTAGCATAGGGTCTATTAGCAGTATCTGATCCTTACCAGCATCTAGCTTAGATATAACCTCATTCTGTGAGTCATATGGTGCTGGGTCGAATGAGAACTCGACTGTCTTAGTCATGGTTGACTGATCAAATGAGTATGTGAAGTCCTCTAGACCAGTAGATGGGTTAACAGCTGTTATGGTAAATGAGTCTGGGCCGAAGTCAACTAGATGGTCAGTACCATCGTATATCTCCATAGTGAGCTTATTGATCTCAACTAGGCCCTTATTGACGTATGTCTTGAACGTCTCGGTCTGAGCCTTACGTGTTAGGAACTCAGTCTTAGGGTTGTCATTGTAGTCTAGAACAGCGAAGAAGCCCTTCTCGAACGATGTGACTACGTTATTGGGTATCTCTGGTATACGTAGGTATAGTCTAGGGATCATATTGACATTACTGACCTCTGATAGGAAGTTGGGTATCTCAAAATCGTATAGCTCCACTGATACGATCTTAGAGCTCTGAAACAGCGAGTAGTACTTGCTAGGGTTGATCTTACCTAGGTAGAACCTATTACCTCGCATGTCAGTTGACTTATTAGCGTTCTGCAGGCCCATAGTGAACCTAGCAGGACTATCTGTAACACGCTTATAGCGTGAATCTAGTACTAACCAGTATGTAGTCTGCTCCATAGTTTGGATATGGCTAAAAAAGATCAATTGAGCATCGAGTACATGCTATGAGTAGTACTACGAGTGTGGTGCTATAAGTGGTGCTATGAGTGAGTGATAGATTAAGTGGCTAATCCCAATTCGGCTGTTCGCGTGTTAGTCATTACGTGAGGGACTTATTGATTATCATATCACGCGTTATCTTCTTAGTCGTGTTGTCATACGCCTCCTTCTTGATCGGTTGAGGCTTAAGTATTGCTGGTTGTCCAGGAGGAGCTCTTCTGAGCGCCGGGCTAGGGTATGATGAGTCATATGCCTCCTTAGTAGCTTGCTGTGCATTATTAGCAGCAGCAGCGGTAGATGATGTAGGAGTTGTAGTATTAGGTGTTGGGTTAGACCCATTAGATGCTGTCTTAGAGTCATCAGACATCCCAAGCATCTCCTTAATAGAGAATGAGTCACTGAAGTGGTCATACACCAGCAATACAGCTGTTACTATGATCAAAGCAACGATTATCGATCCTATAAGCCTATAAGTGTCCATTATACCGTATTATACGTCAGTTGGTATTAATAGCTTTGATGGAACCAAAAAAAACAACTACCCGAACCAATGGCTAGGGTGCTAGTCAGTTGATTGGTTACTAATGCTGTTGAGATTAGTCATATGCTGCTTATATGATGCTGTTAGCTTACTCTGTAGATCCAGTAATCTATGTAGCGTCTTATCAGTGCTATCGATAGCGCTAATGGAGGATTCAACAGCTAAGTCAGTATTAGAGTCGTCTACTGACTCTATGATGTGATTGAGCTTATCGATTGCATTATGTGCTGCAGTATTAACATATACGTCATTATAGTACGCTAACAGTAGTCTGATCATGGATAGGTTGCTACAATACGCTCTAGCTAGTATTAGGGTTAGTAGTTTCAATACGCTCGATATGGGTGTGAATACCATCATATCTGACATCGATATGGCTAGAATCAGGCATGTACCTATGATAGTGTATACATATTGTAGTACTAGCAGTGTTAGCACACCAATAGCTAGTCCTATCTTAGCCATCGCATCGCTGCTTTGGTCTGTATTGCGATTGGCGTTACCATTAGTGACTATACTTAGTAGAGTGTCCATTGTCGGTTTAAGTAACGTACGGAATTCACTTAAATGCGGATAGTAGACTATGATGATTATCAGGAGTCGATCCTGGTACTCTAGCACTAGTGGGTGTGTAGGCCATCTTCTCTCCAGAGTATAGGCCTATCTCGATGTCGTCCATAACAGGGTCGCTACCATGTGAGTATGTCTCTGATGAGTATACTGTCTTGACTGGATCGGCTAGGAATGCGCCTGGTATGACTGTCTCAGCGAACTCCTCCTTAGTGGCCCACTTGTAGATATACCAGATGATCAGTATAACGACTACCAGTGCGATAGCATAGTAGATCTTATTGGCAGCAATAGAGCTTGAAAGGCTGCCACCGGCGAAATTGATTATGTTGTCCATTGTATCGTTTGATGGACCCTCAAAAAAAAAACAAAAGAGGGGCATACGCAAATACCTACAGTTATCAGCGTTATATAAAGGTAAGTAATCATAACGGATCAGCATATTAATGGGTAGAGATAAGGTATTGATATCCGATTTCGTGGGTAACACGTATAGGCATCCACAGGATGTGTTAGGGTCCACTACGATAGAGACTAAGACTGTTAGCTACCTCGATCTAGCTACAGGCGATGTTAAGACTAAGGATATAACCATGATTGAGGTACTGTTCAAGTTGATCGATGAGATACTGACCAATGCAGCAGATAACCTCAATTATGATAAGCTACAGGATACCATCAAGGTAGACTACGTAGATGACATTAATTCACCATCTTGGGGCACATTCACCATCATGAACAATGGTGAGGGCTTCTCAACCGTATTAGTCAAGACATCAGAGAACAACATACTGAAGCGAGATACACGTAATCCAGAGATAGCGTTCACGCAGGAGTTCAGTTCGACCAACTATGTAGCTGATAAGCGCTCTGGTGGTAGCTATGGTATTGGTGCTAAAGTGGTCACATATCTATCAGAGTGCTTCTGCATCGATATACTCGACTCTAAGAGGTCAACCTCATATAAGCAACGCTTCGAAATGGACCAGAAGCGTATTGAGAAGCGTATAACCAATGTCAACAAGTCGTTTCTGACCATATACCCTCCCAAGATAGTCGTCCGTAAGAGTAAGCCCAAGATTGGGTACACTCAAGTACGGTTTAAGCCGCTATATGAGGTGATAATGTACTTCAACACCCATAAGTTCAGCAAACTCAGCAATGTCACCAAGAGATCGATCAATAAGGCCGTGCACTACTATCTAAGCCAACGTATGATCGATATACACATGTACTATGGCAAGCGTCTTAAGCACCTAGTGCTAAACGGCTTAGATATCAACGTGAGTGGTCCTGTTAAGTCATTAACGATGAAGCAGTATATTGCACTACCTACTATTAGCACTAGTACTCATAAGCCAGTACGAGTGATCAATGCTAAGACACAGAAGGGTGATGATATATGGGAGGTATATGCCCTAGATGTCGAGAAATCGCCTATCCACCCATTCAAGCAGTTCCTAATCATTAATGGGGTTAGGGTGGAGTTTCCTGAGCAGTTCATCAAGTCATTTGCTAAGTACCTAGAGCGTAAGTTCACTACTGCTGATATGCATATATCTGTCTCCAAGAGCACTGTCCGTAAGTATGTGCGGTTCTATGGTATCGCTCACGTCATTAGTCCGCTATTCGACTCTGCTAACAAGTATAAGCTAGCCAGAGGATCTACATCGCTTAAGCCTGCTGATCTATCTACGTTCTGGGAGCGTGTGTATAGGTCATTGAAGCTATCAACTAAGTTACGACCATCACAGACAGCATCATCTGTCGTTAAGACTCTGAAGACGTCTGTCAAGCAGGATAAGCTCAAATCCAATGAACAGACCAAGTACCATATACACGTAGCCAATGTAATAGCTAATGGTAAAGCCCGTAAGGGCATAGAACCAATACTAACCATAGCTGAGGGCGCTAGTGCATCCAACTTCCTCACTGATCTGATCAAGTTCATGGGTACCAAGACAGTTAAGAGCACACTACTACGTAACACTATACCACTGGGAGACCTGCTAGGCGTATTTAAGCTCAAGGGTAAGATAGCTAACGTACGTAAGGACTTCAAGAAGTTCAATACGCGCCTGAAGCAGCGTAAGAAGCTAGTATTGGTCGAATTGCTTCAGACTATGGGGTTTGACTTCTCTAAGGTCAATATCAGCAAGAAGACCGGTAAGATGACTGATGCATCCATTAAGTCAGTCTACGACTCTCTGATCTATAAGAAGCTAATGATAGTCACTGATCAGGATACTGATGGCTTCCACATACGAGGACTGGTCATTAACGCTATGGACGTGCTATTTCCAGGATTCGTGGACTCTCCAATCACTAATGGCTTCCTATGGGTTATGATCACACCTATACTTAAGTTCACAGGTGGCTCCAAGCTTCCTAGGTACTTCTTCTACAAGCAGGAGTATGATCAGATATCTATATCAGAGAAGAGAGCCCTATCTAGACGTACTAAGCTATATCTGAAGGGTCTGGGGTCATCTAACAATGAGGAGCTGACCGAGATAGCTAATCATATAGATAGGTACATCAAGCGAGTAGTCATCAAGGAGGATGGTGGTAAGCTGCTTGAGGACATCTTTGGATCATCATCAGATGAGCGTAAGAGCCTAGTCGATAACTTCTATAAGCACGAGCACGATCATTCCAAGGCGATAGTCAAATACGTCAAGACACCCATTATGACTATACAGGACTACATATACAATGAGTACCTGTATTATAGTCGAGATTCAGTGTTTAGGGCTATACCATCGATGTGGGATGGCTTTAAGGAGGTACATCGCATGATATTCTACGTAGTACGTAAGCACTTCCGTGGTAAGGGCGTAAAGAAGGGATTAACCATATCTGGAGCAGTCATATCCACTGGTTATGAGCATGGTGACATATCATTGAATAACGCCATCCTATACTCTGCTAGGATCAATATAGGCTATAACCTACCTATCATAACTCCTACATCCCGTAACTTCGGTAGATATACAGGATCAGAGACAGCCATACGATATACGTTCTATACATACTCTAAGCTAATGGACTACCTGTTCCCACCAGATGATGATAAGTTCCTCACTACTGACCTAAAGGGTATACCAACGCATTATGTGCCCATATTACCAACCATCCTGCTCAATCACATGACTGGTATGGCTATAGGCTACTCAACTAATGTACTGCCATTCTCGATCAAGAACATGGTCAAGTACTTCATTAAGATGCTAGACGTATCTAAGGCCCAAGCCACCAGTGTGGACTCATTTGACCCATCAGTGATCACTAACTTCAGCAATATACTGTATACACGTATAGGACTAGGCCTAGATGGCTTTACCGGTGATATCTACACTGTAGAGGACAATGGTAAGGTTACATACCTTATCCTATCCAAGTTCATAGTCAAGGGCCGTGAATTGACCATATTGGACTATGCTCCAATGACTAACAGAGGTATTACCGTCAAAGACGACCTAATGGTATACCTAGACACTGATGATGGTAAGAAGGAGTCTAATAAGGCACTCACATTCGCTAAGTACTATGAGCCCCAACACTCTGGTAAGCACTCTGAGTTCTTCAAGACCACTATCGTCAAGGGATTCGCTGAATTCAACGCTACTGCTACTATCAAGTCAGCACAACTAGCTAAGACGCTATCGGACGCTCTTAACCGTGGTATAGACGCTAAGTTCATAACAGAGCACTCTAAGACACTCATGGAGATGGGCCTGCTAACAGAGATCAATACTAGTAACTTCAATGCATCTAAGGATAATGGCCAGGTAGTAGATATAGGCTCCCACCTAACTAAGTTCATTAGAGAGTGGTCTACTACTCGTATTAACCTATATAAACAGCGTAAGCACTATGAGATTGACCAACTAAATAGGGCTATAGCGCGTAATGAGGGCATAGTTAAGTATATCAACTACGTATCGTCATCCAGATATACTAAGATACCTAAGAACAAGGCAGAGCTGATCAAACGGCTAGAGAGCGCTAAGCTACCTAAGATTGATGGCACATTCGACTACCTAACTAGTATTAGCCCATTGAGTCTTACAGCAGATAGGGTTAAAGTGCTTGAGAAGGACAATACACGCATGAAAAAAGAGGTAGATAGGCTCAGTAAGCTATACCTAGTAGATATGTGGAAGGATGACTTGAAGCGATTCAGTCATGCCTATGTAGAGTGGAATAAGGAGCGACTGCGCATATTGGGCTCTACAACCATCTAATATGCCTATTGGCCACACCATCGTTTTTTCGACCCTACTCGATATCATCAATACCATCAAATACGTTCTCTCCTAGGTTCATGAAGCCATTTGCCTGATTAGCAGGAATAGGATGCTCAGCTGGTGCTTCACGTGCTGGTTCATGTGCTGGTGGGATTCCATGGTTAGCTGGAATAGGTGCTGGTGCTTCATGAGTGGTCTCTTCACGTACTGGTTCAGCCTCAGGTTCAGTCTCATGCTCAGCTGGTGCTTCATGAGCGGTCTCTTCACGTGCTATTGGCTCTTCATGTACTGGTGGAGCTTCAGGTTCAGTCTCATGCTCAGCTGGTGCTTCAGCAGTATCAGAGTCACTATACTCTGTATGATCGATATTGGATAGGTCATTTGCATTGTCGGCTGATACCACATGCTTATCATCATTAGGCTCGTTAGCATTACCATTATTAGCACCAGTATTAGCTCCTAACGTACTACCTACCGTATTACGTGCATATGTTCTGTTAACCCGTTGGGTTGGAGCTTGATTAGGTGGTATTAGGTTGTCTGATCGCTTAGTGATGCTGTTTGACTTGATTATAGCAGCTAAGTCTATACCATTGTTGAACGTCTTATTATAGTAGCTAAACACGTATGTGGCATCAGGATCACGGTCTATCACCTTATATCTGGTATATAGCATATGGAGCTTAGCCTTCATCTGCGTACTGACATTCATGAACTGTACCTCGTTCTTAAGCATCCTAGCCTGTTCATTATTGATCATACTACGTAGCTTACTGTCCTTATAGTACATAGTAAGTCGTTTAGACTCTCTGGCTAGTACATCGATCCTAGGAGCAGCTATAGTGTTAATAGCCTCTGTGACTGCTGGGATCAGGAACGCCTCATTGATAGCATCAGTATATGACATCACCTCTAGTGATAGTCCTGGAGGGTACATCCTGATTCTATTACGTATCATGACTACATCACTACTACGCATCCTAGATGGGTTAATAGCATTAGTCTCCAACAGCTTAAGTAGTAGACAGCCTAGGACGTTGTTAGGTATCTGATCGTTGATAGAGATGGTCTTAGATGGCTCTATAGAGTCAATGAACACGTTATTGAGGTAGTTAACCAAGTAGTTGACACCAGTGGTGGTATTATCGGTTCCTGTGATGGTATTGGGTATGGTAGAGTCGTTATATACGTACAACATGCCTGATCCACTATCATCATAGTTGATCATGCCAGAATCGTCATCAAATCTAGTATATGCCCTATATGATACCACACTGGTCTGCAAACAGAACGTTATAGACGCCATATCCATATATCGCGTGTTGAACGGTACTAGCCTAAAGAATATCAGACTCTGCTCTATTACGCCATCACCAGAGCTGATTAAGTCAACAGTGAAGTATGTCATGTACTTGTATGGATATCTGCATTTAGGACATCCCTGAACGTTATTAGGGCAATTGAATACGTTAGGCATGCTCTTGAACATCACTGACTTAACAGGGAACGATCTGACGCTAATACCAGCCCCATCGATATCACCTATTGCTCCAATTGAACGTAGACCAACGTAATCACCTGTAGTTATCCTACCTTCAATGTCCCTGCCATCTATCGATGTACTGATGTTAGAACCAGCTGTAATGGTTGAGTTAAGCTTATCTATGCCTATCATCTTGAACTTAGCATCGCTACTGAACGTGATATCGTCAATAGTCACTATACTAGGAGGAGTATCATTATCGTCGTACTCGTCTATGGATATAGCTATGACCATACGACTAGGTATGCTGCTTTCGATACTCATGTAGCGGTTAGGACTATCATTATTGGTAGAATTGGCCCCACCTATCATAGGCATCATAATCGCTGTATCTTCACTCGTGTTATTGGCATTGACCTTGCTATCGATATCGTAGTTGACTGATTTATAGTAGTATGGGTTATTAGTGGTCTCCTTAATGCTATCGATATCGTTCAGATAGTTATTGAGCTTACTGGTGGCTTTAGCACAATAGTCGTCGATGTCTACATAGTGCTTACCTATATCTGACCCATGTGGCTTAGCATTACCCATACCTACTATACTATCAGGATAGTCAGTGATATCATTCAATCTGACTGGTGGCTCGTTAGGGTTATACTGATCCATAGGCATAGACAGTATGCTACTCACATTGGGCCTATTGCGTGTGTTAGCACGTTCTTGCAGCTCCTGATACTGCTCATCCAAAGACTCCTTGATCTGGTTCAGTATGAACACGTTGCGCGATAGGTCATCAGCGCGCTCATCTAGTTGGTCTGGTATGTACTTAATGTCCAGATCCCCAAAGAACTTAGTCAGTGTATCACGTAGTTCCTTGACCTCTCTAGCTGTATTCTCCATTACCTTGTTAGTGAGTTCTTCATCACCTATCAGATATAGCCTAATCTTCTTGACAAAGCCCTGTATGACCGATGCGAGGTGTTTAGCATTCACATACCCATACTTAGGGTTAGACCGCTTATATGGGCTCAGATTAGCATGATATATGCGATTGATGTCCTTGATCAGTGGTATCATGCGTTTAACCATCTCATCATTAGTAGTGCCCTTATTGCCTGCTATAGTGGTTACTCGTAGTGATGGGGCGAACATACGCATGAACTCTTCATATACCTCCTTAATGGGCTTCATATTGCCATTCGGCTTGAAGAACCTAGATATATCCTTACCAGTACTAGCAACGGAGTCGATATAACGCCTTATAAGGCGCTCCTTGAACTGTTTGAGCGTCAGACTGCCATCTGGGTTAGCAAACGCTCGTATAGTGTTAACCATCATCTGGTCAACAGTAGGCTCAACATACTTAGTAGATACACTCATATCTCGATACTTTAGGGATGGTTCCAAAAAAATGGACCATACGGGAGTCCTGCAATATACGTACATGTACGATGGCTAGTTAGTAATGGTTGATCCGACTGGTACCATACTCATGTCATATTCCATCGTTCACTAGTATAGGGGCTTAAACACTAGTTAGTAAGCCCATATCTGTGTAGGTGTCATGTGTCTGGTCAAATCGGACCCCTCGATTTTATGGGAAAAATTAGTCATGTCCACAGGGGCTTAAATCACGTCAGAGGGCTCATATACGGCATGTTAATTTTTCGGAGCTTCAGAGTTATAGGCCTCTAAACACGCTATAACTCGAAAATTGCAAGACCCCATGGGTACCTACCCATGGGCCTTTATCGATTTCTGATTTCAGAGTTATAGGGCTCTAAACATGCTATAACTCTAATGACTCACTTCACTGTTCAGAGCCACACTGATCGTCAGCATGCGCGTATCAGGCAAGGTGTGATTATGCAACCGAGTTATAGGGCATTTAGAGCATCATAACTCGGAAGAGCTACTTCGGATTGACCACCAGATTAGGTCACTACTTGTGCCTGATTTCTATCACTCTAATACCCAGGGGTCTAAACACTAGTCAGTAAGGCCCCACGTAGAGGAGTGTCATGTGTCTGATCAAATTGGACCCCTCGATTTTATGGGAAAAATCAGTCATACCCACAGGGGCTTAATTCACGTCAGAGGGCCAATATACGTTAAGTCGATTTTTTGGGACTTCAGAGTTATAGGCCTCTAAACACGCTATAACTCGAAAATTGCAAGACCCCATGGGTACCTACCCATGGGCCTTTATCG
>Ga0256843_1003700_pt1 | contig 10494 bp, 10 predicted proteins | sample AlvinellametaG_FD_191572 | JGI IMG/M metagenome (GOLD analysis project Ga0256843, IMG submission 191572) | Pompeii worm associated microbial communities from hydrothermal vent at the East Pacific Rise, Pacific Ocean - Alvinella | ecosystem: Host-associated > Annelida > Integument > Unclassified ... | reverse complement strand
GCTTCCGCGAGCTCCACCGCAACCTCCGCTGGCATCTCCACCCTGCCCCGCTCCCGGTTGATGTAGAGCCACTCCGCCGGAACGCCGGCTTCCTCAACGAGGAACTCGTAAAGTCCGTCCAGGTCACCGTACTCCGCTATCCCAAAGCGGAGCGTCCCGTCCTCTGTCACTTCCATGTAGGGCCTCGCGACGTTCCTGGCCATCCTCCTCAGCCGGTTTTTGAGCTGAACGGCATCCTTCAGCTTCGCCGTGCAGAGGTGGTAGCTCAGGGAGGTGTTCTCCTCACCCCACTTCAGGAGTTCAAGGCCGAGTTCAAGCGAGCCCTTAATGGCGGCGCTCTCATCGCTCACCGGCTTATAGCCCCTCTCAAGGACGGCCCTGAGGTTCGTCTCGCTGAACTCGAGCTCGTTCACGTTGAGGAACTTCGCGCCGAGGCTGTCGAGGAATTCCGCGTACCACTTCATTCTCTCGAACTGGCCGGGGATGGAGGGAATCTCTCCCCCGACGTCCCAGTCGAAGTCGAAAGCATTGCGAATGTTCTCGATTTCCACCTTGAACAGCCTCGAATTCGGAGTAAACAGGTCAGGGTGAAAACGTATCTCATCCAAGCCAGCGTCGTAGAGCTTCTCGAGGTTCTTCTTCGTGGCTAAAGCGCCGGTGGTGTAGAGGTGGACGTGGAAGTCGCTTCCAAAGCTCTCCTTGAGGATCCTTATGTACTCCGCGGTCCTCTCAAGCCTGACCAGCGGGTCCCCTCCCGTGACACCGGCCCCCTTAGCCTCCTGGAGAAGGGCCTCCTCTATGATGTCGTCGAGCGTTTTTACGGGCCTCTCGTTGGCGTAAACGACGTCCCCCCTCCTGTGCTCGCTCAGGGGGCAGTAAAAGCAGTCCCTGGGGCACTTTCCAGTGGTGAAAAGGACGAGCTTCTCACCCCTAACGCAGAGCTGACAGCCTTTCGGCAGTTCCCTCACGGCGTACGAGAAGTAAGGCGTCTCCCAGACCAAGTTCTCACCAGTATCACAGCCGGGATAGGGCTTAAAAAGGTTGGCGGGCAAAGTTGTGCAGATGCCTATGAGGGAGAAGCCAAAGTACCTGCCGCCGACGCTTCGCGACAAGCACCGCTACATAGCCTTTCAGGTGATAGGGGAGAGGCCCTTCAAGAAGGAGGAGATAAAGAGGGCCATCTGGGACGCCAGCCTTTCAACGCTTGGGACCCTGGGTTCAGCGAGGGCAAAGCCATGGTTCATATCCTTTGACGAGGAGAGCCAGACCGGCATCGTAAGGGTTGATAGAAACCACGTCGAGGAGCTGAGGTTTGCTCTGACCCTTGTTACCGAGATAAGCGGCTCAAAGGCAATTTTCAGGACGCTCGGCGTTTCTGGAACGATAAAAAGATTGAAAAGAAAGTTTCTCGCAGAGTTCGGATGGCGCTAATCGAGGAGGATGAAGCGCTCCCCCTCCACGTCCTCCACGTAGCTGCCGATCCCCCCGACCTTCCAGTCCTTTCCGTTGGCGTTTATCCTCACGTTGGCAACGAGGGGGGTGTACTCGTAACCCACTATCTCTCCCCTCAGGGTCACGGGCTCCCTTGTGTCAACCCACTTCCCGCTTATCTCCGCCTTCCTCGGCGTTCCGGCCATTTTCAGGAGTGTAATGACGGTCCTTATGTTGACCAGGGAGAGGGGTTTTTTAAGTGCGGCGTAGTTGACCGGCTTCACGACCTCGCTATTGTCGAAGTAAATCGTGTAGAACCAGTGCATGTACTGGAAGACTACCTTGGAGCTCTTGGCCCAGAAGGAGTAGAACTTCTCCCTTCTCTTGTCCTTCGGTATCGCCCCGAAGAATATCGCGTAGTCCGAATCTCCGATTATCCAGCTGGCCATGAGCCAGGGAGCACCGCTGGTCCGGGACAGAATTATGTTGTCCGCCATCAGCCATTCGGGGATCTCATCCTCGAGGTTCGTGATGATGACGAAGAGGACGTCCTTCTTGGCCCTTATCTCGTTCTTGAGGAGCTTGAGGAACTCGAAAGGCGTGTTTATCAGAACCTCGTGCCTCGCACTCCTGATTATGTACTCAACCCTCTCGAGGGTGTTGTCAAAGCCCTGTATCGTCCATATCTCCGGGAGCTCCTGGCCGTGGGCCTCGCGGTAGAGCTCCACGAAGGCACTCTTCAGGTTGTTTATGTCCTCTATGAACTCCTCCTTTATCTTCTCCAGGACGACCTCCGGGTTTACCGGCCTGTAGAGTCTCGGCGAGCCGTGCATGACGTCAACGAAGCCCTTTCTGTGGAGGGAGCTCAGGACGTCGTAAACCCTCGTGTGCGGGATGCCGCTCTCCCTTGTTATGTCGGTTGCCTTGCTCGGGCCCAGCTTAAGAAGCGTGACGTACGCCAGACTCTCGTACTTTGTGAGCCCGAGCTTCTGAAGCTTTTCGATGATCTCGTCTTCCCTCATCCACAGACCCCCACTAACTTGCAAAAGTTTAATCATTCCTGGTGATACCTAACATCCGGATCGCGTATAAAACTTTCGTTACAAACGTTAGGTTTTTTAGGGCGCGGCAGGAGTGGTCTCCATGGTGCTCGAGAAATTCGCCCACTTCATCGCCGAGAACTCCCCCGGAGGAAAAGCCGTCGAGGTCGGAGTTGGGTTTCAGCTCAGCGTTGCCCTGAAGCTCAGGGAACTCGGATACGACGTTACGGTCGTTGACTGGAACGAAAAAGCCGTTGAGAACGCAAGAAAGGCCGGGCTGAAGGCCATAAGGGACGATGTGTTCAATCCGAGGCTCGGGATATACAGGGACGCGGACGTGATATACTCGATCCGCCCGACGCCGGAGATCGTCGGACCCATCCTCAGGCTCGGACGGACGCTCAATAAACCCGTTTACATCCTCCCCTTCAGCGGGGACCCCGTTCCCCCCGGGACCCGGCTCGTGAACTACCACGGGCTTGCAATCTACGTGGCCAAAGCTATTTAAGGAACTCCCCAAGTAGTGTTGGTGGTGATATGAGGCTCTTCGGTACCGCCGGCATCAGGGGAAAGCTCTGGGAGAAGGTCACGCCCGAACTGGCCATGAAGATCGGGAGCGCCGTCGGGACTTACATCGAAGGCGAGAGCGTAGCGGTCGCGAGGGACGGGAGGACTTCAAGCATCATGCTGCAGAACGCCCTGATAAGCGGGCTTCTCTCGACCGGAAAGGAGGTCATCGACTTCGGACTGATACCCACCCCAGTTCTCGCGTGGGGGACGAGGGAGCACGCCGACGGTGGCGTCATGATAACCGCGAGCCACAACCCGCCGACGGACAACGGAATAAAGGTCTTCAACGGGGACGGAACCGAGTTCTACGTGGAGCAGGAGAAGGAGCTGGAGGAGCTCGTTTTCTCTGGGAGCTTCAAAAAGGCCCGCTGGGACGAGATAAAGGGGATCAAAAGTGAGGAAATACTCAAGGATTACATCAATGCCGTCCTTGGATTTGTGAACCACGAGACGAACCTCAAGGTGCTCTATGACGGGGCGAACGGTGCCGGGAGCGTTTTGGCCCCCTACCTGCTCAGGGACATGGGGGCAAGGGTCATAAGCGTTAACGCCCACGTTGACGGCCACTTCCCCGGCAGGAAGCCGGAGCCGAGATACGAGAACATCTCCTACCTCGGCGACCTCGTGAGGGAGCTCGGCGTTGACCTGGCGATAGCCCAGGACGGCGATGCAGACAGGATAGCGGTGTTCGACGAAAAGGGGAACTACCTGAACGAGGACACCGTGATAGCGCTCTTCGCAAAGCTTTACGTCGAGGAGCACGGCGGGGGAACGGTAGTGGTCTCAATAGACACCGGCTCGAGGATAGACCACGTCGTCGAGAAGGCCGGAGGAAGGGTCGTCCGCGTTCCCCTCGGCCAGCCCCACGACGGGATAAAGAAATACGGGGCCATCTTTGCAGCAGAGCCCTGGAAGCTCGTCCATCCAAAATTCGGGCCGTGGATAGACAGCTTCGTGACAATGGGGCTCCTTCTGAAGCTCATAGACGAAGAAGGAAAGCCGCTCTCCGAGATAGTGCGGGAGAACATTCCCGAGTTCTACCTCACGAAAAAGAACGTTCCATGCCCGGACGAACTGAAGGGAGCCGTCATGGAAAGGGTTAAGGAGGAACTCACCAGCGCCCTGATGGAAGAGACGAAGGAAGTCCTGACGATTTCAGGCTACCGCTTCCAGTTGAGGGACGGCTCGTGGGTCCTCGTCAGGCCAAGCGGAACCGAGCCGAAGATAAGGGTCGTCGTTGAGGCACCGAGCGAAAAGAGAAGGGACGAGCTCTTCGAGCTGGCCTACAAAACCGTGGTAAAAGAAGTGGAAAGGCTCAAACAAAACGCGCCGGCCGAAGGGTCCTGACCGCTATTTCCCTTTTGTCAACCATGACCCTGAAGCCCTCCTTGGCCACGTAGGTCTTGACGCCCGTTACCGTTTCTATGTACTTGGCCTCCTTGTAGGGGTTGGCGAAGTGCATCTTCATTCCAATGTGGCTCATGACGAGTATCTCCGGCTTCTCCCTCATCCTGCGGAGCATCATCACGACGTCGTCAGTGCTGAGGTGGTACGGAATCCCCATGTCCCTCGGCCTCGTCACGGCGGCTATCAGAACCCGCGCCCCGTCGTGCCATTCTATCAGCCCGTCAAAGTATGCCGTGTCCGGGATGTACGAGATGTCGCCGTAGGCCGTCTTCATCCTGAAGCCTATCGTCGTCGGGTCTGAGTGCTGGGTGGGTGTTATTATCATCTCCTCGTCGCCGATCGATATCTTGTTCCCGGGTTCCGGCGTGTGGACGCTCTCGAGGACGTCTATGTGGTACTTGCTAACCGCGGGAGTGTGGTTCTCGTCACCGTAGACGACGCTCTTCGAGGCTATGAGCACGCCCCTCCTCTTGAGGGCGCCCCCGGTCATGGCCTCTATCATGACCTCGAGGTCGTTGCAGTGGTCGACGTGCCTGTGAGAGACGAAGATGGCATCGAGCTTTCTGGGGTCGAGCTTGTATCGCCAGCTCCTGACGAGCGCTCCCGGCCCCGGGTCAACGTACACGCTTCTGCTCGCGCTTATGTGGAATCCCCCCGTGGAGCGGAACTGCGTTATCGTGATGAACCTGCCCCCTCCGCTCCCGAGGAACGTTATCTCTATCACTCCCTCACCTCCGTATCCTCTGCGGACGGTGATGTATACGGTCGGGAGTATATAAGGTGTTTGGGTGGCCGAAAGCCGTTTAAGCCCGGACGAGGAGTAACCCCGGTGGTGGAAGTGGAGACCGTTGAGCGGGTTTCAAAGGAGATAGAGAGTTTGAGGGACGAGATGGTGAACACCCTCGTTGAACTCATCAAAATCCCGGCCATAAGCCCGGACTACGGCTACGAAGGCGAGTACGACAAGGCCCAAAAGTTGCTTGAGATAATCAAGGACTGGCCCTTTGACAAGGTTGAAGTCTACAACGCGCCCGACGAGAGGGCCAAGAACAGCGTGAGACCGAACATCTTAGCCTACTACCACGGTGAAAACAAAGAGGAGAGCAAGAGACTCTGGATACTCACACACCTCGACGTCGTCCCCCCCGGAGACTTGAGCAAGTGGACGGTCACCGAGCCCTTCAAGCCAGTCGTCAAGGACGGCAAGGTCTATGGGCGCGGAAGCGAGGACAACGGACAGAGCTTGGTTGCTTCACTTTACGCGGTAAAAGCCATGATGAACCTCGGGATAAGGCCGAAGAGGACGATAATCCTCGCCTTCGTCAGCGACGAGGAAACAGGCAGTGAATACGGGATTAAATGGCTGATGAGAGAACACCCAGAGCTCTTCAGGAAAAACGACCTCGTCCTCGTGCCAGACGGGGGCAACGAAGACGGAACCTTCATCGAAGTCGCCGAGAAAGGTAGCCTGTGGATGAAACTCACCGTGGAAGGCAAACAGGTTCACGCCAGCATGCCGGACAAGGGACTCAACGCCCACCGCGTGGCCCTCGATTACGCCTATCACCTCGACAAACTCCTACACGAGAAGTACAACGAAAAGGACGAACTCTTTGAGCCGCCAGAGAGCACCTTTGAGCCGACGATGGTCAGAAATCCAGCGGACAGTCCAAACATAGCTCCAGGCGAGCACGAGCTCGTCTTCGACTGCAGGATACTACCAAAGTACAGGATAGACGACATTCTGGAAGACGCCCGCAGGCTGGCCGAGGAGATTAAAGAAAAGTACAGAAAAGAGTTCAACGGCGAGGTTCTGCCCGAGATAAAAGTCGAGGCAATCAAAAGGTCGGACCCAGCACCCCCAACAGACCCGAACAGCGAGATCGTGAAGCTCCTCCAAGAAGCGCTCAGGAAACTCCGCGGAAAAGAAGCCAAAATCGGCGGGATAGGCGGTGGAACCTTCGCGGCCCACTTCAGGAGGCTCGGAATTCCAGCGGTCGTCTGGGCGACGCTCGACGAGACGGCACACCAACCCAACGAGTACGCCAAAATCGACAACATGATCGAGGACGCCAAAATCATGGCCGCCCTGACCATCCTCTGAGACCACTATTTCAAACAGGTTTGAAACCGTCGACACCCATTTATATTATCCCGTCGAAGGGACCACGGTGGTATTCATGAGGGAACTTCTGGCTATCGCACTCGTCCTTATGGTCATTGCGTCCGGCTGCATAACCTCCGGAAAGGAGGCGACATCAACTACCCCCCCAGCCTCCCCGGTAAAGGAGGCCAAGTATTCACCGACGAAGACAGCTTCCAACTCAACACCGGCCGACGAAAACCTGAGCGTCGTCGATGCCAGCAACCTCTTCGGTATCGAGCTCTACAAAGAGCTCTCGGGCGGGGAAGAAAACGTCTTCATCTCGCCCTTCAGCGTGTTCACTGCACTGAGCATGGTTTACGAGGGGGCCCGGGGCGAAACAGCCAGGGAAATGCGGGCGGTCCTTCATCTGCCCGGAAACGACTCCCTCCGGAGAAACGAATTTAGGACGCTGCTGCTCTCCATAACCAGTCCCTCCGGGGCGGAAGTTGACATCGCCAACGCCCTGTGGGTTCAGAAGGGGTACCCTGTCAGGGACACCTACGTCAGCGTCATCCGGCAGTACTACCTCGGAGAGGTTCAGGGACTCGACTTCAAGGGAAACCCCGGAGGTGCTGAGAGAACCATCAACAGATGGGTCGCCGAGAAGACCCACGGCAGGATACGTAACATCGTGGCCAGTTTGGACCCCAATACGGGGCTGATAATAACCAACGCGGTCTACTTCAAGGCGAACTGGACCCTCCGGTTCAACCCCGATGAAACGCATAACGGCAGCTTCACACTGCCCTCGGGCAGGAGGGTGCGGACCCTCATGATGACCCGCCTCGGGAAGTTCAACTACGCCGAGACCGACGAGTTCCAGGCCCTTGAGATGCCCTACGCCGGCTCCAACTTCAGCATGGTGATAATACTCCCCAAGAAAACCGACGGACTGAAAGAAATCGAAAAGAATCTCACCCCGAAGCTTTTGAGCACCATCCTAAGTTCGTTCAAGAAGGAGGAGGTCGAAGTTACGATACCGAAGTTCAAATTTGAGGGCCAGTACTCCCTGGCCAAAACACTCCAGGGCATGGGAATGAGGAGGGCCTTCAGTAACGCCGCAGACTTCAGCGGAATCTCGGACAGGCCCCTGACAATAAGCGCAGTCCTCCACAAAACCTTCATCAGTGTGGCCGAGAACGGCACCGAGGCGGCCGCGGCAACGGCTGTGGTCATGGTGGCGGGCGTTGCACCCGGTGAACAGCAGAAGTACAAAGTTTTCAAGGCGGACCACCCGTTCCTGTTCCTCATAATTGACAGGAAAACCGGCCTGATACTTTTCATCGGAAGGCTTGACGATCCGAGGGGATGAGCTTTTAAGTCCCCCCTTCAACTATTTTCATGCCCGCCTGGAAGGACGGAAGGCTCGGACTGCCGGTGAAAGATGCCCTAAAGCTCTTTCCGGAGCTGGAGAAATACATAGACGAGCGCGGAAGGCTCGACTTCTCGAACAGGGAAGCGAGGATACTCTACAACAGGGCGATAGCGAAGGCCCTATTCGGGCTGGATATAGAGTACCATCCGCGCGGGCTCGTAACACCCCCAATATCGCGATACCTCTTCCTCAAGACATTCCTGCGCGGGGGAGAGAAGGTTCTGGAAATCGGAACCGGTCACACCGCGATGATGGCGCTAATGGCGGAGAGGCTCTTCAACTGCGACGTTACCGCGACGGAGCTCGACGAGGAGTTCTTCGAGTACGCGAGAATGAACGTGGAGAGGAACAACGCAACTGTCCGGCTAATCGGGAGCAACGGAGGAATAATCAGGGGAGTAATCCCCCAAGGCGAGCGCTTTGACGTAATCTTTTCCGCCCCACCGTACTACGAGAGGCCTACAAAGGGAGTTCTGACGGAGAGGGAAGGCGTTGGAGGGGGCGAGCACGGGGAGGCCTTCTCTGTGAGGCTCATAGAGGAGGCGCTGGATTATTTAAAGCCCCGTGGGAAGGTGGCCCTCTTCCTGCCCGACAAAAAGCCCCTGATAGAGACCATAACAGAAAAGGGGGAGGAGCTGGGCTACTCCGTGAGGGACGTTCGGTTTAAAGCTGGAACGCGGTGGAGGCACAGCCTGATCCTACACAAGGCTTAGGAACGTCCACCAGGGAATCATTAGGAGGTTCTCCCTGACGTCGAACTCTTTCCCGATGACTATTCCGTAGCCCGCCCCAGTTCGCTCCATACTCCTCTTAACCTGGGAGTAGTCAGTCTTTCCAAGGCCAACTTCGATGACGTATCGTCTGCCTTCTCTCGTAAGGACAAAGTCCGCACCACCCCCACCCGGTTCGTACTCCAAGAGGCCCTCGCTTGAGAGGTAGAGTGCCACAGAGTCCTCGAGCAGAGGAGCAAGTTCAACGACCCCAAACTTTGAGAGGAGAGCGGCCCTGAGCGAAGGAGCCGAAAACTTGAGCTTCGGGCTTCTGCGGAGTTTCTTTGAGAGGCTGCCAATTGGGGGAACTTCGATGAGCAGTCCGCTGGCAACAAAAGCCCTCACGACTTCTATGACTGTGCTCTTCGATATTCCCAGGGTTTTAGATAGTTTATTATAACTGAAGCGCTCCCCCTTGGGCGTTGCTAAAAGCGTTAATAGCCTGAGAGCTGAATCCAGTGTCGAGGAGTCGAAATTTCTGAACTCCGGCAGGTCGCGGTAGACTATCCGCTCAAGGAGGGAAAAGAGAGCATCGTATGCCATTCTCCCCCCCATCTCAAGCGTCAGGGGAAGTGAGCCGAGCTTCAAATAATCATCAGCCACACCGGCATAGCGGGCCCCCAGCGAGAGCGCCCTCTCAAGTTCATCGGTATTGAACTCAAAGAGGGCATCAAGGCTTATCCTCTCAACGTCCTCCCCGCGAAGATGGAGGTACTCGACGAAGCTCAGGGGTTTTACGTCAACGTGTATAGCCCTTCTCGCGAGGTCAGGGCTCTCCCTCAGCTTTAGGGCAGACGAACCGGTGGCAATTACCAGGGCCTTCCTCCTGTCGTGGAGAACCTTCAGTGTTAAATCCCAGTTTTCAGCATACTGAACCTCGTCAAGCAGGAGAACTGGCCTTTTTGGTCTGAAAACATCGAAGTATCTCTCGATGACATCGTGGAAGGAAAAGCTGAGCAGGCGAACTTCATCTGCGGAGATGTATATCACATCGGACGTCTGTGAGAGGGCGTGAAAGTAGAGCTGGCCAAGGAGAGTTGTCTTTCCAGTTCCCCGCAGGCCGGGCAAGAGGACTGTTCTGGGGTCACCACCACCGATATAGGCGTCAACAAAACCGGAAAGCTCTTCAAAGAGAAAGCGCTTCCTCAGCTTCCTCGCGTACTCAAACCTTGAGGGCAATTCCGCAGAGAGCTTTAAAAGATAGTCTGTTATCTCGACCATGTTCCCACCTATTTGGTCGTTTGAACGACCAAATAGAAAAGTATTTCGGTCGGCGGAACAACCAAAATTTCAAGTTAAACTTATTTCACCCAACATCTTCAAAGGGGACATATGGACTACGATGCCATCTTCAGAGAAACGGAGGACAAGGTGGAGGAATACGCCAAGCGCGGAATTCTCGGGGTTAAAATGGAAAGTTCAGCGCTAATGACCATTGCATCATTTAGGGGTGTTGAGCTGGCGGTTGCCCTGGCCGTGTCCGATGAACTTTACGGGGAAAATGGAAGGCGGGTTCGGAAGTGAAAACTGAAAAAGACGGAGGAAACGTTAGTCAGATCCGCCCTCGAGGTTCTGGCATCACTATGAGCCCAGGGGACTCAGACCGTGGGCGTCTCAGCACTCACGCCGGTCTCAGAGGAGGTGCTTTCTCCTCATCGTCCCCCGGTCACTTCATATCCTCAACGTAGAGGAAGAGCGCCTTGAGGTACTCCGTGTCCTTTGACGCCATCAGTATCGGATGGTCGGGGGCCTGCG
>Ga0256843_1003699_pt1 | contig 10494 bp, 9 predicted proteins | sample AlvinellametaG_FD_191572 | JGI IMG/M metagenome (GOLD analysis project Ga0256843, IMG submission 191572) | Pompeii worm associated microbial communities from hydrothermal vent at the East Pacific Rise, Pacific Ocean - Alvinella | ecosystem: Host-associated > Annelida > Integument > Unclassified ... | reverse complement strand
TCTTTCAGCAGTCTTTGCGTATACATTCTTTGTTTACCTGAAATATCGATTGCCTGTGCGAGATTTTGAATTTCTACCGCATATGAAATGCCACTAAAGAGGAAAAGGGTCAAAAATAATTTTTTTATCAAAATAATCCCTTTCTTATAATTTAAATGTAGTTATATTATAAAATATTAACTTAATTTTGTCTAAAAAGTTCGATATACAGAACTTTCACTTCTGATTTTTACTATTTTTCTTGTCTTGATCAACTATTTCAGTATAATAAATCGGTAAATATTTTATAAACTTGAGTATAAAGGGCTGTCATATGGAAGAAAATGAGGAGTTTTTTGATGAAAGTTAAGCATGTTTTACTATTTTTGTTTTGGCTGGATCTTTTTTTAGTGATTTGGGGACTTTTCGTTGCGATACAGACTTTTTTTGTCGATGCGGATGTGTTGGTGTTTCCTCAGGAAAATATTCGTCTGTTGCTGGTGCTTTTTATCCTCTTTGCCGTCACTTCTCTGGCGGGGTTGATTATGGGTATGCTTTATGACAGGAAGTACTATGTAAAACTTTTCTCGGGTTTGCAGATTGTTGTCTTTATGGCGATGCTTGCCGGTAAAAGTATATTCGGTTAAAGAGCTTTGAAAAGCGATCCTTTTTGATCGATGATACGGTTGAGATAAAAACAGAGTTTGACACCGTAGAGAAAGATGATCCAGGATAGATAGATCCAGATCAGAAAGAACATGATCGTACTGAACGATCCGTAAAGTGTCGAGTAGGTTTTGTTGAAAGTCACATAGTAGACAAAAAGCATTTTAGAGATATACCAAATCAGCGATGCAATAAATGCACTTATAAAAGCACTACGTCTGTGTACACGTACGTTAGGTGATATTTTATAAATAATAAAAAACAAAAACCAAGTAATCATGTAGGATGAGATGGATAGGATATTGATCCAGTGAGTATACTCGAAGCTTTGGATTAAAATATTTGCTTTGATAGTGAGATAAAAAGAGAGTGCCACTCCCATAGGCATGATGATAACCATTGTCAGATAGATAGTGATCGAGTGAAAAAATTTGCGGGGTTTGATACCGTAGATTTTGTTAATGACATATTCGAAGTCATCGAAAAACATTACTGAAACATAAAGTACGAAAACCAGCCCTAAAATTCCCATTTTATACGCATTTTCCATAAAAGCGTCGATATTGGATGCGATGTATTCCTGTTGTACAGGGATAATCGCTTCAAAGATAAATTGGCGTAGGTGGTCCAGATAAGGTGCAAAAAAGTCCAGATGAACAAATAAATACAATGAAATCAATAATATAGGAATAAGTGCAAGAATTGTATGAAAACTGAGTGAGGAGGCATAATGCAGTAGATTGTGGTCTACGAAATATTCTCTGATTGATTTTTTGTCTATTTGCATCTTATCCCTCCTCAGTTTTTATATCTGAGAAATTTCAGTCGTCCAGTGCCATTTTCCCCGGGTTGAGAATATTGTTCGGATCGAATGCGCGCTTGATGGCACGGAAAAGGTTGATCTCCTCTTCACTGAAGGCGATATTCATAAATGGTGCCTTGCTGAGTCCTATACCGTGTTCTCCGCTAAGCGTTCCGCCCATTTCGACCGTGATCTTAAAGATCTCCACGATGGCGTCATGCCCGATTTTGAGTTGTTCGGGATCGCTTCCGTCTACCATGACGTTGGTGTGGACGTTTCCGTCTCCCGTATGTCCGAAACAGGGGATTTTGACATTGTATTTTTGTGAAATTTTTTCGATCTCTTTGAGAAGTTTCGGCAATTCCGATCTTGGAACCGTGATATCTTCGTTGATCTTTTTCGAGCCGTAGATGGTGATGGATTGACTGGCGTTGCGTCTTGCAAACCAGAGATCCGCCGCCTCTTTTTCATCTTTCGCTCTTTGAAATTTGCTACATCCGTTCTCTTTGAAAACCTCTTCGATCTTTTCAAGCTGCTCTTCGAGTTCTATGTCGAGATTTCCGTCTACATCCGTAACAAGGAGTGCTCCCGCATCGACGGGAAGTCCTTTGTGAAACTTCTCTTCAACGGCGCGGATGGTAAGATTGTCCAGAAACTCCATCGCCACGGGGGTGATTCCCGCTGCAAAGGTTTTATACACGGCATTCATCGCCGCTTCGACACTTGGGAAAATACCCATCGCCGTTTTGGTCATTTTCGGTTTTGCAATCAGTTTGAGCGTGATCTCCGTGATCACAGCCAGAGTGCCTTCACTGGCGACAAGAATCCCTGCGATGTTGTATCCGGCTACATCTTTGATGGTCTTTTTCCCCGCGCGGATAATATCACCGTTTGGAAGTACCGCACGAAGTGCCATCACGTAATCTTTGGTGATACCGTATTTACTGGCGCGCATACCGCCGGCATTTTCTGCGACGTTACCACCTAGTGTCGTATACTCCTGACTTGCAGGATCGGGCGGATAAAAGAGTCCTACCTCTTCGACTGCACGTTGCAGATCCATATTGATGACTCCCGGCTGTACGACGGCTACCATATTGTCCATGTCTATTTCAAGGATTTTGTTCATATGCTTTTCAAAACCAAGAACGATACCTCCGTTTGCAGGCAGCGCGCCCCCGGTAAAGCCGCTTCCCGCACCGCGCGGCGTGATGACGATATGATGTTCGTTGCAATATTTTAAAATGGCGCCGACATCCTCTTCATGACGGGGAAAAATCACCGCGTCCGGTTCGTAGCGCGTTCCGGTGGCATCGTACGAATAGGCGATCATATGCGCTTTGTCGTCAAAAACGTTTTCTTCTCCGACGATATTCTGAAATGCTTTGAGATGCGTTTTTTCTAACATTATTTAAGTCCTAACATCTTTTTGTAGTAGAGATTGTAATCGCCTATGCTATCGTCACTGATGATACCGCCCAGACGTGTTTTGATTTTAGGCAGGCGTGAGTAGAGCGGTTTTTGTGCTTTTTGATTGTCGACAGGCTGAGCGAGCGGTTCCTGTGCGATCACTTTGAAGCTGTTGCAGTCTACGAAATACCCCTTGTCTTCGATAGCGAAATAGAGCAGACTGCTATCGTTTTGATAACAGCTTTTGACAAACTCCTCTTTTGAAGGTTTGGGTTCATGATCGAAATAGAGTTGTGCGGCGAAGATATCGGGATGGATGATATCGTAGCTACTGCCGTATTTGCGTTGAAAAGCATCGAGTTGGGTTTTGTCCGGTACGATCGGTAAAATACGGTTGTAAAGATAGTTGAGTATCAGGATATCTCCCTTTTGCGGCTTGATATTGTACTCGGGGAGTGCCGGCTGACGCAATCTTTTGAATTTACGGAAAACGACTTCGGATTTTCCTTCTTTTGTTTGTGTTACGACGGCTTCTGCGGTAATCGTCTTATGCGTGTCGTCGAAAGCGTGTACGACGATACCGCTGCTACCGATTGGAAGAGGGGTATCGATCCAGGTGCTTTTGCCGTTTGTTTGTGTGATTTGTGACTGAACTTGTCTGGGAAGAAAATCGGCATGCAGTGTCAGCAGCGTGCCTATGAGTAGTGTGAACGTAAAAACGAGTTTGTTCATGAAAAACCTTTTTCATTGGATTTTGAATTTTGTCCGGTTGAACTGTTTAAAAGGATTATACAAAATGTATATTAAAGGATGGTTATCGGATTTTCTTAGATCGGCGTAAAGATACGGAGCTTTTTTACTTTGAAAAACAGACCTTTTCTTTAGCATTTTATTGTATAATCTTTCCTTTTTATTAAAAGAACAAGATAACGATTTTAACAACAGGGTCAGGGATATTGGGTTCAAAAATTTATTATATAACGGTTTTGATATTTTTTTCATTGCACCTGCATGCATATGAATTGTATAACAATATAGTAGAAGACAGAGTGTGGAAAAGAGGAGAAACCCTTTTAAAGTTTCTCGATGAAAACAATCTTCCGCTCTCTTTATACTACAACCTCGACGACGATGAAGAGAAGTTGAGTTCCGATATACGAAGCAATACCGTATATCAGATATTGCGGGACAGGGATCACTCCATCCGACAGGTTTTGATCCCTCTGAACGAAGAGTTGCAGATACATATCTATAAACAGGGTGAAGGCAACTACACGCTGGATATAGATCCCATACGGTATCAGACCAGAGACAGGGTGCTGGTGATGCATCTGGATTCGATTTTTTCCAAAGATGTGGTTAAAAAGTCGGGGAATTTTCCGCTTGCAGTCGGTCTGGAGCAGCTTTTTAAAAACCAGGTGCGTTTTGACAGGATGAAAAAAGGGGATCCCGTAGTCGCGTTTTATACGGAAAAGATACGTATGGGAAAACCCTACGGAACCCAGAAAATCAAATCGGCTATGATTGAAACCGGCAAGAAGAAATATTTTCAGGTTTTGGCTGAAGACGGACATTACTACGACGATAAAGGGCGTACGACGAGTGGAGGATCTTCTTTTATCGTACCGTGTAAATACCGTCGTATATCGTCGCGTTTTACATTGAAGAGATGGCATCCTGTTTTACATAAATACAGAGCGCACCACGGTATCGACTATGCAGGCAAAATCGGTACGCCGGTACGTGCGGCAAATGACGGTAAAGTGATTTTTATGGGGCGTAAAGGCGGTTACGGTAATACGGTCGTCATACGTCATGAAGGCGGTTATAAGACTTTGTATGCGCATTTAAGCCGTTTTAACAATAAGGTGCGTAGCAAATACGTCAAAAAGGGAACGATCATCGGCTTTTTGGGCAACAGCGGTATGAGTACGGGACCGCATCTGCATTTCGGATTGAGCTTGAACAATACATGGATCGATCCGGCTCAGAAGATTGTGATCACGAAGCAGCTAAGCGGAAAAAAACGAAAAGCGTTTATGCAGCGTGTTGCAGTATACAAAGAAAAAATAGAAAAAGTTTTAAACGAAGAGAAAGAGGAGACGGGAGATGGGGAAAGCAGAACGAATTGAACAGTATATAGGGTTGATAGAGAGTTATCTGAAAGATCCTGAACATTCCGATATACCGATTTCCGAGATTGCCAAGGCGATGCGTGCGATTGCCAAGGAAGATGAAGAGGCGTTTCACAAATATCTGGAGATGATTCCGAACGAATATCTGGGTGATATCGTCTTGGAACTTCCGGAGAAATATTTGCGGGATATCGTCGAGGAGATGGATACCGAAGAGCTTGCCGAAGTGATCGAAGAGCTCGATAGCGACGATGCGACGGATTTGATTCAGGATATCGAAGAGATCGATAAGGAGAAAGCCAAAGAGATTCTCTCTTCGATGGATGAGGAGGATCAGGAAGAGATCCGTAAGCTCAAAAGTTACGACGAAGATGAAGCCGGTGCACATATGCAGACCGAGCTTTTCAGCGCGAGTATCGACGAAACGGTACAATCTTCCATCGAGCGTCTTAAAAAGCTCAAGGAAGAGGGAGAACTTGAAAATGTCCATCAAGTCTATATCGTGGGGACATTCGGAAAGTTGATGTTCGCTATTCCTTTGGAAGATATTCTGACGTTTGATTTTAACAAAACCTATAAAGAAATCATCAAAGGGCGCGAAGAGGATTTTAAACCGATCTTTGTCAAAGATACCGACGATATTCATGAAGTCGCTAAACTTTTCAGAGAACATGATCTTACGGTGATTCCCGTCGTCAATGCGCAAAACGAGTTGATAGGACGTATCACTTCGGACGATATTTACGATATTTTACAGGAAAGTGCAACCGAGCAAATCTACAACCTCGCCGGTGTCGATGACGAAGCGGAAGAGGAAGAGGATTTTTGGGAAGCTGGTAAAAAGAGGGGAACGTGGCTTTTTATCAACCTTTTGACAGCCATACTCGCTTCGTTTGTCATTCAGATGTTCGATGCTACGATACAGTCTTATGTCGCATTGGCGGTTTTGATGCCGATCGTCGCTTCGATGGGTGGAAATGCCGGAACGCAGACGCTAACCGTTACCGTACGCCAGTTGGCGCTGGGTGATATTGATCTTAGCAATGCCAAAGAGACGATCAAAAAAGAGGTTTTGCTCTCTCTTGCCAACGGGTTTTTCTTTGCGGTGGTTCTGGGGATCATCTCATACATATGGTTCGGGGAAGTGAAGTTGGGCTTTGTCATCGCCGCGTCGATGGTGATCAACCTCTTTATGGCAGGTTTCTTCGGTGCGATGATCCCGTTGGTGCTCAAGCGACTCAATATCGATCCGGCAGTCGGTTCGACAGTCATTTTGACGACGGTGACGGATGTTGTCGGATTTTTCAGCTTCCTTGGACTGGCATCGATCTTTTTGATCGACTAAAAAGGGGTAAGCGATGATAAAGATAGAAAAGATTGAGCCTTGTGACAACCCCTCTTTTATCAAACCGCAGCAGGTACTCTATACGCAAGACGGTAAACAAAAACGCTGGGAAATCGTGCAAACACACGATAGCGTGGCGATTTTGCTCTATCATGAAGAAAAAGAGGCTTTTATTCTTGTCAAACAGTTTCGTCCTGCTGTCTATCTGAAAAACAAAGAGGGCTATACGTACGAATTGTGCGCGGGGTTGATCGACAAAGAGGAAAAATCGATTGCACAAATCGCCAAAGAGGAGATACTGGAGGAGTGCGGGTATGACGTACCTGTGGAAAATCTGGTGCGTATCACTTCCTTTTTTACGGCGGTAGGGTTTGCCGGCGGTGAACAGACACTCTTTTTTGCAAACGTAAACGAGTCCATGCATACGCAAAGCGGCGGGGGTATCGACGATGAGATGATCGAAGTGATCGATCTGCCTTTATATGAGGCTCGTGCTTTCATGTTTGATGAAAGTAAAGCGAAAACACCCGGTTTGCTTTTTGCTTTCATGTGGTTTTTCGAACACTTTAAAAAGTGAAACTCCCTTCACCTGTTACCCGACACACCTTTCGCGGGTGTGACTTCTTTCTCAAACGCGACGACTTGATCGATAAAGATTTTTCAGGCAACAAAGCCAGAAAATTCGCCTATTTTCTCGATCATGAATTTCCCGGGATTCGTAAAGTATATGCCTACGGTTCACCGCAATCCAATGCGATGTATTCATTGAGTGTCTTGGCGAAACAAAAGGGGTGGGCGTTTCACTATTTTGTCGATCATGTAGCCTCTTTTTTACAAAACAATCCCCATGGAAACTACCGTTATGCTCTTGAAAACGGGATGATTTTACACCAAGAACCGTTTCCCAAAAATGTTGAAAAAGATGTTTTGGTTGTTCATGAAGGGGGACGTCAGAAAGAGGCGGAGTATGGTGTCAAACAACTGGCGAAGGAATTGCTTGATTATTTCGGGGAGAAAGAGGTATCGGTTTTTCTGCCGTCAGGTACGGGAACGACAGCACTTTTTTTGCAAAAACATCTTCCCTATCGCGTCTATACGACACCATGTGTGGGGGATGCGGATTACCTCAAGTCACAGTTTGCGATGCTGGAGCCAGATCAAAGCCGACATCCTACCGTTTTACAAAGCAGCAGAAAGTATCATTTTGGTAAACTATACCTTGATTTTTTTAAAATTTGGATAGAATTAAAAGAAGAAACAGGGATCACCTTTGATCTGCTTTACGATCCTAAAGGGTGGATAACACTTCTGGAGCATCGAAACCTTTTTCAAGGGGAGTTGTGTTATATCCATCAGGGTGGATTGCAGGGGAACGAAAGTATGATCAAGCGTTACGAGAGGAAATATCATGAAGCGATTAAACAGTCGGGATAAAAGTTTTGCACAGGAGTTTGACGAACTGCTCAAACGTGGTGCGATGGATATGGATAGTGTCAGTGCGACGGTAAAGTCGATACTCGATGCGATCAAAAACGAAGGCAACGAAGCGCTTAAAAGAGATATCGAGAAGTTTGACGGCTGGAGAGTGGCTTCGGATGAGGATTTGCAGATCGATCCTGCTTTGATGCAAGAAGCGTACGAGGCGTTGGACGAGAAGTTAAAAAGTGCCTTGCATCTTGCCTATGAGAGAATTTATAGCTACCACAGCAAACAGATGCCCAAATCCTGGCTCGATTTTGAAAAAAACGGTTCCGTTCTGGGACAAAAAGTCACACCTGTCGATCGTGCGGGGCTTTATATCCCCGGCGGTAAAGCGGCATATCCCAGTTCGTTGCTGATGAATGCCATTCCTGCGATCGTTGCAGGTGTAGAGGAGATTGTCGTTTGTACACCGACACCGGGTAACGAAGCAAACAGCCTGCTTTTGGCGGCGATGCACTTGTGTAAGATTACCAAAGCCTACAAAGTCGGCGGTGCCAGTGCGATCGGTGCGATGGCTTACGGTACACAGACCATTCCCAAAACCGATGTCATTACGGGACCCGGAAATATTTTCGTGGCGACTGCCAAAAAACTTGTTTTCGGTGAAGTCAATATCGACATGATTGCAGGACCGAGCGAGATCGGTATCATCGCCGACGAGAGTGCAAATGCGAAATACCTTGCCATAGATCTGCTCAGTCAGGCAGAACATGATGAAATGGCAAGTTCGCTTTTGATAACCACTTCCCAAAAAGTTGCCGATGAGACGGTAGCAGAGATCGAAAAAGCGTTAGCGACTCTCGATAGAGAGAAGATAGCACGCGAGTCTATTGAAAAGCGTGGTGCGGTGATCGTGGTCAAAGATATGGATGAAGCGGTTTTTTACATGAACCAAATCGCTCCCGAACACCTGGAGTTGATGGTCGAAAATCCGTTTGCATTGCTTCCGAAAATCAAGCATGCAGGCGCTATCTTTATGGGCTCTTATACTCCCGAGCCTATCGGCGACTATATCGCAGGTCCGAACCATACCTTGCCGACAGGTGGAACGGCGAAATTTTATTCGCCATTGAGTGTGGATAACTTTTTGAAAAAGTCTTCCATCATCTCTATGAGTAAAGCAGGTATCGATGAACTTGGTGAAGCGTGTGCGCTTTTAGCCAAAACGGAAGGTTTGGACGCACATCAGAAGTCGGTAGAGATCCGTCTGGATAAATAAGCATAAATTAAAACAGGGTGAAGATTTTTCCTTCGCCTGAAAGAGCAAAAGTGAAGAAGATACTAATCATCGCCGACGGTTCGGAAGCGAGAGCCTTTTTACAACGACTGGAAGATCTCGATACCTCCGGAAATATCTACCATATTGTCTATTATCGTGATGCGACACTTCCGAAAAAGCGCTCCGAACAGTTTATCTACTACCGTTTCGATCCTACCAGCAGTGTCAAACTCACTCCGTTGATAGAAGATAACGACTTTTTTCAGGTGATGCTCATTCTTGGAAATAAAGTCGATATGACGGCGACTTATGACAGTATTCGTTCCGTCGCGGCAAAGTTGCCTATTATTTTGCTGGATAAATGGGATCTGGAGATTGTCGATCAGCATACTATGGTGATTAAATTGCAGGAGCGTGTGGCGAATTTACTGAGTAACTATTTGCCGGATATTCCGCTTTGGGCGCAAAATATCGGTTTAGAGCAGGGAGAAGTGATGGAGATCAAAATTCCCTTCGGAAGCGCCTATGTTTTCAGACATGTGGGCAATATCGAGCAAAAACGATGGCGTATCGCTGCTGTTTACCGAAAGCAGCAACTCATTTTACCCGAACCAAAAACGATGCTTTTACCTGACGATACGATTTTGGCGGTGGGAAATCCCAATGTTCTCAAAGGTGTCTATAAAAGTATCAAAAGACAGTTCGGGCAGTTTCCTCTCCCTTACGGACAAAATATCTATGCCCTCATCGATATGGTAAATATGAGTGATACGCAGATTGATCAGATATGTAATGATGCGATGCTCATGCATGCCAAACTCAATAGTAAAAAGTTGATTTTGCGTATCGTCAATCCGAAACTCGGAAAAATGTTCGATAAACTCAAAGGTTATCAGGAGAGTGCAAGTATCGATGTCCTTTTTGATTTCCTCAATCTTTCGATGCAACGTATCATTCTAAACGATATGGAGCTGAACTATATCGGTCTTTTTATTGTCGATAAAGAGTTTTTTACGCAATATAAAGAGTTTTTATATCGTTTGAAACTTCCTGTATTGAAAATCGGACAAAACGGCTTTTTCAATATCCGTCATACAGTAGTGCTCAGCGATGAAAGCGACAAGATAGAACAACTCTCTTCGGTGATATTCGATTTCTCTTCCCAGCTTGGGCTGGATATCTCCTTTTTTGATTTTACGGCGGATATGAGTGAGGAGAGGGAAAAAATCATCGAGCATTTTGAAAATCTTTCCAAGCTTTTCGAAGAGAAAGTGCGTATCGTCAAAACCGATAAAAATCCGATCCGCGAACTTTTACCGCAGGATGATTTTTTGCAATTTGTCATTTTCGAAAAGAAGTTGCTTGAGCCAAGATGGCTTGCTTTTTTCTCAACCGATATCGAAAAGCAGTATTTTCGCTTTTTGGACAAATACCAGCTCTTTTTACCCTTTGAATC
>Ga0256843_1003698_pt1 | contig 10497 bp, 8 predicted proteins | sample AlvinellametaG_FD_191572 | JGI IMG/M metagenome (GOLD analysis project Ga0256843, IMG submission 191572) | Pompeii worm associated microbial communities from hydrothermal vent at the East Pacific Rise, Pacific Ocean - Alvinella | ecosystem: Host-associated > Annelida > Integument > Unclassified ... | reverse complement strand
ACACTATGCTCACGTTGACTGTCCAGGTCACGCGGACTATGTTAAAAACATGATTACTGGTGCTGCTCAAATGGATGGTGCGATCCTAGTTGTTAGTGCAGCTGATGGACCAATGCCGCAAACAAGAGAGCATATCCTACTTTCTAGACAAGTTGGTGTTCCATACATAGTAGTTTTCTTAAACAAACAAGATATGGTTGATGATGAAGAGTTATTAGAATTAGTAGAGATGGAAGTTAGAGAACTACTTTCTGAGTATGACTTCCCAGGTGATGATACTCCTATCGTAGCTGGTTCTGCACTTCAAGCACTTGAAGAAGCAAAAAATGGAACTGTAGGTGAGTGGGGAGAAAAAATCCTTAAACTTATGGAAGAAGTTGATAACTATATTCCAACTCCAGAGAGAGAGACTGATAAAGATTTCTTGATGCCTGTAGAAGATGTATTCTCTATTTCAGGAAGAGGTACTGTTGCAACTGGTAGAATAGAAAGAGGTGTTATCAAAGTTGGTGAAGAGGTTGAGATCGTTGGTATCAGAGATACTCAAAAAACAACTGTTACTGGTGTTGAGATGTTTAGAAAAGAGATGGAGCAAGGTGAAGCTGGTGATAATGTTGGTATCCTTCTTAGAGGTACTAAAAAAGAAGATATCGAAAGAGGTATGGTTCTTTGTAAACCAGGTTCAATCACTCCTCATACAAAATTTGAGGCAGAGGTTTATGTACTAAGTAAAGATGAGGGTGGAAGACATACTCCTTTCTTTAACAACTATAGACCACAATTCTATGTTAGAACAACTGATGTTACAGGTTCTATCACACTTCCAGAAGGAACTGAGATGGTTATGCCTGGAGATAATGTAAAAATCAATGTTGAGTTGATAGCTCCAATCGCGATGGAAGAAGGTACTAGATTTGCTATCCGTGAGGGTGGTAGAACTGTTGGTGCTGGAGTTGTTTCTAAAATAATAGAATAAGCTTGAAGAGTTAGGAGGAAACTCCTAACTTTTAAAAAGGGAAAAAAATGACAGTTAAAATAGGTTTAAAGTGTGAAGAGTGTGGTGAAATAAACTACACAACTACAAAAAACAATAAGACTTATACTGAAAAAATGAGTCTTAAAAAACATTGTAGAAGATGTAAAAAACATACAGTTCACAAAGAAGTAAAACTTAAAAGTTAGAAAGTTTAAGTCTTTTGGCTTACTTTCTAACCATACAGGGCAATAGCTCCAATTGGTAGAGCGCCGGATTCCAAATCCGATGGTTGGGGGTTCGAGTCCCTCTTGCCCTGCCACTAAAGAGGAAAAATAATGAATAAGTTACTAAGTATTTATCATAATGCAAAAACTGAGTTAAATAAAGTAATATTTCCAACAAAAGAACAAGTTAGAAATGCTTTTATTTCAGTTTTTATAGTTGTAACTGTTGTATCACTATTTTTAGCTTTAATAGATGCGATAATGTCTTTTTCATTATCGACATTTTTATAAGGGTAAATAATGGCAGATTATAAATGGTATGCTATACAAACTCATGGCGGAAGCGAAATGAGTGTAAAAAGAGCTATCGAAAATATCTTTGCTCAACTTGGTGCAGAAGATAGACTTAAAGAGTTGGTAGTTCCTACTGAAGATGTTATTGAAGTTAAAAATGGTGAAAAGAAGATAAGTGAAAGATGTTTATATCCTGGTTATGTTTTTGCAAATATAGACTTGGATATGGCTATCTGGCACAAAATACAATCCCTACCAAAAGTTAGCAGATTTATCGGTGAGAGTAAAAAACCTACTCCTTTAACTGATAAGGATATCAATCTGATTTTAGAAAAAGCAAAATCTAAAGAAGCACCTAAGCCTAAAATATCTTTTGATGTTGGTGAAAGTGTAAGGATTACAGAAGGTCCATTTGCAAACTTTACAGGTGTAGTGGAAGAGTATGACATGGTTCATGGTACTTTAAAACTAAATGTTTCTATATTTGGTAGAAGTACACCAGTTGAGATAACATATTCACAAGTAGAAAAAATAATATAAATCTAATAAGAAGGAAAAGAGATGGCTAAAAAAGTTACTGGTCAAATAAAACTGCAAATACCTGCAGGACAAGCAAATCCATCACCTCCAGTTGGTCCAGCATTGGGACAACAAGGTGTAAATATCATGGAATTTTGTAAAGCATTTAACGAAAAAACTAAAGCTATGGCTGGATTTAATATCCCTGTAGTTATAACAGTTTATGCTGATAGAAGTTTTACTTTTATTACAAAACAACCACCTGCATCAGATTTGATAAAAAAAGCTGCAGGACTTAAAAAAGGTAGTGATAATCCACTAAAAAACAAAGTTGCAAAACTAACAAGAGAGCAACTTATGGATATAGTTGATAAAAAGATAGAAGATTTAAACACTAAAGACAAAGAACAAGCTCTCAAGATTATAGCTGGTAGTGCTAGAAGTATGGGTGTAGAAGTAGAAGACTAAACTACTTCAAACCCCAAAACCACAGGGGTTTAAAACAAAAGTGGTAGCAAAATAAAAAGCGAGATAAGAGGTTATAAAATGGCAAAAAAATTATCGAAAAGATATCAAGAATTATTAAATAAAATAGAAAAAGATAAAGAGTATAGTGCAACTGAAGCTATAGCACTTGTAAAAGATTTAAAATCTGCAAAGTTTGATGAGACTGTTGAAATCTCTTTAAAACTAAATGTTGATCCAAGACATGCTGATCAAATGATAAGAGGTTCAGTTGTTCTTCCTGCAGGAACTGGTAAAACTGTAAGAGTTGCAGTAGTAACAAAAGGTGCTAAAGTTGATGAAGCGTTAGAAGCTGGTGCAGATATAGCTGGTGGAGCAGAAATCATAGAAGATATCCAAGCTGGAAAGATTGATTTTGATGTACTTATAGCAAGTCCAGATATGATGGGTATGGTAGGTAAAGTTGGTCGTGTACTAGGTCCAAAAGGTCTTATGCCAAATCCAAAAACTGGTACTGTTACTATGGATGTTGCACAAGCTGTTAAAAATGCTAAAGGCGGACAAGTAAACTTTAGAGTAGATAAACACGGAAATATACATGCTGGTATAGGAAAAGTTAGTTTTTCTATTGAAGATATAACAAGTAACTTTGAAACTTTTGTAAAAACTATAAACAAACATAAACCAGCAGCTGCAAAAGGTAAATATATAAAACATGCAGCACTTTCGCTTACTATGAGTCCAGGTGTAACTTTAGACTCTCAAGAACTTTTAGAGATGAAATAATTAGGAGATTTGCACTATGGTGCTTAATCTTGGCTTAAGAAAGTAGGGGTCATCAGACTTAAACGATAAAGGTTTCTCCTAACCTTTTTAGCCTTTATGGCATCGCCCAACTGAGTAAGTCAGAAAGGAGGAAAAACATGACTAGAACTGAAAAAGAAGCTATTGTTGCAAAGTTAAGTGATGATTTTAAAGCATCTGAAGCGATAATAGTTTGTGACTATAAAGGTCTTACTTGTCAACAACTTGAAGAAGTTAGAGCTTTAGCACTTGAAAATGATGTAAAAGTTAGAGTTGTTAAAAATACTCTAGCTGGTATAGCTATGAAAAATGCTGAAGTTGATGAGTTGGAGCTTGTAGATACAAACATATTTGTATGGGGTGCTGATCAAATCAACACTTGTAAAGTTGCTGACAAATCAGCTGAAAAATTTAAAGACAAGTTTGTTGTTAAGTCTGGTCTTCTTGAAGGAAAACAAGTTAGCCTTGATACTATCAATGCAATGGCTAAACTTCCTAGCAGAGATGAACTTATCGGTATGTTACTATCTGTATGGACTGCTCCTGCAAGAAACTTTGTTACAGGACTTGACAATCTAAGAGACAAAAAAGAACAAGAGTCAGCATAAAAGCTGAAAATAAAGTAAAAAAAAGAATTAAAAGGATGAAAAATGGCAATAAGTAAAGAAGATGTATTAGAGTATATCTCAGGTCTTACTGTTTTAGAGCTTTCTGAGCTTGTAAAAGAGTTTGAAGAGAAGTTTGGTGTTTCAGCTCAACCTACAGTTGTAGCTGGTGGAGCTGCTGCTGGTGGAGCTGCTGCAGAAGAGAAAACTGAGTTTGATGTTATCTTAAAAGATGCTGGTGCTAAGAAAATAAATGTTATTAAAGCTGTTAGAGCATTAACTGGTCTTGGACTAAAAGAAGCTAAAGAAGCAGCAGAAAACACTCCTACAACTATCAAAGAGGGTGTAAGCAAAGAAGATGCTGAAGAAGCTAAAAAACAACTAGAGGAAGCTGGAGCTACTGTAGAAGTTAAGTAGTTTTAGTTGTAGAGGATTTTCCTCTACACTCTAATAAATTTTATGCAATATATTTTATTTTGTCATAGTATAATAAAATATATTGGATAAAATTCTCCACTAGGGTATATAAATCCCTATATCCGAAACTTGTGCGAAAGCCAAAATAATTTGCAAATTACTTCAAGAGGAAATTCGATGTTAAACAGTTTAAAGTCCGGTAGTAGGCTAAGGGTTGATTTTGCCAAAAATCCAATCAAGCTTGATGTACCAAATCTTTTACAACTTCAACAAAAAAGTTATGAAAACTTTTTAGATGTTAGTAATAAAGATCAAGTTAGTGGAATAGAAAAAGTTTTTCACTCAATCTTTCCTATTCATGATGAACAAAATAGAATCACACTAGATTATCTAGGTTCAGAGATAGGAAAACCAAAGTACACTATAAGAGAGTGTCTTGAAAGAGGTCTTACATATTCAGTTTATCTAAAGATGAAGATAAGACTAACAGTTTGGGAAAGAAATGAAAAAACTGGGGAAAAACTCGGTGTAAAAGATATGAAAGAACAACATCTTTACATAAGAGATATACCTCTTATGACTGATAGAACAAGTTTTATCATAAATGGTGTTGAGAGAGTTGTTGTAAATCAGCTTCACAGAAGTAGTGGTGTTATTTTCAAAGAAGAAGAGGCTGCTACAGTTTCAAACAAACTTCTTTATACAGCACAAATTATCCCAGATCGTGGTTCTTGGCTGTATTTTGAATATGATGCTAAAGATATACTTTATGTAAGAATAAACAAAAGAAGAAAAGTACCTGTTACTATTCTTTTTAGAGCTTTAGGATATTCAAAACAAGACATACTTAAACTTTTCTATCCTATACAAGAGATAAAAATAGCAGACAATAAATTTTTAGTAAAATTTAACAAAGATGATTTTACAGGTAAACTACCTTATGATTTAAAAGACAGTGATGGAAATCTTATACTTGCTGAAGGTAAAAGGCTTACAAAGAAAAAAGCTAGTCAACTTGTAGAAGAGGGATTAGAGTGGATAGAGTATCCAGTTGAAACTTTAGTAGATAGATTTTTAGCTAGTCCTATTATTGATGAGACAAGTGGAGAAGTTTTATTTGAAGCTTTAACTCAGCTAGATGAAACAAAACTTGCCAAACTTATAGAGATGGGTGTTGATACTATAGAGATAGCAAATGATTTAGCAGACAATGTTGATGATAGTATCATAAACTCATTTTTGTTAGATCAAGAAAATATGAAGATCTTAAAACAAACAGAAGAGATAGATGATGAAAATGCACTTGCATGTATCAGAATCTACAAAGTTATGAGACCAGGTGAGCCTGTAACTAAAGAGGCTGCAGAAGCTTTTGTAAGAGATCTTTTCTTTAATCCTGAAAGATATGATCTTACTAAAGTTGGTCGTATGAAGATGAATCATAAGCTAGGGATAAATGTACCTGATTATGTAACAGTTCTTACAAGTGAAGATATCATAAATACAGTTTTATATCTAATAAAAGTAAAAAATGGTCAAGGTCATATCGATGATAGAGATCATCTTGGAAACAGAAGGATCAGAGCTATTGGTGAACTTCTTTCAGGAGAGCTTCACTCAGGGCTCGTAAAGATGCAAAAAACTATCAGAGATAAGTTTACAACTCTTAGTGGTTCAGTAGATGAGCTTATGCCTCATGACCTTATCAATTCTAAAATGATTACAAATACAATCTTAGAGTTTTTTACTGGTGGTCAGCTTTCACAGTTTATGGATCAAACAAATCCACTTTCTGAGATAACTCACAAAAGAAGACTTTCAGCACTTGGAGAGGGTGGACTTGTAAAAGAGAGAGCTGGATTTGAGGTAAGGGACGTTCATCCTACTCACTATGGTCGTATATGTCCTGTTGAAACTCCAGAGGGACAAAATATCGGTCTTATCAATACTCTTTCAAGTTATGCAAAAGTTAATGACTTAGGATTTATCGAAGCTCCATATAGAAAAGTAAAAAATGGTAAAGTTACTGATGAGATAGTTTATCTAACAGCTACTCAAGAAGAAGGTCAAGTTATGGCACCAGCTTCGACTAAAGTTGATGAAGATGGTAACATAGTCGAAGATCTTATAGAAGTTAGGATAGATGGAGAGATAAAACTTTTAGAAAAAGAGAAAGTAAACTATATAGATTTATCTTCTGGTATGGTTATGGGTGTTGCTGCTAGTCTTATTCCTTTCTTGGAGCATGATGATGCAAACCGTGCTTTGATGGGATCAAACATGCAACGTCAAGCTGTTCCACTTATCTGGACTGATGCTCCATATGTTGGAACTGGTATAGAAAAAACTTTAGCTCGTGATGCTTGGGAAGCTATAAAAGCAAAAAGAGGTGGAATAGTAGAAAAAGTAGATAGTAAAAATATCTATATACTTGGTGAAGATGAAAATGGTGCTTTTATAGATCACTACTGGCTTCAAAAAAATATGAGAACAAACCAAAATACTTCTTTTTCTCAAAAACCTATCGTTAGACAGGGGCAAAAAGTAGAAGCAGGTGAAGTTATCGCTGATGGTCCAAGTATGGACAAAGGTGAGATAGCAATAGGAAAAAATATTATGGTTGCATTTATGCCTTGGAATGGATACAACTATGAGGATGCTATCGTTGTAAATGAGAGACTTATCAAAGATGATACTTTTACATCACTTCATATCTATGAAAAAGAGGTAGAGGCTAGAGAGCTAAAAGATGGTGTTGAAGAGATCACTAAAGACATACCAAATGTAAAAGAGGAAAATCTTTTCCATCTTGATGATAGTGGTATAGTAAAGGTAGGTACTTATGTAAAAGGTGGGATGATTCTTGTAGGTAAAGTATCTCCAAAAGGAGAGGTTAAACCAACTCCAGAAGAGAGACTTTTAAGAGCTATCTTTGGTGAAAAAGCTGGACATGTTGTAAACAAATCTCTAGTTTGCCCTCCAAGTATGGAAGGTGTTGTTGTAGATGTAAAAATCTTTACTAAAAAAGGTTATGACAGAGATCCAAGAGCTATAGAAGCTTATGAAAAAGAAAGAGAAGTTCTTGACAAAAACCATCTTGATAAACTTCTTATGATTGATCGTGAAGGACTTTTAAAGATAAACTCTCTTTTAAGCAGAGCTGAACTTCAAGAAGATTGTGAGATAAACGGAACTTTATATAAAAAAGGTTCAAATGTTCCAAAAGAAGAGTTTGAAAAAGTAAATAGATTTGCACTAAATAAGATCCTTACTCACTACTCAAAAGAGGTACAAGATGAGTATAGTAACCTAAAAGCATATTTTCAAGAAGAGAAAAAAAGACTTAGAGAAGAGCATGAAGAGAAACTGGCTGTACTTGAAAAAGATGACATACTTCCAAGTGGAGTTACAAAACTTGTAAAAGTTTATATAGCTACAAAAAGAAAGCTAAAAGTTGGTGATAAAATGGCAGGAAGGCACGGAAACAAAGGTATCGTTTCAAATATAGTTCCAGAAATTGATATGCCATACTTAGAGAGCGGAGAGACTGTTGATATAGTGCTAAATCCTCTGGGAGTTCCTTCAAGGATGAATATCGGTCAGATACTTGAGGTTCACTTAGGACTTGCCGGAAGAAGACTTGGTGAGCAGATAGCAGATATTATGGAGCAAAAGCAAGGAGAGTGGATCAAAACTCTTAGAGAAAAGATGATAGCTATCGCTGATGTTGCAAAATATTCAAATGCTAAAGAGTTTATAGATGCTCTTAGTGATGAAGAACTTTTAAACTATGCTAGAGATTGGAGTAAAGGTGTAAGATTTGCTACTCCTATATTTGAAGGTGTAAACGAAGAAGAATTTAGAAAACTTTTTGAACTTGCAAAAATAGATAGCGATGGTAAAACTGAACTATATGATGGAAGAACTGGTGAAAAGATAAAAGAGAGGGTAAATGTTGGTATTATGCATTATCTAAAACTTCACCACTTAGTTGATGAAAAAGTTCATGCAAGAAGTACAGGACCATACTCACTAGTTACTCAACAGCCTGTTGGTGGTAAAGCACTATTTGGTGGACAAAGATTTGGAGAGATGGAGGTTTGGGCACTTGAAGCTTATGGAGCGGCTCATACTCTAAAAGAGATGCTTACTATCAAATCAGATGATGTTGACGGAAGGGTAGCAGCATATAAAGCGATAACAAAAGGGGAAAATGTACCAAGTACGGGTATCCCTGAGACATTCTTTGTTTTAACAAACGAATTAAAATCATTAGCACTTGATGTAGAGATATTTAAAGAAGGAGAAGAGGGTGAAGAACTTAGTACCGATAGAGATTAGTGAAGAAAATCGTCCAAGAGATTTTGAAGCATTTAGACTAAAGTTAGCATCTCCTGAAAAAGTTTTAAGTTGGAGTTATGGTGAGGTTAAAAAACCTGAAACTATAAACTATAGAACACTTAAACCTGAAAGAGACGGTCTTTTTTGTGCAAAGATATTTGGTCCAGTAAGAGACTATGAGTGTCTTTGTGGTAAATATAAAAAGATGAGATACAAAGGTATCAAGTGTGAAAAATGTGGAGTTGAAGTAACAACTAGTAAAGTTAGAAGAAGTAGAATGGGGCACATAGAGCTTATAACTCCTGTTGCTCATATCTGGTATGTAAACTCTCTTCCTTCAAGAATAGGAACTTTGCTTGGTGTAAAGATGAAAGATCTTGAGAGAGTACTTTACTATGAAGCATATATGGTTAAAAACCCTGCTGAAGCGTATTATGACTATGAAAATACTAAAAAAGTTAACAAGTATGATGTGCTAAACGAAGAGCAGTATCAATCTTTGATGCAAAGATTTAGTGATAGCGGTTTTGAAGCCGGTATGGGTGGAGAAGCTGTAAAAGATCTTTTAGAAGAGTTTGATCTTATAGGAACTTTAGTATCTTTAAAAGAAGATATGGAAACAACTAGAAGTGAAGCTAAGAAAAAGCAGATTGTAAAAAGACTTAAAGTTGTAGAGAGTTTTGTAAATAGTGGAAACAGACCAGAGTGGATGATGATAACAGTACTTCCTGTTCTTCCACCAGATCTTAGACCTCTAGTGGCACTAGATGGTGGAAAGTTTGCAGTTAGTGATGTAAACGACCTTTATAGAAGAGTTATAAACAGAAACTCAAGACTAAAAAGACTAGTTGATCTTGATGCTCCAGAAATTATCATCAGAAATGAAAAAAGAATGCTTCAAGAAGCCGTTGATGCACTTTTTGACAATGGTCGTAGAGCAAATGCAGTAAAAGGTGCAAACAAAAGACCTTTAAAATCACTAAGTGAGATCATCAAAGGTAAACAGGGTCGTTTTAGACAAAACCTTCTTGGAAAAAGGGTTGACTTTTCGGGAAGAAGTGTAATCGTTGTTGGACCAAATCTTAGAATGGATCAATGTGGACTTCCAAAAACTATGGCACTAGAGCTTTTTAAACCACATCTTTTTGCAAAACTTGAAGAGAAAGGTTATACAACTACTATCAAACAAGCAAAAAGGATGATAGAGCAAAGAACAAATGAAGTTTGGGAGTGTTTACAAGAGGTAGTTGACAGTTATCCTGTTATGCTAAACAGGGCTCCAACTCTACATAAACTATCTATCCAAGCGTTTCATCCTGTACTAATAGATGGAAAAGCAATACAGCTTCACCCTCTAGTTTGTGCAGCTTTCAATGCTGACTTTGACGGTGATCAGATGGCTGTACATGTTCCTTTATCGACTGAAGCGATTGCAGAGTGTAAAGTTTTGATGCTTTCATCAAACAATATTTTGCTTCCAGCTTCTGGTAAAGCGATAGCGATCCCTTCACAGGATATGGTTTTGGGACTTTACTATCTAAGTAAAGAGAGAGAAGGTGCAAAAGGAGAAAACAAACTTTTTGCTTCTATAGACGAGATAGTAATGGCTTTGGATCAAGGTATTGTTACTCATCAAACAAGGATAAAAACTTTGGTTGATGGAAAAGCTATATTTACAACAGCGGGAAGGATGATCATAAAATCAATACTTCCTGATTTTGTACCTGAAAATCTTTGGAACAGAGTTCTTAAAAAGAAAGATATAGGTAACTTGGTTGATTATGTTTATAAAATAGGTGATACATATGAGACTGCACAAGTACTAGATCAGTTAAAAGATCTGGGGTTTAGA
>Ga0256843_1003697_pt1 | contig 10499 bp, 13 predicted proteins | sample AlvinellametaG_FD_191572 | JGI IMG/M metagenome (GOLD analysis project Ga0256843, IMG submission 191572) | Pompeii worm associated microbial communities from hydrothermal vent at the East Pacific Rise, Pacific Ocean - Alvinella | ecosystem: Host-associated > Annelida > Integument > Unclassified ... | reverse complement strand
GGAACATATCACCTTTGCAGATGCAGCGGTCAAGGCAAAGATGGGCGAGTTCGTCTTGGTACAGGCTGATGTGACGGATAACACAGATGAAGAGCGTGCTCTGACCAAACGTTTCGGTCTCTTCGGTCCTCCTGGTATCCTCTTTTTCAAAAAGGGTAGTGAGATCAAGAACGCACGCATCATCGGTTATCAACCTCCGGAGAAGTTCTTGGCCCATATCGAAAAACTCTAATGCGTCGTATACTCTCTTCTCTCTACATATTGGGAACCCTCCTTACTGCTGACCCGCAGTGGGCTCCAAACTATATACGTGCTTTTGAACTTGCCAAGGCGGAGGGAAAAGGAGTGATGGTGATGCTCACGCAAGACAACTGTAAAGCATGTTGGTACATGGAGAACATCGTCTTTGAAGATGAGACGCTGGTAGCAAAGATAGAGGCGTCGTTCATACCTCTTTCTCTTGACGTCCATGATGATGACATACACGGTCTGGACTTCAGTGGTACACCGACCTTCTATTTTCTGACAGGGGACGATAGAGTCATCAAACGTCTTGACGGTGTCTATAATATCAAAGAGATGACGGCAGCACTGTTAAAGATAGAGGTGCCGAAAAAAGAGGATCAGTAGTTATAAGTGTAGGTGAGCTGCAGCTTGCTTTCGTGATGTTTGTAGATCTCATCTTTTGACCGTACGGCTTCAGCAAGGATGATCGCTTTTTTGCTCAGGTCATATTCCATACCAACAGCCGCAGCATAGTAGGCACCTATCTCATTGATAGGCATACCAAAACCGTTCTCTTTCTCATAGGTCTCACTTACGAGGCCCATCTTGGCCCCATAATAGAAGTGGAGGTCTTTCTCCTGTGTCGTCAGTTCATGTTTAGCAAAGAGAAGAGAGTAGGTGCTCTTCTTCCCAAAACCATCCTCACTACTGACCTTTTTGACATCTTGGTCTACCAGGAAGTCAGACAGGACATTGGAGTCTTCTGCGAATAGTGCCGATGTCAATAATGATATAAATATAATTTTCTTCATCAAAATAATTATAGATTATATAAAATTAAAAACTTATTAATCCGGATCTCCTTACCTATTATTAGAAATTGTGATAATAACTAAGCTCGACCCAGCTGTCGACCTGGTCATGAAGACGGTCTTGTATATGACTGTTCTCAAGTGAGAGTGTTTGATACTTCTCTATAGTGTACTTAAGACCTATATTGCTCTTTAAGATGATACCGGGAGTATCGGTCTGCAGGCCATAGCCGTTTTGAGTACTGTACCCTTCGCTTACGATACCAAACGTCGTGCCATAGTAAAAAAGAAGGGCATCTCCTGTCTCTATCTGGTGTTCGGCAATGACAAGAGCATAATGGTTGCATATACCATAGGCCGATTCATGGTCACGGCTGTAGTGTTCTCCGTCGATGATGACCTTTGAACTGAGACGCTCATCTTGTGCGATAAGCAGTGTCGTAAGTAGTATTAAAAAGAAGAAGTGGGATCTTCTCATAGTGAGCTCCTTTACAGATCTGCAGGGAGTCTATGAAAAAAAGATGTGAAAATGGTGTAGAGTGGTCACGCTATCGCGGAGATAACCTTCATCTGCTCATCCTCATACATGTAGGCATGGAGCGGCAGAAGTATCAGCTGCTCTGCTGCCTGCTCAGTGAGAGGGAAGTCTCCTTGCGCATAATCCATGAAGGCGAAGGCAGGATGGAGATGAAGGGGTCTGGCAAAAGGGACCTTATACTCTATCTTCTCATGTTGAAGTCTCTTCTCGAGTGCACTGCGTTCAGAGGAGAAGATGGGATAGAAGGCATAGTTGCCCGCTGAAGTGATCTGTGGTGTAGTGATACCCGAGGCCAAAAGGGCTTCATCGTACTTTTGTACGATGGGCTTGCGTCGGGCTATCTCTTCATCGAAGATGCCAAGGTTGTGTTCGACGATAGCCGCCTGTGCCCTGTCCATACAGGCCTCGATACCGACAGATCTGTAGAGCTCTCCGTCGCGGCCCTGCGAACGCAGTTCACGTGCCTTGGCACGAAGTTCGGCGTCATCGATAAAGAGTGCGGCACCGTTACCAAAACCGTGTAGTGGCATCATCGGGTGAAAAGAGGTGGTTGCTAGTTTGGAGAGTTGACAGGAGTATCTGCCATCTTGACGTGAACCAAAGCTCTCAGCACCATCTTCTATGACACAGAGATCATACTGCTCGGCAAGAGCGTTGATACTGCTCATATCGGCGAGGTTGCTAAAAATGGAGATGGGGATGATCAGCTTGGTACGTTCTGTTATGGCATCTTCGGTCTGCTCTATATCGAGTGTCAGGTCATCAGCATTGACATCGACAAACACTACCTTTGCTCCCATGAAGAGGGCGGCCTGAACTGCAATACCTGAACCCAGAGCAGAGGTGATCACTTCATCTCCTGCTTTGAGGCCAAGGACCATGAATATCAGAAGAAAGGCGTTGTACTGTGTATTGCAGACGATCACTTCGTCACAGTCGACATATTGGGCAAGGGCTTTTTCCAAGGTAGCGATAGCGGTCGATTCGAGTGCATCATCGGTGACACTTTCGAGCAGGAGTGTGTCAAAAGATCTTTTGTGGGCTTGATACTGGCGCTCTCTGGCATTGAATTTAATGGTCATGGTCTTCCTCTATGATCTGGGCTACACGTTTTGAACTGCCGTGTCTAAGGTATTGGCGCAGTTGGATGGCATCGTTGAAGAACTTCTCCTGATCCATCGTCCGGTAGGCGTACAGTAACTTCTCTTGAGTCACCTCCTCTTGCAGGAGCTCAGGGTGCATCGCTCGGTGCTGGAACTTGTCGAACATGATGTTTCCAAGCCCGATATATCTGAAATCGAGTTTGAGTATCTTGGTCCCGATGAAGTAGTCCAACTTCTTGGCGATATAGGTCAAGACGAAGGGGGTCCCTATGAGGACCGCCTCGAGTGTGGCGGTACCGCTGCAGATAAAGGCGAAGTCACACTCATAGAGAGTCTTGTGCGGTTCATGTACGATCGTAAAACCGGAGATATCGCCGTAGAGTTCCTCGATCTGGTCGGTGAAGTGTTCCGGGATGATCAGGTAGGCTTCGCAGTCAAGGGTCTTTTGCAGGGCAATATAGTGCGGCATGAGTGCTCTGATCTCACTCTTTCGGCTGCCGGGCATAAAGGCGATTTTGTTACCGAGAGAGCGTTTCTCTTTGAGTCTCGGTATCTCATCAAGGAGCGGATGGCCGACATACTCTATGGGAGCGTCTTCAGGATAGTATGCGGGTTCGAAGGGCAAGATGGATGCAAGTCTGTCGATAGTACGGGCCAGGACCGGTATACGCTTCTTCTTCCATGCCCAGGCCTGAGGCAGGATATAGTAGACGATCTCTTTATCCGGATACTGTCTCTTGATCTTCTTGGCAAGTGGGAGGTTGAACCCGCTCGAGTCGATGAGAAGGACCTTGTCGACCTCAGGGACAAGGGCGAGCATCTTTTTGGAGAGTCCGAGGAAGAAGGGGAGCTTCTTGATAGCATCGACGATCCCCATCACAGCGAGTGCCCGTAGGTCCACGATGGGTCTACCGAGCGAAGGGTTAAAGACCCCGACCAGCTCGACGTCTCCCTGAAACTCCTTTGTCAGGGCTTCGAGATGGACATTGGCAGAGTGCTCGAAGGCAGAGACTAATATCTTCATGAACCACCGTCTCCCTCTGTCGTGAACTCGATGTCATAACGCTCTGTCTGCGGGTCGACGAAAGCATTGAGGTAGTATGCAAGGTCTTCGATCTGCTGATCACTGAGCCCTTTTGCAAAGGGGATCATCATCTCCTGTATCTGTTTGTCGGAGATCTCGGAACGAAACCGTCTGAGCTTATAGGCCAAAAAGCCTTTGGCGCGGTTTGCCAGGGCCGGATAGGTGGCCATACCTTCGGCCTTGGTCCCGTGACAGCCGTTACACCCTTTCTCGAAGTAGAGGATCTTGCCGCGTTCATAAGTGCTCTCTTCACCAAAGAGCACTGTAAAAGTGAGAAAAAGGAGTATGAGTATTCGCACGTTAAACCTTACACTGTATAATAAGGCTTATTATAGCAAAAGAGAGTGTGTATATGCTGATTATCAATGCCGTGGTGTGTGATGTAGATGGTGAACGTAGAGAAGATGTCCTTATAGAAGAGGGAAAGGTCGTTGCGACAGGTAGCGGGTTGAACAGTGAGAAGGTGATCGATGCGAAGGGGGCCTATCTGCTTCCGGGACTGGTGGATACCAATGTCCGTCTCAAAGATGCCCAGCTTAATGCTTCGACTCTGACAAAAGTGGCGGCAGAAGCGCAGAGAGGCGGTGTGACACGTCTGGTCCTTGCACCGGACTCGACACCGAGTATCAACGACAGTATCGTCCTGGAGTTCGTGCAGGCACATCAGAAGCGTGAGAGTCGTGTCGATATGATGACGACGATCGCTACAGTAGATGAAGATGAACGTCTGAGCAATATCGCGATACTGCTCAAGAACGGTGCGATGGCACCCTACATGACGACAGCGGTCAGTAACAACACAGCCTGTCGTATCGCCGAATATGTCAAGATGCATAAGAAGACACTCTTCTGCAAGGCACAGGACACCAGCCTCTCGTCTGTAGGTGTCATGGTAGAAGGTGCTGTAGCGACCCGTCTTGGTCTGGTAGGTATCCCCCCTTTCGGAGAGGTGGTCCATGTCGCCCGTATGATAGAGATCGCACGTAAGTATGAGATCGCCATCGTCTTTAAGAGTATCGCATCTCCACGTTCTATCGAATTGATCTCCAAAGCAAAAGAGGAGGGGATACAGGTCTCATGCGAGGTGAGCCTGCACCACCTTCTGGTCTGTGATGAGGCCTGCAGTGACTTCAATACGACAGCAAAGCTCAATCCACCTCTGGCACAGAAAGAGGATATGCTGGCACTGCAGAGTGCGCTAAAAGAGGGAAAGATCGATGCATTGACACTTCTTCATCAGCCAAGCTCTCCGGTCAACAAAGAGGTCGCTTTTGCTGAAGCTGCCTATGGCTGTGAGGCTTTGAGCGACGGCTACAGTCTCTACTATACCAAACTGGTCAAAAGCGGTCTTCTGAGCCTGCCGGAGCTGATCAGGCTGACGGTAGAGAACCCTGCTGCCTCGATCGCCCAAGATGCAGGCCGGATCACTGTAGGTGCGGGAGCAGATCTTCTGCTCTTCGACCCCACAGAGACGACCCTGCTTGAGAACAGACTCTCACTCTATGATGGTGAGACACTATACGGTGCTGTGACACCACTGAAGGTTTGATATGATGAAGAGACTACTACTGACACTGCTTTTGACACTGGGGCTTCATGCTGCGACACACACGGCAAAAGTTATGGAGTCGATAGACAGCGGCGGATATAGCTATATCAAGGTCGATGAAGCAGGCCAGAGCTACTGGATCGCCATGACACAACGGCCTGTCAAAAAAGGTGAGAGTATCACTTATAATGAACAAGGCTGGATGAACCAGTTTCACTCCAAGACGCTCAACCGGACTTTTGACAAGATCCTCTTTGCCTCAGATATCGCGACACCGACGACACGTCAACAGCAGCCGGCCTCTGAACCGGATGTGCTGACTTCGAAGTTCAAACAGTCCGGGACCATCACGATCGCTGAGCTCTTCGCCCATAGAGAACGTTATGCCGGACAGAAGGTCCGCGTACGGGGAGAGGTGACCAAGACCTCTGCACAGATCATGAAGCGTAACTGGGTACACCTGCAAGACGGCAGCCGTTATAAAGGTCAGGATGATCTTGTCTTTACCAGCAGTGAGAAGATGCCCCCTGAGGGCAGTGTGATCACGGCAGAGGGAAGGGTGGTGATCGACAAGGACTTTGGCTACGGTTACTTCTATCCGGTGATCGTTGAAGGTTCGACCTTCTCGGCACAATAGGACCTTGATGCAACAGATCACCTGGTCATCGCTGATCGAAGCGACCAGACCTTATCGTACAAAGATCGTCGTCGCACAGTTCGTGGCACTTCTGGCCGTTCTGGTATCGCTGCCGATACCGCTTCTCTTCCCTCTCTTGATCGATCAGGTCATCTTGGATAAACCTGCAGGCCTTGTCACTCTGCTGCAGCGTCTTTTCGATCCCAGTGAACCCTACTACTATATCTTGATCATCCTGGGTGTGACCCTCTCTCTGCGTCTGCTCTATGTGCTCTTGAACGTAGTACAGCTTCGTCTTTTCATCGGGCTTTCCAAGTCGATCATCTTTACGATCCGCAAACGCCTTCTTGAACATCTTGAGAAGGTCTCGGTCTCTGAATATGAAGCACTTGGCGGAGGCGGTGTCAGTGCCAAGATGGTGACCGATATCGACACAGTCGATGCCTTTATCGGGGTAAGTATCTCAAAGTTCGCAGTCTCTCTGCTCTCGCTGCTGGGGATCGCTACGATACTGCTCTATATCAACTGGAGGCTTGGGTTGATCATTTTAGTGATCAATCCGGCGGTGCTGATGCTGACCGTCTATCTTGGACGTCGGGTCCGTAAGCTCAAGGCCTTGGAGAACAAGCGTGTCGAGGCTTTTCAGAACGATCTGAGTGAGACCCTTGACCTCTTTGTCCAGATAAGGGCGTTCAACCAGGAGAAGCACTATATCAAGAAGATGATCGCCAATGCCAGAGCGATCAAAGAGGCTTCGACCGCTTTTGGATGGAAGAGTGAGGCTGCTGGACAGCTCTCGGGTTTTGTCTTCCTCTCTGGTTTTGAGTTCTTTCGTGCCACCTCCATGATCATGGTCCTCTTCTCTGACCTCTCCCTGGGTGAGATGTTCGCGGTCCTGGGCTACCTCTGGTTCATGGTGACACCGCTGCAGGACTTTCTGCAGATCATCTTTTCTTATCAGAATGCCAACAGTGCCCTGGAGCGTCTCAATGCACTGCTTGCACTTAAACAGGAACCGCAATATCCGCATCTTCATAACCCTTTTGCACAGAGCGATACGAACACGCTTCGTCTGGAGCACGTCTCGTTCAGCTATGGTGAGAAAGAGGTGATCCATGATGTCTCTATGGAGATCCCCAGAGGAAAGACGGTCGCGCTGCTGGGTTCGAGCGGGAGTGGCAAGAGCACTTTGGCCCAGATCATCCTGGGACTCTATCCTAATGACAAAGGGACGGTCTATATCGATGACATCCCGGTAGAGGAGATCGGTCTGGACGTGGTCCGTGACAACATCGCACTGGTCCTTCAGTCTCCGCGTATGTTCAATGACACCTTGAGACAGAACTTGACTCTGGGCCGTGAGGTAGATGATGAGACCCTCTACAAGGCCTTGAGCATCGCGCAGTTCGATACCGTCCTGGAAAAGCTGGAGAAAGGTCTGGATACGATGATCGGTAAAGAGGGTGTGCGTCTCTCCGGTGGTGAGCGTCAGCGTCTGGCTATCGCCCGTATGCTGATCCACCGCCCCAACCTCGTCATCCTGGACGAGTCTACCTCTGCGCTTGATGTCCATACAGAGAAAGATCTCTTTACCTCTTTGGCAGATTTTCTGGAGGGCAAGAGTATCCTTATCATCGCCCACCGTCTCAGCAGTGTCGAACATGCGGATTACATCTATGTCCTCAACGATGGTCATATCGTCGAATCAGGTACACCTGAGGAGTTGATGCAGGAAGCGGGACACTACAGACAGTTCGTGGATGAGCAGCGATGAGTAGCTCTTTTGTTCCGATGAGCGGCTTCTCCAATCCGCATCTTCAGACCATCCTGCCCACCCTTCTTAACCGAAATGAGCAGGTCCATTTTGAACATGAACGTCTCGAGCTTGAGGATGGAGACTTCCTCGATCTTGCCTGGCATGCACTTCCTGTTCTGGATGAACGCCCCATCATCGTCATCTTTCATGGCCTTGAGGGTTCTGTCTACTCTCCCTATGCTTTTCGACAGATGCGTGCTCTGGATACTGCCGGGTTCAACTCGGTGGTGATGCACTTTAGAGGCTGCTTTAAAGAGGAGAACCGTCTGCCAAGAGCCTATCATAGTGGTGAGACAGGGGATGCCCGGTTCGTTATCGAGCATCTGCACCGGCAGTTCCCCGAGCGTCAGTTGGGTGCCATAGGTTACTCTCTGGGCGGGAACATGTTGATGAAGCTGCAGGGTGAGTGGGGTGATGCATCACCGCTTTTTGCTGCGGTGAGTGTCTCCGCACCTTTGCGGCTGGAGATGACGGCTGACCATATCAACAGAGGACTCTCCCGTTTTTATCAGAAGCTGTTGATGGACAGTCTGAAGAGACGACTTTTACAGAAGTTCGAGCATCATGACTATGAGGATCTCATCGGTCTTAAAAAGGAACAGGTCTCCGGATGGCGCAGTTTTTGGGAGTATGATGACCTCTTTACCGGTCCGGTACACGGTTTCAAAGGGGCTGAAGATTACTATGAACGTTCAAGTGCAGCACCTTATCTCCCTCAGATAACCAAAGAGACGCTGATCATCCATGCCGAAGATGACCCTTTCATGCCCCCGGCCGTACTTCCTGAGCCAGATACCCTGCCGGAGAACATACATATAGAGTTGAGTGCACACGGGGGACATGTCGGTTTTGTGAGCGGTACACTCTACCGGCCGAGATACTGGCTGGAGGAGCGTATACCCCGTTTCTTCAGGGAAAAAATAGCCTTAAAGTGACGGTATAAGAAAAGAATTAATAAATTAGGCTTATAATTGATGATATAGAGGTCATATCGATCAAAGGTACTCTTTTGAAAAAATATTTCTATCCGCTCTTTATCCTCTTTGCGACGCTGATCTTCTTACTCATAGAGAATCTTTTTGCCATCGATAAAGAGATCAACTATTTTGGCCTCTCCATCTACGGCAGTATGTCTTTGATCATGCTGATCTCACTCTTTGTCGTTCAGAAGATCGTCTCGATCAAAGAGGTCTACTTCTATCTCTCTGCCGGTTTTAGTTTTGCATACATCTCCCTGTTCATCCGAACGGTCGAAGCGATCCATGTCTATCCGATAGAGAAGATCTATGTCTTTGAGGACCTCTTCCGACTGGTCGGTTTCGGTTTTGTGATCATCGCCATCATCAAGTGGATCAAACATGATGAGGAGGTGAAGGAGAAGCTTCTGGAGCTGGCGAGCATAGATGATCTGACCGGTATCATGAACCGCCGTGTCTTTGATATGGAGCTAAAGCGTGATTTTGTCAATGCAAAGCGTTATCGAAAATCATTGTCACTTATCACGATCGACCTGGACCATTTTAAAGAGATCAATGACAAGCATGGTCACTTCTTTGGTGATCTGGTCTTGAAGATGTTTGCAAAAGAGGTCGCTTCGACACTGCGAGAGGGTGACATCTTCAGTCGTTGGGGCGGTGATGAGTTCTGTATCATCCTGCATGAGACCAATGGTAAGAATGCGATGAAGGTGGCAGAAAAGATCCGTTTTGCAGTGAAGAACATCCATGTCAAGACAGACAGTGCTCCGATCTATTTTACGGTGAGCCTGGGTGTGACAGAACTGCATGTCGAGGACAGTGATCCGATGGTCTTGATAGACAGAGCAGACAAGGCCCTTTACCAGGCAAAAGAGAGTGGAAGGGACAAGACGGTACCTCAGTAGATGACTGAGCTGATCTCCAGAGGAGATCGTGTCTTTCTAAAAGACACTGGAGTTTCTGAACTCGGCGATCTCGGATTCGACCATCTCATCGATCATGATGGTATAGATCTCTTCGAGGAGGTTTGCTGACATCCCAAGTGCAAGGGCTTTGTGGCGTACCTTGGTGATGATCTCATTGATACGCTCAGGGTTCTTCACTTCATCAACGGTGTTCTTAAAACGTGCAGCCTGCTTGATATAGCCGTTACGCGCTCCGATAAGCTCGACGATCTGGTCATCTAGCTTATCGATCTCTGTACGTACTTCTTCTAATGATTTACACTCTTTTAGTTCCATGTTGATTACCTTCTGTATGATAAGGTTATTATAGTGGTTATGGGTAAATGATGGTAGTATTAAAAGTGTATGAAAAGAGAGATGTGCCGCTTGGGCACAGAAGTGTGTTGTAAGCTTTAGTCGGCACGGATAAGCTGTGCAGAACCGATGATCAGGGTGATGTCTGTCGCCTCTCCGTCAATATCTTTGACCACTTTAAGCTGTGCATCTGAAGAGGCGTTGTCTACACGGTCTCCTGTCATGACAGCGTAGCTTCTGTCGATGACCATGTTGATGACACCTGGGTCGTCTTGCTGTGTGGCAGCAGGTTCGTCGCTCTCACCGCAGCCGATGAAAAGCAGGGTGATGAATAGTAGCGTGTATCTCATCTCTTCTCCTAGAAAGTGATTCCGTCAGCTGGGACGGTAGTGATGATCTCGACAGTGTTGTTCGTCTCTGTCGTCGAGATGATGTTCTCTGCACCGATGATGTCATAGTAGTACGCCATCACAAGTCCTTTAAGATAGTTTATAAAACG
>Ga0256843_1003694_pt1 | contig 10504 bp, 7 predicted proteins | sample AlvinellametaG_FD_191572 | JGI IMG/M metagenome (GOLD analysis project Ga0256843, IMG submission 191572) | Pompeii worm associated microbial communities from hydrothermal vent at the East Pacific Rise, Pacific Ocean - Alvinella | ecosystem: Host-associated > Annelida > Integument > Unclassified ... | reverse complement strand
CCATCCCATTCTCGTCGCCGCCATTACCGCCTCCATCAGCGGGGACGAGACGATGGTGATCTCCGCGCTGCTTCACGATGTGGTGGAGGACACCCCCTACGGCATCGAAGAGATCGGTAGGCGGTTTGGTCCCGACGTCCAGCATATCGTCGAGGGACTGACCAAGATTATGGCGATCCGGGATGAGAAGCTGATCCCTTCCGACTCCAATGAAAAGCTCATCACCTCGGCCCTGACGTTTCGCAAAATGCTGATCGCCTCGATCAGTGATGTCCGGGTATTGATCATCAAACTCTGTGATCGGCTTCACAATATGCTGACACTTGACGCACTGCCGACGGCCAAGCAGCTGCGGATCAGTGAGGAGACCCTGGTGGTCTATGCACCTATCGCGCATCGGTTGGGGATTTCAAAGATCAAAAACCTTCTGGAGGATTTGAGCTTTCGTTATATCTACCCGGATGATTACGCGCGGATCGATGAATATATCAAAGCCAATCATCAGAGTCTGCACATCCGGCTCAACTCCTTCATCGGAAAGGTGAAGAATACGCTTTGTCAGCGGGGATTTCACCGTTTCGACTTCGAAGTGATCGGTCGGGTCAAACACTACTACTCCATCTACCTCAAAATGCATCGCAAAGGGATCGGGATCGATGAGGTCCTGGATCTGCTGGCGGTCCGGGTGATTGTCAAGGAGCCGATCGAATGCTATACGGCTCTGGGAGCGCTGCATCTGGAGTTTACGCCGCTCATCTCCCGTTTCAAGGATTATATCGCTCTCCCAAAAGACAACGGGTATCAGACAATCCATACGACACTTTTCGACGACGAGAGTATTGTCGAAGCGCAGATCCGTACCGAACGGATGCACCATCTGGCCGAGTATGGAATCGCTGCGCACTGGAAATACAAAGAGGGCGAAGAGGGAGAAGAATCCCAGGTCAATCTGGAGTGGCTCAAGAGCCTGCCCTACCAGGATGACTCGATCGAAGAGTTTTACGAGATGGCCAAGAACGATCTCTTCAGCGAGGATATCGTGGTCTTTTCTCCCAAAGGGGACTACTTTACACTGCCCAAAGACGCCGTGGCGCTTGATTTTGCCTATGCGATCCATTCGGAGATCGGCGATCGGGCTACGGCGGCGATCATCAACAAGGAACGGGCTTCGTTGCTGACTATTCTCAAAAACGGTGACATCGTTCGGATCGTTACCCAGGAGGAGCCGATCCTGCACTGTTCCTGGCTCGATACGGTCAAGACCTCCAAGGCCAAAGAGGGGATCCGCTCCAACTGCCGGGCCCGAACCCGGGAGGTCAATGAGTTGACGGGGTACAATATTCTGGCGACGATCTTCGACAAACGCCCCGAAGCGATTCGCCGGATTCTGCAGAATGCGGGAGCCGAAGGAGGGATTCAGCGGGTTCCCGAACATATCGACGTCCTGCGTGAAAAGATTCATCGCATCGCCAAACAGGAACAGATCCGTGAGGTGCGGCGTTGGGAAGTCTTCAAAAGAGGATACAAAAAGCCGGTTTTCAAAAAGATTGATCATCTCAATTTCTTTACGAACAAGCCGATCGAGAAGGTGGAGTTCGATTTCTGCTGTCACCCCAAAGCCGGTGATGACATCGTGGCCTTCTATAAGGAAAACCGGGCTATTATTCACCATAAACTCTGCCGCAACGCCTATGGGAAGATTCAGGCGGGAGAGCCGATGCTTTTCGTCCAGTGGTTCAGCTCAAAACTGGCGCGATATCGTCTGATCGTAGCGCTGCAGAATCAAAAGGGAGTTTTGGCCCGTCTCTTGACCCGCCTTTCCCAAATCGGGCTCAATGTCACCAGTATCGAACTGGGGATCTACAGCAGCGACAGTGCCGAATACTGTCAAATCGAGGTGGAATCGGAGCGGGCGGACAAGAAAGAGATCGCCCGAGAGGTCTCCCGGCAGTTCAAACTGGTGGAGATCGCTCCCCTGGGCGATGCCTACAATCAAAAATAAGAACGAGGAGAGAGTATGCCGGTAGCCAAGGCGCTCAGAGAGATCGAACGGGGAACCGCCGAAATCATCGATCGGGAACGGATCGAAACCCTGGTCCGTAATTTTTACGAAAAGGGAGAGCGTTACAAAGTGAAGCTGGGACTTGATCCCACCGCTCCGGACCTGCATCTGGGCCATACGGTGATTCTTCAAAAGCTGGCCGCCTTTCAGCAGCACGGCGCCATCGTCCAGCTGTTGATCGGAGATTTTACCGCGATGATTGGTGATCCCACGGGCAAGAGCGAGACCCGCAAAGTCCTGGATCGCGAAACGGTCCAGGAGAACGCCAAGACCTACCAGGAACAGGCCTTCAAAATCCTCGATCCCGAAAAGACCGAGTTGATGTTCAACTCCACCTGGCTCGATGCGCTGGGGGCTGCCGGACTGATTCAGCTGACGACCCAGTACAACGTGGCCCGGATGTTGGAGCGCGACGACTTCGAAAAGCGCTACAAGTCGGGGCAGTCCATCGCTGTCAGCGAGTTTCTCTATCCGCTGCTCCAGGGCTATGACAGTGTGGCGATGGAGTGCGATATCGAGCTGGGAGGAACCGATCAGAAGTTCAATCTCCTAATGGGCCGGCACCTTCAGCGTGCCTACGGAGTGGGCAAGGAGCAGGCGGTGCTGATGATGCCGATCCTCGAAGGACTCGACGGCGTTCAGAAGATGTCCAAAAGCCTGGGCAACTATATCGGCATCAGCGAGCCGGCGAAGGATATCTACGCCAAGGTTCTTTCGATCTCCGACGAACTGATGTGGCGCTACTACGAGCTGCTCAGTACCCGGAGCCTGGATGAGATCGCCGAGATGAAACGACAGGTCGAACGCGGAGAACTCCATCCCAAGAAGGCCAAGGAGATGCTGGCTCTGGAGATCACCGCCCGATTCTACGATGAGGCGGCAGCACGGGAAGCCAAGGAGGCTTTCGACTCCCTCTTCAAGCAGAAACAGATTCCCGATGATATTCCCGAAGTGGACGTGGAGGCGGGAACCTGGATCTGCAAAGCCCTGGTGGACGCCGGGTTGGAGCCTTCCAACTCCCAGGCACGACGGGATATCAAGCAGGGAGCGGTACGGATCGATCAGGAGAAGATCTCCGACGATCAGCTCAAACTGGAGCCCGGCGAGTACATTCTCCAGGTGGGCAAACGAAAATTCGCGCGGGCGAAAGTGGGGTAAATCATGGAACTGAAACCTTTGAGAATCGGAAAGCATGTCATCGAGAAGCCCATCATCCAGGGGGGCATGGGGCTGGGAATCAGCTGGGACCGCCTGGCGGGCAGCGTCAGCCGAGAAGGGGGGCTGGGGGTGATCAGCTCCGTAGGGACCGGCCTCTATGAAAACCGGGCCTACGCCGAGAAGCTCATGGGCGACGGCCGTCCCTACGAAGTGGAGAACTTCTACTCCCGCAAAGCGTTGTTCAAGATCTTCGAAAATGCCCGCAAGCTCTGTGGCGACAAGCCTCTGGCCTGTAACGTGCTCTACGCCATCAACGACTATGACCGGGTGGTGCGGGACTCCTGCGAAGCGGGAGCCGACATTATCATCACCGGTGCCGGGCTGCCCTTGACCATGCCCGAAGCAGCCAAAGGCTATCCCGACGTGGCCCTGGTGCCTATCGTCTCGACTGCCAAGGCATTGCGGATTCTCTGCCGTCGCTGGGAGAAGGCCCACGGACGGCTGCCTGACGCGGTGATCGTCGAGGGGCCCCTCTCCGGCGGTCACCAGGGATTCAAGTACGACGACTGCTTCAAGCCCGAGAATCAGCTCGAATCGATTCTTCCCCCCGTGGTGGAAGAGGCGAAAAAGTGGGGTGATATTCCCGTCATTGCCGCCGGAGGTGTCTGGGATCACGACGATATCATTCGGATGATGGAGCTGGGCGCCGACGGGGTCCAGCTGGGGACCCGTTTCATCGGGACCGAGGAGTGCGATGCCAGTGAAACCTTCAAGCAGACGATCATCGAAGCGAAGGAGGAGGATATCAAACTCTTCAAATCTCCCGTCGGTTATCCCGCCCGCGGCGTCAAGACCGAGCTGCACCGTCGGATCGAGGAGGGGACCGCCCCCAAGATCGCCTGTATCTCCAACTGTGTTGCTCCCTGTCACCGGGGTGAGGAGGCCAAGGTTGTCGGATATTGCATCGCCGATCGTCTGGGCGATGCCTACGAAGGCAAACGGGAAACCGGTCTTTTCTTCACCGGGGCCAACGGGTACCGCCTCAACGAGATTATCACCGTCAAAGAGTTGATGGACAAACTGGTCAATGGCGAGTAGGACCCTTCGGGAATTCAGATCGTTCAAAGTCCCGTTTCTTTTCCTGGCAATTTTTTTCCCTTTATGGCTCTTTGCCGTCAATCATTTGACGGAGATGAAGATGGGGTACAATCGTCTGACGCTCCATTTTGAAAAGCCTTTTTCCCAAAATGATATCCGGACCTTTGTTCTCCGGGGAAAAAGCTCCCTGCGCTATGTCTTCGATCTGAAAAACTGCCGTCTGGCTTCGAAAAACCTCACGAAAGATCTCAAATATTCGGAGAAGATCCGCTCGATCCGTGTCGGTCAGTATCGGAGCCATACTGTCCGCATCGTCGTGGAGACGCCGGAGCCCTATGCGGTGGCCCACTATCCGCTCGATGACAGGAACTACGCAATCGTTCTTCCCAAAGGTTCCAGTGATCTGAGCAGTGCCATCAAAGGACTTTTTGCCGGTCTGGGAAAAAAGAGCGGCACGGCTTCCCCTGTTTCGGGCGGGGATCGTGGAAGCAAAACGGTGCGGCACTCCGGATCCAAGACTTCCGGGAAAACGACGGCCCAAAGCCGAATCATGAAAAAAAATACTCCCCTCCGCCCCCATAGGCGGTATACGATTATCGTCGATCCCGGACATGGAGGACATGACAGCGGAGCGATGGATCCGACGCATCGTTACTGGGAGAAGCGGGCGGTGCTGGCGATCGCGCTGAAGCTGCGCCATCATTTGAAAAAGATGGGCTTCAATGTCGTGATGACCCGAAGTTCTGATCGATTCATCAAACTTCACCGTCGTACCCGGTATGCCAACCTCAAACACGGAGATGTCTTCGTCTCGATTCACGCCAATGCCGTGGGGCGCCTCAGCCGCGCCGGAAGCGTACACGGTGTGGAGACCTACTTCCTCTCTCCCGCCCGAAGTGCCCGGGCCCGTCGTGTCGCGGCGAAGGAGAACTCCATCGCGTTCAAAAAATATTACAAATCGAGCATGAATACCTTTCTCAAGACTCTGACCCGCTCCAAGATCATCCTCTCGAACAAACTGGCCCTGGATGTACAGAGCAGTATGCTGAGCCGTCTGCGTGAGATCTATCGGGGCGTGAGTGACGGCGGGGTGCGTCCCGCACCTTTCTGGGTGCTGGTAGGGGCAGAGATGCCCGCCGTACTGGTTGAGACGGGTTACATCACCCATCCCTGGGAGAAGAAACGCCTCTACGATCCGAAATATCAGGATCGTCTGGCCCGGGGCATCGCCGAAGGGATCGCCCGCTATCTACGCAACCGGGAACGGGAGCTGGAGTAGTCTGTCGGGTGACATATGTTGCCGACGGCTGTTTTTATAGCTTTTTCAACTCCTGAATCAGACGGTAGGTTGCTTTGGTGTCCTTGTCCAGAATTTTCCAGATCGGTGGGAGCGCGATGGTTCGCTCCAGCCAGCCGAGATGGCGGAAGAGGCTGTGCAGACGACGGTCGAAATCGTCGTTGCCGCTGACGGAGCGATAGTAACTGATCTGCTCCGGATAGTCCATCGGAATCCGGTCTTTGGCGAAGGAGAAGAGCAGGAGAAAGAGGTCGCGCAGCTGAAGTGTCTCTCGATCGATTGCCGGGTCGAAACGCTCTTCGAAATCGATAAAGTGGATTTTTCCATCTGACCAGGTGAGGTTTCTCAGTTGGGAGCCTCCGTGGTATTCGCCGCTCCGATGAAGTGCGCCCAGTGCTTCGAATATTTGACGGACCCGGGCGTCATTGCGTTCCCGGCGGTAGAGCAGATCCCGAAGGACCGGTCCGGTGTCGCTCATGACGAACCAGGCGTCCGTCGTCAGGAGAATTTCCGGAACCGGATGGCCTGATGTGCCCAGGCGTCGGATCTTGTCGGACTCGTAGGCCCGGGCCTGTGCGGCATCCTGACGGAGAACCGGGACAAGAAGCGGGAAGCGGCTCAGGTGCCAGACCGCCCGGTGCAGAAGGTTGGAGCCGGTGGGGCGTCCCCGTTTGAGCCAATAACGCTGTCCCTGATATTCGAAAGAGAGTATCTCCTTTTTCGGGGCAGTGCGGGCAGCCGCTTCCGCCGCACTTCTCAGGTCAGGCATCGTTGCTGTGCTCCAGTTGACCGACCAGTCGTCGGTACTCTTCACACTGTTCCATCAGGATTTCCGGCCGGTCGAGACAGAGGATTCTCCCCCCTTTGAGGACGGCGATCCGGTCGGCGTGTTCGACGGTGCTGAGACGGTGAGCGATGATGATGGTGATCCGCTCTTTGGAGATCCGCTCCACCGCTTCGACGATTTTGCGTTCGCTCTGCGTGTCCAGGGCGCTGGTGGCTTCATCGAAGATGATGATCTTCGGATCGACATAGAGTGCCCGGGCGATGGCGATCCGTTGGCGCTGTCCTCCCGAGAGGTTGGAGCCGTGTTCATGGAGCGGAGTATGGATTCCGCCCATCTCTTCCACAAATTCCCAGGCGTTGGCCTCTTTGAGTGCCCGGATCACCTGTGCCTCGTCGATGGCTTTGCCGTAGGCGACGTTGGCGGCGACGGTATCGTTGAAGATATAGACTCGTTGGGTGACGATTGAGATCGCGTCTCGGAGGCTTTTGAGCTCATAGTTTTGCAGGGGCTCGCCGTCAAGGAGAATCTCTCCGCTCTCGGGATCATAGAAGCGAACAACAAGATTGACGATAGAGCTTTTCCCGCCGCCGCTGTCACCGACCAGCGCGAGTTTTTCTCCCTTTCGAATGCTGAAGTTGATTCCCCGAAGCGCCTTTTTGTCATCGTAGCTCAGGTGGACATCCCGAAACGCCAGTTCCCGGGCCTCTTTCACCTCTTGATTGCCCTGAGCGACGATGGAAGGACGCTGATCCAGGAGGAAGAGGATCCGCTCGCTGGCGGCGAGGGCGTTTTGGAGCTGATTGTAGATGGAGGTGATCCGTTTGATGGGAGTATAAAGCATGAAGAGCGCAGTCAGGAAGGAGAAGAAACTTCCCACACTCATGTGTCCGTCGATCACCTGGTGTCCGCCGACGATGATGACGATCGCGGCGCCCACGGCCCCCATCGTCTCCATGATGGGGTCAGAGAGCTGGGAAGTTTTGACCGTTTTCATATTGAGTCGGAAGTAGTCCATATTCTCTTTGGCGAACTTTTCATGCTCGAACTTTTCGGCGGAACGGGCTTTGATGATTTCGATATTGTTGAAGATCTCCGCCAGTCGGGAGGTGATGTCGGAGGTCTTCTCCTGGGATTTGTGGGAGAGTTTTTTGAGCTTTTTGGCGATGAGGCTCAAAGGCAGGACAACGGCGGGAAGTCCAATGAGAGCGAAGAAAGCGAGTTGGGGGCTCTGATAGACGACGACACCCAGAAGACCGATACTGATGAGTATCTGTCGTGCGAGTTCCGGAAGCATTGTCGAGACGATGGTACGGATCTGACCAACATCGTTGATGTTTCGGCTGATGAGCTCTCCGGAGCGGAAACGATGGAAGAAGCTCAGATCCATGGCCAGCAGCCGTTCGAGCATCTGGTTGCGTACCCGGCGGATGATATCCTGACCGATCAGGGCGGAGTAGTAGACCTGGATATATTTGCCCACGCCCTTCATCGCGTAGACCAGAATGATGGCATAAGGAAGAAGATTCAGCGCGTGGACATTTTTGGCGATAAAAATCTTGTCCAGAACCGGTTTGACCAGATAGGCGGAAGCCGAGGCCCCGGCGGCGGAGAGGATTGTTCCGAACACGGCCAGAACGAAATAGGGGATATAGTCGTGCCAGTAGGGAAGGACCAGACGACGAAAAACGACCTTCAGATCTTTCATCGGTTCCTCTCGGGGAAGTGTTGAGTGTTGAGTGTTGAGTGCGGAGAGTGGACGGTGCCCATCTCGCGGATTTTCCGTTCTGTTCGGAGGCGGATACTTTCAGCTTCCGTTGCGGCGACGGCCGATTTTTTATCGAGCAGCAAAGATTCGGGATTTTGTAAGAATGTGTTCATCGACAACTTAGAGGATTCCCACGGCGTCGCGGACGATCTGCATCTTTTCCGAGGCAATGGATCGGGCTTTTCGGGCGCCTTCATCGAGGATGGCGTAGACCTCGTCGGGATGATCCAGATAATCTTGCCGTTTCTCCCGCGCTTCGGCGAAGTGTTCCCAGATCAGTTCCTTGAGCTCCTTTTTGAAGTGGCCGTAGCCGAAATCACCGCTGCGATAACGTTCGGCCAGATCAGCCTTTTGGTCTTCGTCGAGGAAGAGAACGGCCAGGGCATAGACATTGCAGCTTTCGGGATCGAGCGGTTCTCCCAGGGGAGTGGAATCGGTGACGATCTTGTTGCAGCGCTTCTGCAGGGCCTTCTCCTCCATGAAGATTTCGATGGTGTTGCCGTAGCTCTTGGACATTTTGGCACCGTCGATCCCGGGGACGGTGGCGACGGACTCTTCGACCAGGGCTTCGGGAACAGTGAAGATTTCACCGTGTTCATTATTGAATTTGATCGCGATGTCCCGGGTCATCTCCAGGTGTTGGATCTGGTCCTTGCCTACGGGGACCTTCTGGGCGTCATAGAGGAGGATGTCGGCCGCCATGAGGACCGGATAGCTGAATAGCGCATGGCTGGGCGCGATCCCTTTGGCGACCTTGTCTTTGTAGCTGTGGGCCCGCTCCAGGAGTCCGACCGGCGTGTAACGGGAGAGAATCCAGTAGAGTTCGAGAACCTCTTTGACCTGGCTCTGGACCCAGAAGATCGTTTTGGAAGGATCGATTCCCAGAGCGAGAAAGTCTACGGCGACCTCGAAAGTATTCTGTTTGAGCTCTTTGAGATCCGCTCCGCCGCTGAGGGCATGGTAATTGGCGATAAAAGCAAAAAGCTGGTGTTCTTCCTGGAGGCGCAGCATCTGGGCGATGGCACCGAAGTAGTTGCCGATGTGAAGCTTGCCGGAAGGTTGGATGCCGGAGAGTACGCGCATAAGTATTTCCCTGTCAGAAAATTTTTGTGATTATACCGAGAATGCGCGGGGAGAGTCTGAGAAAAGATCTCCGGAGAGTAATTTGCGGGTAAGTCAATCCCTCTACAATGACAGGGTCCAAAGAGCCTCTTTGGATGAATCAACGAAAGGAGGAAAATGAATGAGAAAACTTCTCACAGCGACCGCAATTGCTCTTCTGACCGGAAGCATGGCGGTCAGTGCGGCTGAAGCAACCAAGACCGCCGATCCGGCAAATGCCGCCGCATCTGAAGTCACAGACGGTGCACAGCAGGCTGCATCCCAAGCCGAAAATGCAGCCGAGAGCAATGCCAGCGAAGCTACAAAAGGTATGAAAGAGGTCCGGTAAACTCTCTTTCTCCCATCTGCCTATCCTATTTCTGTCTTTTCATTTCTGTTTTTCAAACATATGCGTCCCGCCCCCTCCGGGGGGTGTTCTCTCACTCCTCTTCACTTCGTTCTCCCCGTTTTCGTGCCACGATCTCCAGAGGAACCCCTTCGAAATCGAACTGCTCACGCAGGATATTGGCCAGATAACGCCGATAGCTGAAGTGGAGCAGCTCGGGTTTGTTAACCACCAGGGCGATGCGGGGCGGTTTGGTGGCGAACTGGGTGGCGAATTTGATCCGGACCACCTGGCCGTGGTGGCTGGGGACGTGGTGGCGGCGGATGGCGTACTGGATCACCTCGTTGAGTTTACTGGTGGGGATGCGCCGTTTGTAGCGTTCGTAGATCGCCGTGAGTTTGTCCAGGATCTTCACGACCCGCTGTTTGGTCTTGGCCGAGACGGTGAGGATCGGGGCGTAGTGGAGAAACTTCAGCTCGTCCCGGATCTCCTCGATCGTCTCTTCGTAGCTCTTCTCTCCTCGGATATCCCACTTGTTGACGACGATAAGGGCGCCGAGCTTGTATCGGTCGATAAGCCCGGCGATCCGTTCGTCCAGCTCGGTCACTCCGGCGGTGGCGTCGATGAGGAGGATGGCGATGTCGGCCTGCTCCAGCATCTTCTCCGTGCGGCCCAGAGCGTACTTCTCGATGCCCAGGATCCTGGAGCGGCGTCGGATGCCGGCGGTGTCGACGAAGGTGATCTCGTAGTCGTTGTGGGTAATCGTTTCGTCGACGGGGTCGACGGTGGTGCCGGCCACGTCGCTGACCACGGAGCGCTCTTCGCCCAGCAGGGCGTTGAGCAGGGAGCTTTTGCCCACGTTGGGGCGGCCCAGGATGGCGACCTTGAAG
>Ga0256843_1003693_pt1 | contig 10508 bp, 9 predicted proteins | sample AlvinellametaG_FD_191572 | JGI IMG/M metagenome (GOLD analysis project Ga0256843, IMG submission 191572) | Pompeii worm associated microbial communities from hydrothermal vent at the East Pacific Rise, Pacific Ocean - Alvinella | ecosystem: Host-associated > Annelida > Integument > Unclassified ... | reverse complement strand
TGACTTTGGTTTTATGTAAAATCTTTTTTAAGAATTTCAATACAATATTTATATAAATTATTTTTTTCAGTAAAACTTTTTATATTCTAAACGAGTTGATGCTATTGACCTAAAAGTATTTTTATCAGAAGCTGAATCTTGCGAGAAATAAAGTTACGTATATCAATTCTCCATTTATACAGTTTTTGTGTATTATATTGCTTTTTCATCAATTCAATACTACGAAGTGTTACTTCTACCTCACAAGGTTCATTTTTTAACGGATCGATGTACAAAGGGTAACATATCAGTGTGGCAGCTACCAGTTCATCCAAAGTTCGCTGCTTTGTTCTGCGTTGACACACTTTGGCATCTTCGGTCAATCCCCACCCGGCATAAAAGGGCATGCCATAAGTAAAGACCTTTTTCCCACGCATCAATGCTTCAAACCCTACCAGTGAGGTCATCGTATGTACCTCATCACAATAGAGCAAAACAGAGTCAAGGCTTACATCTGTAATAATAGTATCGGCATACTGCAACGCTTCTGAGGCAGGAATGTTCCCTTTTCGGTTACCCGCAAGCACATCAGGGTGTGGCTTATAGATAATATAGGCTTCAGGAGAACGTTCTCTGGCAGCTTGCAGCAGTGCAATATTACGCATACCGTCTGCACCATACACAATGGAGGCATCATCCTCTACCTGTCCAGGTACCACAACGATGGTCTTCCCTGCCTCGTACCCCTCAAGGGTCAGTGCCTTGTCCGGACTTGCATTGTATTTCGATATCTTCTTCTCGACAAGATATTCACGTAGTGCTTTGGCCCGAGAGAGAAGTACTTCATCAAAATGTTGCGTATTGAGTATGTGCTCCAGGTCACTTGGCTGTGTCGGGTCAAAGTAGATCCCTCTACTGTCAATTACCTGCGAGTAGGGTTTGGTCAAGTCTGATCCCAACGAAACCGAACGGACAAAGCCATCTTCAACACGAAAAAGTGCTATCCCCTTCTCTTTGGCATACGCCTCTACCTCATCAAAGGATTTACGCCCCCAAATATAAATTTCACTCTTAACATCAAGCCCTCTTTTTTGTGCCGATAACAAGTCGGTACAAAAGTAGTTTCTTCCCTCTTTTGGGAAAAAAGATACAATATATCCCCTTTTCCAGCGGGAAAAGCCAAAGAAATAACGATCAGTGGTGCAATGCATTTTTATACTCACATTGTCTCTTCTTTCAACGTTGAAAGTTTGTGTTTCAAAATAATCTTCCCTGCTTCTACACCTGGCTGATCATAGGTATTGACATCAATCAGCTCTCCAACAAGAGAGGTTAAAAGTTCATAGTAGAAGATCAATCCACCAATATGCTCTGCACTGACCGTAGGCAGGGTAATGAGATCAACAGGAATATCGTTCTGTTCCAGCAGTGCCTCCATAACAGAGTCACACTGCATATTGATCAACTGCTCAAAAGGCAGGTCATTTAGTACATCCAATGACTCCAGGTTTGGCAGAGAGATATCTGGTATTGCAATGCAATCATTAAAATTCTCTATCTTGATGAAGGTCATTGACTTGTCACGTGTTCCTTCCATAACAAGCTGCAAAAATGAGTGCTGGTCTTTTGGGCCTATCAAACCAATGGGTGTAAGCCCCACATGAAACGCCGAGTGACGCTGATGCTTCCCAAGGCTCTCTCCCCAAAGTTGTACATACCACTCACAAAAGTACTTTAAAGACTCAGAGTACGCAAAGATACAGTTAATGTGATAGTGCATATGGTTCTTGGCATAATAGGCCGCTTTTTTTAGCAGGGTCTCTTGCATATATCCGGCATTAAAGAAACTCTCTTTTACCTGTTTTGCCCCATCAAGCAACGATTGAATATCAACTCCGGCAAGTGCCAATGGTAACAGCCCCACTGTAGAGAGAACCGAGAAACGTCCCCCAACATTTAAAGGCAGATGTACTACCGATGCATCAATACTTTTGGCATATCTCTCTAAAGGTGAATCCGGATCGGTTACAAATGTATAGTGCTCTGCATTTGGGTATTGTGCATAGATATATTTATAGATAGCAAATGTCTCGACTGTAGTACCTGATTTTGAGATCACTAAAAAATGGGTATCTTCAAAGACCATCTTGGAGAGCAGCATCCTAATATTGATAGGGTCAGTACTCTCAAAAAAATAGAGTTTTCGTTTTAGTGATGCCTTGGGTTTTAAAAACTCATAAACCGCTTTTGCTCCCAGCGAACTTCCCCCTATTCCGATCACGGCAATAGTCGTTACAGACTCGGGTATACGCTTAACATAGGACTCTATGGCACTCACATCCTGTTCTGGCAAGCTGTAGTAACCAATATGCTCTGACTCAGCTTTCAAAGCACGCAGTGCATGCACCTGTGTCTTGGGTGCTTCAATATCAAAATAGAGTTTATTGATCACAAAGTCTCCTTTGCTCTTACAATTAGTTTATTCACCTGTGCTTCGTATACTTTTGCCAATGTTGCATCGGTTGACTCAAATCGCGTCACCAGAACCGGTGTTGTGTTGGAGGCACGGACCAATCCCCACCCCTTCTCAAAATTGATACGCACACCATCAACATCGATAATACTCTTAATCTGCGGAAAACCTTCTGGTGGGTTTTGAAGCAGTACTTTTACCTTATCGATAATAGCAAATTTCTCCTCTTCAGTCGTCTCCACCTTTATCTCTTCTGTAGAGAAGACTTGAGGCAGTGCCTCTATCTCTGCATCAAGGTCAACTCCCTGTGCAATCAGCTCGATCATACGCAGTGTTGCATAGATCGCATCATCATACCCAAAGTAGCGGTGTTGGAAGAAGATGTGTCCACTCACCTCACAAGCCAGTTCGGCACCTGTCTCTTTCATCTTCACTTTGAGGTTGGAGTGTCCGGTCTTGTACATGATCGCTTTTGCTCCTCGTCGTTCCAACTCATCATACATCACCTGAGAGCACTTCACCTCACCTATGACCGTAGGATTCTCCATACCCATCGCATAGAGCAGTGCCATCTGGTCTCCTTTGATGTTGTGCTTATGTGTTAACACAGCTATGCGGTCCGCATCGCCATCATACGCAAATGCAATCTCCCCCTCTTTGGCAAGTGCCACTTTAAGGTCGGCAAGGTTTTTCTCTTCAGAGGGGTCTGGGTGGTGGTTTGGGAATGTTCCATCAGGCTCACAGTAGAGACCTCTATAGTCAAATAAGAGTGCATCAAATATATTTTGAATCACCGTACCGGCAACCCCGTTACCACAATCGATCACGATCTTCTTTGGAAAGCCTTTCAAATGGGAAAATGCATCAACCATATAGTTAATATAGGGACGTTTGACATCAATATCTACCTTTTGTGTCCTATCAGGGATCGTATAGCTCTTTGTAGCCAATATCTCATCGGCCAGTGCATAGATCGCCTCTCCAAAAAAGGGTGCACGATCAACGGTTATTTTAAAGCCATTGTACTCTGGTGGGTTGTGAGAACCTGTGATCATTATAGAAGCATCGATCATCGCATCCAACGGTAGGTCGGATTCTTCCGAATCCGACAAAAATCTACCCATTGGCTGATAGTTCGCAAAGTAGTTTACCGGTGTTGCCACCATCCCCATATCGAGCACCGTACACCCCGAAGCATTGAGCCCTGAAGTAAGCCAGTCACGCAGCTGCGGAGAGTGTGAACGGGCATCATACCCAATAGCTACAATACGCACACCGCCTACTTTACGACCAAGGTGATACCCTATGGCCTTAACGCTCTGCTCATTCAACTCTTTCTCAAAGATTCCCCGTATATCATACTCTCTAAAGATCGATCGTTCAATAGACATACTCATTCCCCTTTTTATACACTATACCCGTTAGGGTTCATCGATTGCCAGCGCCAACTGTCTTCACACATCTTCTCTATGCCATATATAGCTTCCCACTCCAAAACCTTTTTGGCGTAAGATGGGTCTGCATAACATATCGCAATATCCCCTGCTCTGCGTGGTGCGATGGTATATGGCACCAATTTACCCGAAGCTGCCTCAAATGCCTTGACCATCTCGAGTACCGAATAGCCTGTACCCGTACCAAGATTAATGGTCATCACTTCATTAAAGCCAGTTAGCTTCTCGAGTGCTTTGACATGCCCAGCGGCAAGATCCATGACATGAATGTAGTCACGCACCCCCGTGCCATCTTTGGTCGGATAGTCATTCCCAAAGACACGCAAAATTTTACGCTTGCCTACCGCCGTTTGTGCAATAAAGGGCATCAGGTTGTTTGGTATGCCATTAGGGTCTTCTCCTATGAGTCCAGAGGGGTGTGCCCCTACAGGATTAAAGTAGCGTAGCAGTACAATCTTCCAACTGTTATCTGAACCATACACATCACGCAGAATCTCCTCAATAAAGAGTTTACTACGACCATAAGGGTTGGTAGCAGAGGTAGGAAAATCTTCTTTTATGGGTGTAGTAGCCGGGTCACCATAGACCGTGGCAGAAGAACTAAATATGATCGACTTACACCCATACTGTTGCATAACACGACAGAGGGTTACTGTACCGTTGACATTGTTGTCATAATATTCAAGAGGTTTCTCAACCGACTCTCCTACTGCTTTGAGTCCGGCAAAGTGTATCACCGCATCGATGGCATGGGTATCAAAAACATGTTTTAGGTTATCTTCGGAGCGAATATCCCCTTCAATCACATCTATCTTCTTCCCTACAATCTGTTCTACCCGTGTCACGCTCTCTTTTGATGCATTTGAGAAGTTGTCGAATATCACTACCTCATGCCCTGCTTCTATAAGCAACACTACCGTATGTGATCCAATGTATCCGGCACCGCCTGTTACAAGTACTTTCACTCTGTCTTCCTTCTTTTACAAATAAGATAAATTATATCTTAACTTGACTAAAAGCCTTAAAACCAATTAGGATTAAAGTACAAAAAGCTATAATTTTTAAAATTTTACACAAGGACAACTCCCAATGATTAAAAAATGTCTATTCCCTGCAGCAGGGTATGGTACACGCTTTCTTCCTGCCACCAAAGCAACCCCAAAAGAGATGCTCCCAGTACTGACCAAACCGCTTATTCAGTATGGGGTAGAAGAGGCTCTTGAAGCAGGTATCAACACTATGGCTGTCATTACCGGAAGAGGTAAACGTGCCATCGAAGACCACTTCGATATCTCTTACGAGTTGGAGCACCAGATCCAGGGAACCTCCAAAGAGCCTCTACTGAGTGATATCCGTAATCTCATTACCCAATGTACATTCTCCTACACCAGACAGATCGAGATGAAGGGCCTGGGCCATGCCATCTTAACAGGCGAGACACTCATTGGCAAAGAGCCTTTTGCAGTCATACTTGCCGATGATCTGTGTGACAACAATGGAAGCGACCCAGTTCTCAAACAGATGGTTGATGTGTTTGAAAAATACCAGTGCTCCATCGTTGCCATCGAAGAGGTACCCAAAGAGGAGACAAGCAAGTATGGTGTAATCGCCGGTCACCTCGTTGATGGTACAGATAACACATACCGTGTCAGTGATATGGTAGAGAAACCTGACCCCAAAGATGCCCCATCGAACCTTGCGATCATCGGGCGCTACATTCTCACCCCTGACATTTTTGATATTTTACGAGAGACCAAACCAGGCAAAGGAGGAGAGATACAGATTACCGATGCACTTTTGGAACAAGCCAAGCAAGGTAAGGTGATCGCCTACAAGTTTGAGGGTAGACGCTTCGACTGCGGCTCAGTCGATGGCTTTGTAGAAGCAACCAACTACTTTTACAATAAAGTGAAGTAGTCATCAAGCCGATAAAAGAAGAGCGTGCTTTAGCACCTCTTGTTCTATGGCTCTGTTAAAGTTTTTATGGAGCACAATATCTACAGGCTTGTGAAGTACTCTTTCTAATTTTGCCAATGCTTTGATCTTTTTTTCAAAAAGATTCTCTCTGTGCTTTGGAATAAGAAAAAGATCAATATCTCCACCCTTTTTATACATATCAAGGCGACTTCCAAACAGATAGATCTCTACGGTACCAAAGATCTGATAGCGTCAAAAATTTTCTGTAAATTCTTTCTCAGCGTTTTCAGATTGTACCACATTATCCCAAGAAACATACTTTCGATCCAGCCATTTGGCATTGGTATGGTAATCCTCGGTAATCCTCCCACCCCATAAAAGCAACAGACTTTTTTTTCCACAAAAAAGACCAAAATGGTAAAGGTCTAACAGGCAAAAAATGCTTACTGTTCTTGATAAGCTGTTTTGAAGTCGTATAGTATCTCAAACCATCCCTTTATTGCACGTATCTACTTAGCAATACGCTATAGCTCTTGAATAGCACGGTAGATATTGTCACGATAGTCAGCACTAAGATCATAAGCGTGAAAAAGAGATAAAGGTTTAGTGTAGTGAACTTCTTCATCAAACTCTATAGCTTCTTCTATTTTTGCTATAAGCGTTTGAACATCTACTGTAAACTCGGTAGGGAAAATAGCATGGAAATCATAGATAAATCCCCTCTCCTCTTCCAGGTAATGCTTATAATCCTTGCTGAATCCTATAATAGGACGATGTAACAACAAAAAGTCTATCCATATACTTGAAAAGTCAACTATCAAAATATCTGTACAGCGCAGCAACAGATTAGGCTCTGTATAGAAGGTATTTTCAAACAGGTGAAAAGATCTTGCGTTTTTTATGCGCTCAGGAAGCGCTTTAATATCATAAGGGTGTGGACGTATACCAAATACTATATTGTTCGTCTCTGCAAACTTCTCCAGTCTGTCCCACTCTTTATCCGTTATCTGTGTAATCGCAGAAGGCTTATTTTCTCTAAAGGTCGGTGCATATAGAACCAGCTTTCTATTGCCTTTTATCTGCAATATCTTACGCTCCTCTTCTGCCAATACACTACCCAACCGATAGGTGGGTTTCAGTATTTCATATCGAGGTAAGCCGGTGACCTTTACTTGCTCCAATGCGACACCGAACGCTTTTGCATTCGTCTCTTTGTCTTGCTGACTGCTTGCGATCACCATATCGTATAATCGGCTATTGTTCTTTAGGAGCCTAAGCTTCTCTTCTTCAATATTTGGCATGAGCAACTCTATCTGCTTAATGGCTACCCCATGCCAAAGGTTAATGATATAGCGTTTTTTACACTTACGTGTAATATGTGCATCTCTTGGGTTATGCGACAAGATCACAGTACCAGAGGTTGCAATATGCCAAATAGTATGTAAGGTAAAACGGTGTAAAACCGTTACTCCCAATCCTTGCAGTTCTGCTTTTAGCTTATCAGATAAAGGGCCATCTTTGTAAACATAAAGCCCTTTGGAGCTCTTCTCTAAATAGGCTTCTAAAGTAACCCGTAAATTCCCAGAAAAATAGGTTCTGTCCTTCACAACAAAAAGTGTTTTTCCCTTCTGTTTAGGCAATAGACAATCTATGTATGAAAATAGTTTTGCTTTTGACCTTCTTGAGCGGAATATACGGTTTAGCATCTTTTATTCAAAATCTTTCTTCAAAACCTCAATGACTTCAAAGGCTTTCATGATGTCTTCTTTGGGAATAGACATAAAGCTGGTCAAAGACTTCTTTAACTGTGTTGTAGAAATATCTTTTGTTCTTGGCAGATAAACGACTTCGCAATACTCTTTAAGAAAGTCAAACTTCCCCTCCCAGTCATTGCCCATTGCAAAGATATCAACATTGTATTTTTTGACATCCTCTACTTTCTGTTCCCAGTTCTCTTCTGGGATGACTTTATCGACACACTTAATATTTGCGACGATCTCTGCACGCTGATTGTAGGGGATGAGGGTTTTTTTGCCTTTTCCTTCATTAAACTCATCGGTAGAGACTGCCACAATAAGTTCATCACCAAGCTCTTTAACTCTTTGCAATAAACGCAGGTGTCCAATGTGGAACATATCAAAAGTTCCGTAAGTTAGTACTGTTTTTTTCATTTTTTCTCCTATGCTTCAATTATTAATGACTTCTTCTGTATTGTATTATAAAATATACCATTTATTAGCATATATACAATATGTTTTGTATTAGGACCAACATCTGGATGCACTTTTATATTTGGATGCAAAGAATTAATTATATTTACTCTTTTTTTTGTTTTAGAATGTTTTAAAGATTCAACAATATACAAATACTGCTGTGATTTTTCAGAAGTAACAATATATATATTTGTATGCAGTTCTTTTTGTTTCAATATGTGTAAAAATTTTTCTTGTTTTGTTTCAGGAAACATACCTTGTGTAAAATGAGAATCATTATATGTTTTAATGTGATACTCATCCGACAAAATCGGATCAACACAAATACTTTTATAGCGATGTTTTACACTATAAAAAAAAGAGGCGGTTGCTCCCTTTGAGTAACCCAAAAGCAATGTAGAGCTTTTTTTTATCTGATATTTTTTTCTGAGGTACTCTATAAGTTTAACAACATTTTCTTCTATCGTCGAATCAAAATTCGTATTAAGATAAAATCCACCTGCTACCCCTCCTATATCGGCTATACGCAATATGTATGTATTTGAAGGAATATAATGCGAAGCTTTTTCATAATCCTGAAGAAAATACCTTTTGTACGGATCCTCGGGTAGATATGGGGTTATTTGAAAAGATGAAAAGATAACTAACAAGTAACTCTCATTTACTTTTACAGAAGGCTCATCAATTGTATAAATCAAATTATATTTTGTTTTAGCTTTTTCTGGCATATACTTTAAAAATTTTTGGGGCTCGTACTTTTGGAAAAATGAAATATGATTTTTATATCCAACTAAATAAAACCCTTTATTTGTTAGTTCAATCAATTTATATTTTTTTCTTGGATCTATTCTAGAGAGCTGCAAAAAATTCTTTCCATCAAAACATTTTATTTCAATCAGCTGACTCATATTTAATTATTCACCACTTTATTGAAAAACATTTCTAAAGCTTTCCGATTATATGTTTCAACATCAAACTTTTTGTATTCAAAAGAAGAGTTATTTAAAAACTTTTTCATGCCATTATAAATTCCATCTGTACTATTTTCAACCAATTCTCCATGACCACCTTCTAATACACTTCTTGGACCATCAATATCAGTACTTATAATCGGTTTATTTAAAATCATTGCTTCGAACAAAACCAACCCTTGGCCTTCGTGCCTTGATGAAAGAACAAAACAATCCGCTTCTTTAATGTATGGTAAAGGATTTGATTTGAAACCAAATAAAAACACACTATTATCTAGTTTGTATTTTCTTATCAAGCTTTTTAATGTTGTTATATATCCACCATCACCAATAATGATTAACCCGATATTCGTATTTTCTTTTTTTAGCTTTGCAAATGCTTCTATAAGCCGATCCTGGCCCTTCTCTGGAGATAAGCGAGCAACATTTATAAAAAGTTTATTAAATTTTTTCATTAGCTTTCGCTCTGATTCATCGATAACATCACTATTGGCTCTTGTTAAAATATCTTTTATATTAATCGTATTATTACAATAATCAAATTTTCTTGGATCCAATTTTAGAAAGTCAGCAAGATTATTTACATTTGCTTCATAGGAATCTTTGGATGCTGATATCAATTTGGTATAAGAAGGATAAAATTGAAAAACATTCTTTAATGAGGGAAACTTCATTAACCATTCGTTATACATATCATTATGTAAAAACATAGTGTTGTTTTTTAATGAAGCAAAGAGCGATGGGAAAAATATATCATACCCATTAAATTCGACAGCAGCTTTATAATCAATTCCTCCCATAATACGCAGCATTTCTCTGTGGTGTAACCTTAGATATAATTGTCGCATCTCCTCATTTGGAAACTCTCGATATGAGTTAAACTTATCCCTAACCCATTTTTCCTCAAGCGTAAGATTCATTCGACCATTACGAGATATTACTTTAACGTTCTTGTCTACTCTATCAAATTGCTCAAGCTGTTCAGATGTTTTACTAATTTGATCTGCTTCAATTAATAATGTAACATTGTATTTTGCTTTATCTATTTGGTTAACTAGACTTATAAGTGAAGTGGTAATACCATTGGGTAAAAACTTTCCACCATAAATGAAAATGTTATTTTTTGTTTTCTTATCCTCTATAATATCAAATCTTTCTTTTGGATTATTGTTAAAGAAAATATATTCAATTAAACGTTTTGACGCTTGACCATCATCGTAAGGACAAAATCTTTCTTTTGCTTTTTTCTGCTTATCGGGAATTTGCTCCGTTTTCGCTACTTTAATAATCTCATTAATCAATCTATCTATATCATCAAACTTATCTCCCATATCCTCAATTTCAAAATAAAGCCCTCTTTCTTCTTTATACTTTTTATAATCATATGTGTAATATAAAATAGGTTTATTTAGAGCCATAAAATCAAAGGCAATACTAGAATAATCCGTAATTAGCACATCAATAATCGATAATAGCAGATTTGTATCTATGTGGTTTGGAA
>Ga0256843_1003692_pt1 | contig 10509 bp, 7 predicted proteins | sample AlvinellametaG_FD_191572 | JGI IMG/M metagenome (GOLD analysis project Ga0256843, IMG submission 191572) | Pompeii worm associated microbial communities from hydrothermal vent at the East Pacific Rise, Pacific Ocean - Alvinella | ecosystem: Host-associated > Annelida > Integument > Unclassified ... | reverse complement strand
TCGTCCGCGCCGCTGATGGGACCGAGTTCACTTCCGATAAACATTTGATCGATCACATCGACATTGTAGGCGCGCTTCGTATAGATAACGATATCGTTGATGGTGATAAAGATCTCATTGAAGAGACGGATCAGATTCTGTTGGTACTCCAGGTGGGTGGTTTTGACCCCCTCTTTCTGAAAGATCCGGAAAAACTGCTTCTCATCGACTGTCTTCCCGGCGATTTCACAGTAGCGATCGTAGAGCTGCTGCAATGAATAGTTAATGGATTTACTGTAAAGATACTCCCCGTCTTTATAAAATGTCAACGTCGTATCATAGTGGGTAAAGTAGAGGAAACAGTGAATCTTCGCCCGTTCAAGAAGATTTTCCGTATAGAGAGTCTGATAGAGAAGCGGGGCGGGAATGACGAAATCAAGATATTTCAGATCCGTACGCAGATCTTCAAAGATCTCTTCATAACGAAGCTGTTCAAGAACAAAAAGCTGAAACTTGCGCCCGTCTCCCTCCCCTGGAACTTCCCGGTAATGAATCAGGTACTCTACCGCCGGATCAAGTCCCAGCTCCTCATAGGCTTTGTCCTCCAGCGTTCCCATCAGATCTTCGTCCGGAATACTCCGACTGACGACGACCGGCGCAATGATCAGGTCTTTATTCGCAATAAACGCACTGTAATAGTTTTGGCGTTTGAACTGCAGTTTCTCCGCAACATGCAATGCACCGTTTCTGTACTGATAATAACGATGATTGTAATTGTCAATCGAGAAGATTGCCTGATACTTCAGTTCTTCATTGGTGCTCATCATCCCATCCTTACACTACACATTTTTTATTGTATATGTTATAATATTAAAACAAGCTTATTAATTATGCGTTTACCAACTATTTTCCAACTATTTCTTTTAGGTTCAAAACAGATAACCAATCTCTTCAAGCGTCTTTCGGTTTTTACTCCATCCTTTCCGCACGACGACATGCAGATCCAGGTAGATCTTTTTCCCGGAAAAACGCTCCATCAGTTTGCGGGCCAGGCTTCCCACCCGACGGATCGACTCTCCCCGATTGCCGATGATCATCCGTTTCTGGGTCTCCTTTTCGGTGATAATGGTGGCATAGACCCGGTCTATCCCCTCCTCCTCTTCGATTCGGTCGATCAACACGTCGCTCTCGTAGGGAATCTCGTCGCTGAGCTTCTCAAAGATCGCTTCTCGGATCAACTCCCGATAAATATCCCGGATGTTGTCGGTCGTCATGATCTCCGGATCGTAGAGCCAGGGATGCTCCGGCAGATACTTTGCAATTTCATCCAGTAGCGCTTTGGGGTCTCCTCCCCGAGTGACGGAAAAGGGAATCAGTGCCAGAAAACGGTCCTGATACTTTTGATATTCGGTAATTTTTTTCAGCAGTTCGGCATTGGTAACCTGGTCGACTTTCGTCAAAATCAGAATATGAGGCGTCCCTTTTTTGGCAATCTTCTCCAGAAAACGCTCATACTCTCTCGTCGAATCGGTTATCGGAGCCAGATAGAGAATCAGATCCGCATCACCAATCGCTTTGAGCGCCTCCTCCATCATGAACTGATTGAGCAGTTTCTCCTTCTCATGAAGTCCCGGAGTATCGACAAAAACAATCTGAGCATTCTCGTGCATAACGATGATATTCATCCGTTTTCGTGTCGCCTGAGCCTTTTTTGAGACCATGGCAAGCTTCTCGCCAACCAGGAAATTGAGCAGACTGCTCTTGCCGGCGTTTGGCCGGCCTATCACAGCGACAAATCCCGCTTTCATCGGCTTCTCTTCAGCGGCACTCATACGGAGATCTCTTTAAGATCGGCAATGGAGAGAAAGGATTTGTAAACCGACGCGACCAGGTGCTGCCGATTGCGGCGGAGACGCGCATCCTCCGCGTTGACCAATACGGCGTCGAAAAAGGCATCCAGAACCGGCTTAAGGGCGAAAAGTGCCTCAAGCTGCGTAAAATACTCTGGATACTCCCGGCGTGAAACATCCAGAAAAGCTTCGTAAAGGATACGCTCCTCATCTTTTTCGAAGAGCGCCGGATCAACACTGAGATCTCCGGAGAGATCAACTTCCTCGGAAATATTGGCAACCCGCTTAAAGGTCGTGAAGAGTTCCCGGGCATCGGAACGTTCCAGGATACGGTTGAGCGCTTCAACCTTTTTGGCGATTTCGTCGATATCCCGTTCCCCGGTCGCCAGAACTGAAGCGATCACCGAGGAGTTGGCCCGCAGGGACTTGTAGATCCGCTCCAGAATGAATGCCTCCAGCTTTTCGGTCTCAAAGGGAGTATAGAGATCCTTCAACAGCTCCAGAACCTTCGGGATATCGAAACTCAGGTCGTAACGGGTGACGATCCGGATGATTCCGTTGACGGCGCGACGCAGGGCAAAGGGATCTTTGGAACCGGTGGGGATTTTGCCCACACTGAAGAGCCCCATCAGCGTATCGAGCTTGATCGACATCGCCAGAATCGAGGAGAAAATCGTCGAAGGCAGCTCCGCCCCTTCCCCTTCGGGACGGTACTGCTCCCGGATCGCATCGCAGACCAGAGGGTCCTCTCCCAGGGCTCTGGCGTAGTAGTAGCCCATGAGCCCCTGCAGCTCCGTAAACTCATAGACCATCTCCGTCAGCAGGTCCGCCTTGGCCAAGGTGACCGCCCGATCCATAAGCCGCTCGATCTCCAGGGCATCGCGACCCGTCTCGTGTTCCAGTTCGTCCATATAGATCCCCGCAAGGCGCAGGGCAATATTGCGCTCCCGCTCCACCTTGTCCGCCAGAGTACCCAGACCGTCGATAAACTGAATCTTCTCCAATCCCTCTGTAGAAAGCCCCCGCTCCAGATCATTCCGCCAGAAGAAGAGCGCATCGGCCAGCCGGGGACGCAAAACCCGTTCGTTACCTTCGATCACCTGGGTATAGTCGTCGGTCACGGCGTTGCTGACCACCACAAAGCGGTTGCTGAGCTTCCCGTCGGTATCGGTGACGGGGAAGTAACGCTGATGCTCCTTCATAGAAGTGACAATGACTTCCGGCGGCAGTTCCAGGAATCCCTCATCGAAGCTCCCCATCAACGCCCGGGGGTACTCGGTGATCGCCACCACCTCATCCAATAGGGACGCATCCCGTTCGATGATCAGACCGCTCTCCGCCTCCAACGCTTCAAAATCCTCCAGAATACTCTCACGACGCTGCCGGGGATCCAGGATCACTCTGCCTCCACTGAGAATCGCTTCATACTCCTCTGTCACTGCGACTTCCACCGGATCGAAACTTACCATCCGGTGCAGAAAGGTCCGGTCAGCGGAGCGAACACCGAAGAGCTCCGCCGGGACCACCGATTCACCCAGACGTACCTGAAGCCAGCGGACAGGACGGATAAACTCGTCATGTCGTTCTCCCCAGCGCATCATCTTGCCGAAGCGCATAGAGCCGATCCACTCCCGGATCATCTCTTCCAACAGCATTTCCGTGTCGGCTCCCGGAATCTCCCGGCGATAATAGAGGACTTCACGATTCCCTTTCCTCCTTCGCTCCAACACATCAAATGTCACACCGCATTTGCGGGCAAAACCTTCGCCCGCCGGGGTAGGACGCCCCTCTCTGATCGCGATCTCCACCGGCGGCCCGACCAGCTCTTCGACCCGATCCGGCTGACGCAGAGGCATCGCATCATGTTCCAGAACCAGACGGCGGGGGGTGTACAGAAAACGAAAATCCGACTTGAGATTCCGCTCATCGAGAATCTTCTTCCAGGATTTTTCGATTTCGGAAAGAATTTTCAGCAGGGGAATCGCCGGCAGCTCTTCGACACCGACTTCGATCAGGAGGGGTTGGTTATTCACGGGAAAGATTCCTTGCACGTTGATTTCATTAATGAATAGTTACGTGATTTTATCGAAAAAAACCGGATTTAGGTAGCTGAAGAAAATATAGAAAGTTTAGTCGATCGATAAAAAATGTCAAGCCGTGAACAGCCAACAGCCAACTATCGACTTCAGGACTTCAACAGATCCTCCACACTCTTTCTCGGATCCTTTCCTTCCGCCAGCATCGCGTAGACCTCCGCTGCAATAGGCAGGTAGAGCGTGTCCCGCTCGGCGATCCGGTGCAGAGCCTGCGTCGTACCGACCCCTTCGGCCACCTCACCCAGCTCCTCCAGAATCATCTCGATCTTTTTCCCTTCCGCCAGCCCCAAACCCACCCGGTAATTCCGAGAGAGTCGACTGCTGGCGGTCAGGAAGAGATCCCCTGCTCCACCGAGGGAAAGGAAGGTCTCGGCCCGGGCACCCATATGGATCCCGAAACGGGACATCTCCACCAGCCCCCGGGAGATCATCGCCGCACGCGCATTGTTACCCAACTGCAACCCGTCGCACACGCCTCCGGCAATGGCAATCACATTTTTATAGGCACCGCCTACTTCCGCTCCCGCCACATCGTCATCCACATATCCTTTGATAAAGTCAGGCAGTGCAGCGGCAAACAGCTCCGCCAACGTCCGATTGAGTGAGCTGACCACCAGAGCGGTCGGCAACGACTCCATCACTTCTTTGGCGAAAGAAGGACCCGAGAGAAAAGCCAGACGATCGGCCGGAACAAAGCGCTCAAAGAGTTCGTTGAGCAATGCGCCCGTCTCGATCTCGATCCCCTTGGCCGCCACCAGGATCTTCTGCCCCCGGTCGACGAAATGCTCCTCCATCCAACGCCGGACATACTGGGCCGGAATCACCAATACCAGATACTCCTGCTTCAGCGCCTCCTCTACCGAAACGAAATTCGAAAGTTTTCTCGGTCGGGGCGATGTGATTCGTACATCGTTCTTCTGGGAAAAAGCATGATTGAGCGCCAAGCCCCATTTACCTGCACCGATGATGGCCATCTTCATACAAATACCTCCTGAGAAGCGCCGATTGCCTCGGCAAAACGGTCCAGGTCCTCATCATGACCGATGCAGACAATGATATCTCCCGCGTCGAGTTTGTGATCGAGTCCCGTCGTCACGAAGATAAAACTGTTCCCCAACTCCACATCGATCATTCCGATAAAAATGATCCCATACTGATGAAAATCAACCTCTCCGAGTCTTTTGCCATGGAGAAAAGAGCCTTCAGGAATGACAATCTCCCGAAAGCTGTATTCATGGGTATGATCCATAAATCCCTCCAGGAAATGGGTGGCTATGGGCTTGTTGAGGATATTGTGAATCCGGTTGGCACTGACGGCATAGAGGTCGATCACTTTGTCGGCACCGGCCATTTTCAGCTTTCTCGTCGCGTGAATCGAGTCCGAGATCGCCAGAATTCTATTCTTGGGATAGAGCGCACGCAGTGAGAGGACCAGGAACACATTGAGGTGGTCATCATCCATGACACAGGCCAGCTGATCAGTCTCTTTGATCGGAAGTGTTTCCAACTCCTCATCCTGCGTCACATCGATCAGCCGGCATTGATCAAAACCACGGGCCAATGCCTTTTTGTATCGTTCTTCATCCGCCTCGACCAGAATGATCTCCGCGCCGTGGGTATACATCGTATCGGCGATATTGACACCGAATTTTCCGTAGCCGAACAGGATTACCCGTGTTTTCATCGTGGACATCCTCCCTTTTCCAGGCAGCTGTGCTGTCGGAAATAGACAATACTCATCTTGTGCCCCATCACCAACAGGATATCTCCTGTTTCAAGCAGAAGATCCTCGTCCGGATTGAAAACGAAACGCTCTTCCGCCGACTTCTGCACCCCGATAAGTAACAGCTTATAAGCCTGAAAGTCGATCTCTCCCACCCGTTTACCCCGCAGAATACTGTGTTCGTACACCCAGACTTCATCCAGAAAAGCCACATTCTGTCCGGTAAAGATAGCATGAATCGCCTTGTACATCGTCGGACGGAGAATCGCGACACTCATCATCGTACTGGCCGCTTCATTCGGCAGCAGAATATGATCCGCTCCCGCCCGTTTATATTTGTTGACAATCGCCTGGGAACTGGCGCGGGCAATGACCCGGATCCGGGGGTTGACACTTTTGGCATTGAGCGTGATATAGATATTCTCCACGTCATCGTGCGACATGCAGAGCACCGTCACCTGGGCGCTTTCGGTATTGAAGCGGGAAAGCGTGGCATGCCGGCTGGCATCATCCACGATCGCATCATAACCGTCGTGAATCGCTTCCTGGACCCGCGCCGGATCCTTGTCCAGGATGATATAACGGTACTGATCCGCCTCCGCCTGGCGGAAAAACATCTTGGTCATCTGTCCGTACCCGCAGATGATAAGAAAGGCTTTGCTTTTGTTGACCTCTTCGATCACCCGCTCCTCTTTCAGCTCGTTGAGCTTTTCGGAAAAAGCCGAAACGATCACTGAAGTGGCAAACGAGATCATGGCAATTCCAAAGACGATGATCACCATGGAGATCATCCGTCCGCCGTTCGTTACGGGAGAGATATCGCCGTATCCCACCGTACTGATCGTGACCAGAGACCAGTAAACCGCATCGAAGATATGATTGATTCTGGGATTGTGGGCCTCTTCGAGCACATAAAAAGCGATCCCTCCCGTGAAGACGACGAAAACGAGGAGAAAGAGCAGGGTCAGCAGTTCGAACCGTTTGTTGGCCAGAACATCTACGAACTGATTGATACTGCGGGTATAGCGTAGCAGTTTGAGAAAGCGGAAGAGAATGAAAATCCGCAGGACCCTCAAAGGACGATAGGCGGGGAAGATCGCCAACAGATCCACGATAGCCGCCGGAGTGATCATATAGGTGAACTTCTTTCTCAACCCCCGGACCAGGGCCGGCCAGACCTTGAATTCCCGCCCCAGGAAGAGCGATTCATCATACTCCCGAATGATCTCCGAACTCATATCGCTGTAGGTCCAGAGTCTCAGCAGATATTCGATCAGAAAGACCAGAGAGACGAAATACATATCATAGTATTCAAGCCAACGGGGAATCGGATTTTTGACTTCATAGATCAGAATGAAAACGGAGCTGATAATCAGAAAGATAATTGTCAGGTCAAAAAAGCGTTTGAAACGGTTTTCGGGATTATTCAGGAGATCCCGGACACGATCCTTGACCGCTTTATAGCGCGGAGAGCTGTCCAGATAACGGGCGATCCGGAGAATGATATGGTCGAGCGTCTCTTTCTCCGGCGGGGGCATCAGCTCAGTCTCTCTTTAAGCAGCTGATTGACTTTGGCGGGATTGGCGGAACCTTTGGAGGCTTTCATCACCTGACCGACGAAGAAGCCGAAGAGCTTCTCTTTACCCCCTCTGTACTCCTCTACCTTGTCGGTATTGGCTGCCAGGACTTCATCGATGATCGCGAGGATCGCCCCGTCGTCGCTGACCTGTTTGAGGCCCAGTTTATCGATCAGCGCGTCGATATCCCGCTCCTCATGCTCCATCATATGGTCGAGAATCTCTTTGGCTCCCTTGCCGCTGACGGTCCCGTCTTCGATCCGGGCGATCAGCCGCCCCAGGGTTTCGGCATCTACCGGCGAGTCTCCGATTCCCAGGTTGGCTTTGTTGAGCCGTCCCAACAGCTCCGAGGTCAGCCAGGTCACGGCCGACCTGGCTGGTGCCCCGGCGGCGATCATCGCTTCGAAATAGACCGCCATTTCTCTTTCGGAGGTAATCACCAGGGCATCGACCCGCTTGACTCCCAGCTCCTCGGTATAGCGACGCACCTTCTCATCCGGAAGCTCGGGAATCCTCTTTGCCTCCTCCATCATCTCATCGCTTACGACCACCGGACGAAGATCAGGGTCGGGGAAATAACGGTAATCGGCACTGTCCTCCTTGCCCCGCATCGACTTGGTCTCACCCCGATCCGTATCGAAAAGCCGGGTCTCCTGCCACACCTCCTGTTCATAGACGCCATCCTCCCAGGCATCGATCTGCCGCTCTACCTCATACTCGATCGCCTGCTTGACAAAACGGAAAGAGTTGAGATTTTTGATCTCAACCCGGGTCCCGAACGTGTCGCTTCCTTTGGGTCGGATCGAGACATTGACGTCACAGCGGAAAGAGCCCTCCTGCATATTGGCATCACTGATCTCCAGATAACGGACAATGGCATGCAGTTTCCGCAGGTAGAGGACCGCTTCATCACTGGAACGCATATCCGGTTCGCTGACAATCTCCAGCAGCGGCGTATCGGCCCGATTGAGATCGATTTTGGAGAGATTGCCGTCATGGATATTTTTCCCCGCGTCCGCCTCCAGATGAGCCCGGGTAATCCCGATACGCTTGACTTTTCCCTTGGCATCTTCGATAAAGAGCTCTCCATCCTGGACAATCGGCACGTCAAACTGAGAGATCTGATAGGCCTTGGGGCTGTCAGGATAGAAATAGCTCTTGCGGTTGAAGATCGAACGCCGGTTGACGGTGGCATTGACGGCAAAGCCGAAACTCATCGCTTTTTTGACCGCCTCTTTGTTGAGAACCGGCAGTGCGCCGGGAAGACCGAGACAGACGGGGCAGGTATTTTTGTTTTGATGCTCCGCGAAGCTGGTGGGACAGGAGCAAAAGATCTTGGATCGGGTATTGAGCTGAACATGGACCTCCAGTCCGATAACGGTTTCGAACATAATCGCTACGACCTTTTTACTGAAATAATTGACAGAAACCGATTGCCACGTGCGCTGGAACCGATTCTTATAATTATGGCGATTATACCGTTTAGTAAATTTAAAGAGCTTGACATCCCGGAGTGTCTCGCTTTTCTGTCAATGATGCCGTAGAGTCCGGAAGAGCTGCGACCCGCCCCTACTCAAAACACGTTTTATAGAAACCGGAGAGAATATCGGATATGATATTGACATGAGGCATTCAAAGTTGATTATACTTATTATTGCCATTGTAAGCGCGGGGGGGTGGGGAAGAGCCATACAGCCCATCCCCCGTACGATTCCCTACGATCATGCCAAAGCGGCATTGGGCAAACGTCTTTTTTTCGACCCCGGGCTCTCGGGGGATGGAACCGTCGCCTGTGTCAATTGTCATACCCCACGCAGCGGTGCGGACGGCAGACCGGTATCCATCGGAATCGGTAGACAGAAAGGTCGGGTCAATGCGCCGACGGTTTTCAACAGCATCTTCAACTTCCGGCAGATGTGGAGCGGGCGGGCCAGAGACCTGCGTGAACAGGTTCGGATGCCCGTCCACAATCCCGGTGAAATGGGCATGGACGAGCAGCAGATCACCCGCTATCTGAACGAAACTCCTCCCTACCGATCCCTCTTTATGAAAATATACCGACGTCCGGCCAATTTCACCGATATGAGTGACGCTATCGCGGAATTCGAAAAAGCGCTCATCACCCCGGACAGCCGCTTCGATCTCTACCTCAGAGGTGAAGGAAAGCTCTCCAGGCTGGAGATGAAAGGGTACAAGCTCTTTAAACGGCTGGGATGTATTACCTGCCACAACGGCATCAACCTTGGAGGCAACAGCTTTCAGAAAATGGGACTGATTCACCGCTATCCGTGGGAAGAAAAAAACCCCGACCGTTTCACTCTCACCCGATTGGAAGAGGATAAAAACATTTACAAAGTCCCCACTCTCCGCAATATTGCGCTGACCGCTCCCTATTTCCATGACGGAAGCGTTTCGACTCTTGAAGAAGCATTGCGAAAGATGGCCTATCACAACCTGGGATTTGACCTCACAACTGACGAAATCGAAGCGCTGAGCGCATTTCTCCGGACACTGACCGGAAAATCTCCTGCTATTCTTCGTGACGGGGCTGATTAAATGTGGACCGCTTTTTTCCGTATCTCACTGGTCCTTTTCGCAGCATTGATCGGCGTGGGGTTACTTCTTTATGGCGACCGAACTTCCAAAGAGTACTTCAGTAAAAATCTCAAAACCCGCAACCGCCTTCAGACACTTCAGACATCATTCTATGCCCTGGAGGGCGAGATCCTCCGAAACGGCTCCTACCTCTATTACAGCTACGATCGGATCAATCAGCTTTTGGAAAAGATAGAGAAACTAATCCAAACCCTGCAAAAGAGTCCGGATATCGATACCGCCTATCATCGCCAGACCCTGGCGGAGCTGAAAACGCTCCGAAAACACGTGAATCAGTATGTCGAAAAAATCCAATCCTATCTGACTGTCAACGCTTCGCTGAAGAACAGTGCCATCTATATCCCGACCCTGCAGCTTCGGGCCTTCAAAGTCTTCAATACCCAACGCCCGAAAGACCGGAAAATCCTTCTATTGCTCGCCCGGATCAACGCATCGATTTTTCTCGCCCGTAATGCCCAGGATATCGACTTTCTCTCCGACATCAAAAGCTATGTCCTTTCATTGGACAATCTGATCCGGGAACTTCACGAGGGGGCACAGAGGCGGCTGCTGGAAACCCTCAGAAGCCATCTGCAACAGTTCATTGGAGGTTTCCCTCTCTATATCCGCCTCTTCGACTCTCTGATGCATAATGGCCTGATCGAAGAAACCGATACGATTTTCCATAC
>Ga0256843_1003691_pt1 | contig 10519 bp, 10 predicted proteins | sample AlvinellametaG_FD_191572 | JGI IMG/M metagenome (GOLD analysis project Ga0256843, IMG submission 191572) | Pompeii worm associated microbial communities from hydrothermal vent at the East Pacific Rise, Pacific Ocean - Alvinella | ecosystem: Host-associated > Annelida > Integument > Unclassified ... | reverse complement strand
ATTATTACAAAATGATATAACAGCTGATGTTAACACTTTACTGGGAAAGGAACTACGCCACTATTTTTTAATTGCAGGTTATGTTTTTGAGGTTAATTACAACTTGAAATTTAAACCTTCATTTCTAATAAAAGCTGTTGAGGGAGCGCCATTGTCAATCGATTTAACCGGTAATTTCTTTATCAAGGATAAATTAGGATTGGGTTTAGCTTACCGAAATGGAGATGCTGTATCGGGGCTGTTGCAGTATTATTTTACGCCCCAATTTAGAATTGGATACTCCTATGACTATACTTTGTCAGAACTGCATAATGTCAATTCAGGAACACATGAATTGATGTTGGGTTATGATTTTAATTTCAATGAATATTCCAATACACGTATACATTCACCTAGATTTTTCTAAATTAAAATATTCAATATAATGACATTATTAAAAAAAACCTTACTTATTTTCATCTTGCTTTTTATTTCTAACCTTTCGATGGCGCAGAAATCCAGAGTTAGGCAAGGTGATGATTATTTCAGACATTTTTCATATGCCAAAGCAATTACAGCATACGAAGGTGTTAAAATGAAATCATTACGTATTTATCGAAATTTAGCAGAATCATATCTAATGCTTGGGAATACCGAAAAAGCAGAAGAAAATTATGCGGAATTAATCAATTCCGGAAAGTATAAACCCAAGGATTTGTATAAGTATGCATCCGTTTTATTAATGAACAAAAGATATGAAGAAGCTTCAAAGTGGATGCAAAAATATGCTACCTTAAAACCATTTGACAGTAGAGGTGTAAGGTATTTGAAAAATCCTAAATATTATGAAGAATTATTAGTAGAAGATAAAGATGTTTCGCTAAATAACCTGGAAATTAATTCTAAATACCAAGATTTTTCTCCCGCCTATTTTCGCAAAGATAAAGTTGTTTTTGCTTCTAGTAGAGATGATAGCTATCTTGTCAACAGAAAATGGAATGGTAATAACCAACCCTTTTTAGACCTGTATTTAGCTGATATATTAGATAATAATGTACTGACAAACGTAAGAAAATTTTCAAATAAAATTAATAAAAAATTCCATGATGCACCTGCTACTTTTAACAAAGAAGGTAGTGATATGGTAGTGACAAGAAACGATTATGATTTCAAAGAAAATAAGAAAAAATTAACCGATAATAACCTTATGTTGTATGAGTCAGTGCTAAATGATGATAATGAATGGAGTAAGCCTGTTAAACTGAGTTTTAACAACAAAAATTACTCTTGTGGACAAGCATCACTAACACCCGATGGGCAAAAAATGTATTTTGCTTCAAATATGCCGGGAGGCTTTGGGGGTACTGATATTTATGTTGTCGAAAGAATATCAGACGGCTCTTGGGGAACACCAAAAAATCTAGGAAATAGAATTAATACCGAGGGGAATGAAATGTTCCCGTATTTTGATGAAAAAAATCAGTTTCTTTTCTATTCTTCAAACGGTCTGCCGGGTTTAGGTGGTTTGGATATTTTTGTTTCAAAAATAAGAAGAGACGGCTCTTTTTCTTTGCCTACAAATATGGGTACGCCTATAAATGGTAACAAAGACGACTTTTCTTTTATCTATAAAAAAGTAGGTTCCGGATTTTTATCAAGTAATAGAGACGGAGGAAAAGGAGATGATGATATCTATGGTTTTGTAAATTTACATAAGTTTAAAGAAAGAATTAACGACTTTTATTTGTCAGGTGTAATTGTAGATCAAAAAACAGGAAAACCCCTTGATTTTGCCCGCGTAACGCTTTATGATAAAGCCGGTAATATGGTTGGCGATTTTGAAACCGGTGCCGATGGAAAATATGATTACCCGATTGACTACGGCGAAACTTATAAAATGGTCGTGCAACATAATGGTTATAATAAATCTGAAAAAATTATTGATACTAAGAAAAACGGACGAAAAGATATTGTTAAAAACTTTAAATTTGTTAAACTCAGAACAGCCGAAGATGAATTGGCAGAAATGTGCGCTATTAATATAACGCCTTTATATTATGATCTGGATAAATCATATATATTGGATAGTGAAAAAGAAACTTTAAACAGGATAGTTAAATTGTTAAACAAATATCCTAAAATCATCTTAGAAGTATCGTCATATACTGATGCCAGAGCTTCAAAAAGATATAATAAAAAGCTTTCTAAACGAAGAACTAAAGCAGTTGTGAAATACCTTGTTTCACAAGGAATTGATAAAGACAGATTAGTTCTTAATTGGTTTGGTGAAGAAAAACCCGTCAACGCTTGTGTCGATGGTGTAAAATGTTCCGAAAAAGAACACAGAATGAACCGCCGTAGCGAATTTACAATCTTGAATTGTAAAAAGTAATATTTTAATACTATATAAAGAAGAGGCTTTTCTTATTGATTAGCCTCTTTTTTTTGGTATATTAATGCAGGAAAAAGTAATAATAAAGCAAGCGGCTGAATCAGCACGCGGCGCGTATAAAATAAATGAATATATTGTCCGGCTTCATAATGCTTTATAGCATAAATGAAATAACCGCCAATAACAATTAACAGGGCAGTATAAAAAATCAATAAAAATTGTATAAGCCCCTTTTGTTTAAAAAAAAGATATAATATACCGGCAGATAAAAAACTGTTCAAGAAATAGCGAATAACATCTGTAAAAAATGTCTTTTGAATGGAAATTGCGGGTAAATTTTGATTGAGATAATCATGTTTAAAGAAATCGATTAATCCATCATCAAAAAGTGTTTTCTCATAATACCGGATAAGTAACAAACCAATAAATAATAGTAGAGATAAGCCGTATGTGAATGTTTTATCCCGCATTATTTGTAGTATTTTTTGATAAAGATTATCCAAAGTAATATGACAAATCCGTAAATCATCGCCGGAAAAATAACTCTATGCGAAACATCTTGATATGCAGGCACAACATATAGTAAATAACCGAGCACTACAATTCTAATAATATTAAACATAAATATTAATATACTGCCTGCTATGGCAAAAATCAATGTTTTTTTAAGGTTGCTGCCAAAGCTGAAAATAAAAGCAATAAACATAATAATGATACTCATAGCAGTACAACCTTCTACAATACGAGCTAAATAATTGCCGTTAATAATCAATTTTAAACCCGATTCGTTTTTAAGTGGAATTGTTTGCGCGTCAATGCTTAAAATGTTATATACATAACTGACTGATCTGCCCACAAACTTAGTCAAATCATCCGTTTGACCCGTAAAATGATTGAGATACCTGCCGTAAATCATAGACAATAAGGCATATGTCAATGCAAAAATCACAATAAACTTAATAGTAGGTTTGTATTGTTGATATGTCGATGATTCACTCATATTTGCAAAGATACTTATTTCAATATAAATGCACCATGTTTATTTGTATTGTAATATTTAACACCCGCTTTTCGTGCCGATTGTTGCCACCGTCGGATAAAACTCGGATAATTACTGCCATCTACAATAATTAGCTTAGGACGAAGCTTTTTTAGGACTCTGTCTAAATTGATTTTTGGGGAATTTTGTAAATGAATAATTTCAGGTTTTAAGTTTTTGAAATCATAAATGCCTAAACTGTCAATATGTAAAATGCTTTTGTGGTGATATTTTTGAAGAAAAACCAATGAATCATATTTAACCTGAGCAAAATTTTGGGCAATATTTTTTTGGATATACGGATTGATATGGTCTTTTTGTTGATAAAAAATAAAATTTTCTCCTATTGATTTTCCAACTACAGCATCTTTATATTGATGAAAAATATAAAAGGCTGTTGCTTTGTTTTTATGATATTTTTCAAAAAGAATAACGGATTGTAACAGTATGATACCGCTAAACAAAATAAGAATATATTTTGCCTTTTTTTCTTTTTTTAGTATTTGATATAGTAATATTATCAGCCCGAAACTGACCAATAACATAGCCGGTGAAAACCTTATTTGTGTAATTAATGCAGACTCTAACGAAGCAATCCACCGGTTAATTTGTAATATAAGACTGAGTAAAAAGTCAAAAATAAGATTAGATTCTGGAATAACAATACCGGTTAAAGCTAAAATAATATAGCTAAACCCGTAAAACAAAATGATAAACAACAAGGGGATAATTAGCATATTTGCTATGAAAAAATATACCGGAAATTGATGAAAATAATACAAGCTCAGTGGTAAAACACCCAACTGTGCCGATAAAGACACGATAAATAACTTTACAAACCAATTCGCAATTTTGTTTTTTACAAAAAACCGTTTTCTAAGAATAGGGAAAAAGCTAACGATGGACAGAACTGCCGCGTAACTCATCTGAAAACCTACTTCATATATAATATTCGGATTGGCAAGCATCATGAGCAATGCCGAAGCAAAAATGGTATTGTAAATATTTGTTTTTCGTTTAAGTTGTAAACCTATTTGTAAAAAACTAAACATGGTAACGGCACGTGTCACCGAAGGCGAGAAGCCCGTCATCATAGCGTATAACCACAATAACGATATAGTAATAATGGTAAAAACTGTAACACCGGCATAGCGTTTTACAAAACCAAAAACAAAGTTTAAAAATAGTAGTAAAATACCAATATGTAATCCCGAAATAGCCAAAATGTGTATCGTTCCCGATGCTTGAAAATTTTGAAGTGTTTCCTTGGATAAGTAACGCCTTTCACCCAAAAAAAGGGCGGAAGCCAAAGCTAATTTTTCACCTTTTAAATTTGCTCGAACCAATATTTGATAAATATGATTGCGCCATTTTGTAGCCAAAGCGTTCATTGAAAAATGATTACTTGTTTGTGTACTAAAAGCCTTGTTTTTTAAATTGATTTGCCTGTAAATTTGCTTACGAGCCATATATTGTGCGTAATCAAAACTATATGGATTTTTGGGTGGTGAAATCTGTTTTATTTCTTTGCCTTGACAATAAACAGCTATCATAGTGTTCACAGGTAATAAACTGTCTGTAACTTCGTGCCTAACCAAAATTTTTCCTTGTGTTCGGTGCTCATTAGTTTGCGTTACATTGGCAATATAGCTGTGATAATATCGACTTGATTTAAGTTGTTTATCAACTCGTAATTGAAAATACTGTGCCTTATCCGCTTGTATGAAATGAGTATAATGCCTTTGATTGTTTTTAGCATCACCAAAGTAAGCCGTTATAATGCCCACAAGCAAACCGCTAATGGCAAACGCTATATTATATGGATAAAAATAAGCTAATTTTTTGTTGGTAACCCGATGAAAAACATAGAGAATGATTATTGAAATAGCAAAAGCAATCAATGAATTTTCTAAGGAAAAATGCCAAATATTTTCTACAATAATACCTGCCCCCACAAAAAGGCTTAACAAAATTACAGGAAATTTTGCTATTTTCATTTGGAAATAGATGTGTTTTTAGGTTATTAAAACAAATATACAACATTTTTAATAATTGATAATTAATAATTATCAATTGTTAATTATCAATTGAAAACAGCCCCGGCGGGGCGACAGTATGGTAGTTTTTTTTGAAAAGAAAGTAAAGTTTTTGGCGCATGTTTTTGGTGCAAAGCAAACCAAAAACTGTGACAAAAACGGGATAATTCAATCATTTAAATTCTAACTGAATCGCATCATTTCTTTTAGGAATCAACACATTATGCTTAATTTGATAATATTTCCCTAAATATTTACATTGTTTATTGTTAAAGTGTAAAATTAACTTTTCTTTTGTTATTTCATAGCCGCCAATAGTCTCTATTAAACAACTTTTGCTATAAATTTCGGAAATAAATTTATGATTGTCATATAATTTGATATTTGCAGAGATTGAGTCATTGTTTTTTGCTCCAATTAAATATTTTTCATTTCCATAAGTAACTTTGATGTATAAATTTCTTTGGAAAACGAGCATTACCAAAAACGTTATGAGAATTAATACAATGATTACTGTTCTATATCTTTTCCAATTATTTTTTTTAAAAAAATAGATGGAATTTATCAATAATCCAATTGATGAAAATGTGAATATTTGGTAAAGTAAAGCTAGTACAAGATTGTCAGCGTCACACATGCCGTCGTTTTGTGGAATTCTTAGTGAAATGAATAGCGCTGCTAAGGCAAAAACAATAAAAGTTGTAATTGTTTGCCCTATAATTTTTAAAATGATAATTATTATCTTCATTTTTTTTGTTTTCGTTTGTGTGAATTTAGATTTACGAAAATCATTCAAATCCGTGCCATCTGCGTCATAAAAAAGTAGCCTCGGCAACAAACTCTGTGTAACCCTGTGGTAAAAATATGTATGTTGCGCCAGCAATAGACTTATGTGAACTTATGATTCTTATGTGGTTCAAAAATCAGTGCAAATCATAGAAATCTGTGGTTAAATTCTCATGTGTATTAAGTCTCTCCGATTAATTTAAATACCGTAATTTCAGGGCGCACATTAAACCGAAAAGGAATAATACTCGTGCCCAATCCGCGATTGATATACAATATTCTACCATCTTTCAAATCAATTTTTCCGCTACTGTATTTCTTGTTTTTTACGGGGAGAATAGGAGGGGAGAAAAACGGTATTTTTACCTGCCCGCCATGTGTATGTCCTGACAAAATCCACCCTTTATAATTTTGCCAAACATTCATATCGCAAACATCAGGATTGTGACAAAGAACAATATTTGCTTGTTTGCTATTATAGTGTTGAAAGGCTTTTTTCGGGTAAAAATTAGTTCCTTTGACATCATCAATGCCTATAAAATTGAGATTTTCAATTTGTATCGTTTCGTTTCTAAGAACGGTAATGCCTGCATTTTGCAAAACCTGTGTTATTTGCTTGGCAATTTGTGCATTGTCCCAATCTTGACCATAATCGTGGTTGCCCAAAACGGCAATGGTGCCCAGCTTCCCTTTGACAGTATGTTGCATTACTTTTTCTAATTCTGCTAATTGTTTTTTGCTTTTATAATTCACATAATCACCCGTATAAATAACAAAGTCGGGCTGGTATTTTTGTGCCGTTTTAAATGTTTTAAGGAAGAAATCATTTGCCATTCGCTCGCCAATATGTAAATCGCTGATTTGCATGATGGTTTTGCCCATAAGTTTTTTGGGCAGCTTTTTAATAGGCATATCAACAAATCGATATTGCACACGATACGGTTCTATTTTCCAAGCGTACAAACCATTCAGCACAGCTAGCGATAGGGCAGATTTAATGAATTGTCTTCTGGTCATTATGCAATATTTTTTCGACGATAAAAGCTGTCAACCAGCCAATGGTAAAAGTTGAAATAACGCTGATACTGATAAATAAAATCAACGAGAAATAAATTTCAAAAACCAATATTCTAAAGGGCATTTTACCTAAATAATTGACTGTAATTATCAATAAACCAATCAGATATACCAATGTCAGCCATTTGTTAATATCCCAAACAAAATAGAAAGCATTGTATATTTGATGTTCCCCTTTTTGTATATTTTTAATTAGTTTTAAGGTTGCATATTTTAAAGTGAATAGTAAAATGATTGAAACAGGAATTATCGCCAATACTATCGGAATCAACATAAAACAGCCCATCTCACATTCCATGTCCGAAAAGTTTATCCAAAGCGTTGCTATAACCAATATTTCGAATGTTATGTTGATAATGTAAGAGCTGTATAATGCTTTTTTTGTTTTTGAGTTCATAATTTTTATTTCCACACGGGTTCTCACCCCGTGCTACAAAGATTTAATTCTTGCGGTGTCTAGTGTTGCCACTCACTGTCTTACGAATATTAATTTTACAACGTGAACGTAGGTGGCTGAGTGATTTTCTATGAGGAACGAATAGAAAATTGTATCGAAGCCCCGATGTTTAATAAAAATATTTCATTCAACATTCAGCATTCAGCATTCAACATTCAGCATTCAACATTAAAAATTACCACACAGTTCACGTACAGCTGCGCATTATCAATTTTCAATTATCCATTAATATTTACCATTTAATTTTTCTAGAGAAATACATAATCATTGCCAAAATGATAAACAAACCGATGCTGCCTACCAGTAACGCATAATTTTCGAGTTGAATAATCACATAAATATAACCGTAGAGCATGGCAAGCGAAGCAAAAATATACCCTGTAAAACGTTTGCTGTTCAATATGGCTTTCGAATATAGGGTAATAAGCAACACTGTGGCAGTTGCCGAAATGATATAACTCAAATTAAAATTACTATGTTCCGAAATGGATATCAGAAGGGTGTAAAAAACAACCAAAGCGATACCAATTAAGAAATATTGAAACGGATGCATCTGTACTTTGCCTACATTCTGAATGATAAAAAACACGATAAATGTTAAGAAAATAATCAAATAAGCATATTTGGTGGCACGATCGGCTTTGGCATATTCGTCTATCGGGATAATAAAGTTGGTGCCAAATGCATAATCTTTGTAATTAGGCAGGTTATTTTGATGGAATTGCGAAAAAGCACGCTGATAATCAATTACTTTCCAATGTGCATCAAAACCGGTTTCGGTAATTTTGTCATTGTTGTCCGGTAGAAAAGCACCTTCAAATTTAGTATCTTTCCAATTAGAAGTTAGATGTACTTTGGTCTGATTGCCAATAGGAATAATTTTGAAAGTTTGACTACCTTTGACATTATAATTCATGCTAAAATCAACTTTATCGGTAGCTGTAAACGGATTGTGTTTTAAATAATCGGTTTTAAAAACATAATAGCTGCCTTTACTGTTTCCTTTTAAACTAAAATTATATTTATTGTTTTGCCATTGCCAAACCATTTTATCCATAATGCCCTTGTTGTTGGTGGTTTTAAAAATGATTTCGGCTTTTTGCCAATCGATATCTTTTTCGGGAATATCAAATTTTTTGAAATCCGGAGGGGTAAAATTGCCCGTGATTTTCGATTTTGACTTGTAAACGGCGCTTTCATAAATACCTCTTTTCTTGGGTTCGCCTACGATGTTTCCTTCAATATTCAGTTCGTTCGGATATACATACAAGTATTCGTAACCTACAAATGAGACGGTCTCAACCTTTTTACCTTTGTCGTTAAAACTGGTACTGGTTTTGTAAGTTTTATAAGGAATTTTCAAAATAGGACCATATATTTCGACCGATCCACCCCAATCGCGATTAATTTCTCTAATGACCCTGTTTTTGCGCATTTCGCGTTCGTTGACCAAACTCATGACAAACATCATGGGAATCATTAGGATTAACGTGAGTGCACCAATCACAATCATTCTAAATGTGGTTGATGAGGTGATTTTTCTCGTTGTTTTTTTGCTGTTTTCGATGCTGTTTTGTTGATAATTTTCGTTTTCCATTTTAATATGTTTTTATTGATTAATTGTTATTTAAAAGAACTTTGAAATGCAAAGTAAATATATAAAAAAAATTAGGTTTTTTGTTGTTTTATAATTTTTTCAAGCGCTTCGATATGCTTCGCAAAGGCAACACGCCCTTCTTTGCTGGCACGATAAGTGGTTTTGGGTTTCCGGTTGACGAACTGTTTATATACTTCGATATAATTTAGTTTTTCCAATGCTTTGATATGGCTTGCAAGATTACCGTCGGTAACGCCCAGCAACTCTTTGAGCCGGGTAAAATCCACTTCGTCATTGACCATCAAAATACTCATAATGCCCAGGCGCACTCTATGGTCAAAAGTTTTGTTGATATGTTGAATAATGTTTTTCACGATTATTTTCTGTCATATTTAAAATACATCACAGCGCCGTATATAATGTGTAGCACGCCAAAACCCAAAGCCCAGAAAAACAATCCGTTACCGGGGTAGTAGGCAGCAATCAAACCGACAATTACTTCGCTAATACCCAAATATTTGATTGTGCCAAAGGTATATTTGCTGGCATTGATGAGCGCCAATCCGTAAAAAATTAGCGAAACGGGTGCGACTACCCCAAAATGTTCGTGTTTGAGCAATATGAGTCCGAAAATTGCCCCTGTTACTAGGGGAATTAAAAAACTGACAAGCAAGTTTTTTGAAGCGACATTCCATATTTTATCACCATTTTTGCGTGCTTTTTTCCAACTAAAAAAGATACCGGTACCTATTGACAGTAACAAAACAATACCCGAAATACCAAGTATTTCATAAATAGTCATATAATGTATGCGCTTGTGCGGGCGCAAATAAACGGTGTTTTCTTGTAAAATGGTATTGGCATAATACGAACCGATCAGGGCGTAAGTGCCTGCCAAAATACCACTAATGCCACTAAGCGACATAAATTTTGAAGATTTGTTCATCAAATCTTTAATCTCGGTAATGTCGTTTAAATAATTCTTGTCTGTCATAATTAAAAGAACTTTGAATTGCAAAGTTAAATATTTTTCTCGATTTTCAAAATCTTTTTTATAGATTTTTTTTGTTTGATGATTTTGTGTCAATTATTTAGCTTTTTGGGACTGTAATTAAAAACTTTTAATAATTTTTTATTAAAAAGATTATATTTGTTG
>Ga0256843_1003690_pt1 | contig 10521 bp, 12 predicted proteins | sample AlvinellametaG_FD_191572 | JGI IMG/M metagenome (GOLD analysis project Ga0256843, IMG submission 191572) | Pompeii worm associated microbial communities from hydrothermal vent at the East Pacific Rise, Pacific Ocean - Alvinella | ecosystem: Host-associated > Annelida > Integument > Unclassified ... | reverse complement strand
GACCGAGCGCATCGACATCTACACCGCACTTGCGTGCGAAGCCGAGCGCGGCGGGAGTCGGTTCTCCGTCTTTAAAGGCCGCCGCTACGGGAGGTCCCATCAGTTCGATAACGCTATCTTCTTGTTTAAGCGGCATTGCGTCGTGCTTGAGCACCAATCGCCGCGGCGTATAAAAAAATGAAAACGCACAATCGAGATTATAAGCTTCAAGCAGTTTTTTCCATGAACTTTCTATGTTTTTTACGATCTTTAGCAACGGAATGGCGGGCAGTTCCTCCACCCCGATCTCAATAAGTAAGGGTTGTGTCATTTCGGATGATCCTAATTGGAGATAATAAGGGGAATTCTACCGAAAAGTTAGTAAATGAGGGGTTAGGTCGTTTTCAATCATAATGGGTTATAATTTTCATCACTATTCAGGAAGGGATACAAGATGAAAAAAACCTATCGATATCTGTTTACGGTCATGCTTGCTTTTGCACTCGGCGCTTGCGGTACGCCGAAGGTCTCTCCTCAACAGGAAAACGCACTGGGGGAAAGACAAGCTAAAGAGATACTCAGCAAAGCGAAACTGAGCAAAAACCCAACATACAACAGAGCCGTCCGTAGAGTCGGAAGCCGTATCGCCCGCGTAGCAAACCGACCCGACTTCCGTTGGCGCTACCATGTTATCGATTCAAAACAGGCAAACGCATTCGTTCTTCCGGGAGGTAAAATATTCGTCTATTCGGGTCTTTTCAAATATGCCCGTAACGACGCCGAACTCGCAGCGGTCATCGGACACGAAGTGGCGCATGCGCTCAAGTCTCACGGTATTCAAGGCGCGCAGCGCAGACAAAACGCCGCACTTGTAGGCGCGTTGCTTCAAGTGGGACTCGGCGTTGCGGGCGTCGATCCCGCAATCGCAAATACGGTCAACCAAGCTTACGGTTACGGAGCGACCTACGGATACATACACCCCTACTCCAGAGAGAAAGAGATGGAGGCGGACAGTATCGGTCTGTATTTAATGGCAAAAGCGGGTTATGATCCGCGAGCGGCGCTTAGCTTCTGGGAACGCTTCGGGAAACAGGGACAACGGGTACCCGAGTTTTTTTCGACGCATCCGAGTTCGGCGCACCGTATCGCCAACTTAAAGAAGTTGATGCCGCAAGCGTTGGCGATATACAGAAAAAGTACGGGAAAATCAGCCTACTATGCACGCAGACGATAAGCCTTAACGCTTCTCGTCATCCTTAAGATCCTTACGTCTCCCCTCCTCATCGAATTTGGAGCGGAAATTATTGCGTACGATGACGAAGGTCATATATGAAAAAAGTATCGCCGCAGCGATATACAAATAGTCTCCAAACGACATCATCTCTCCTTTAGCGAGTTGGGAATCGTAATCTTCTCGAACCCTTCGTAATTTTGACGAACCGCATCATAAAGCACCACGCCTACGCTTACTCCGAGGTTGAGACTTCTGCCTTTAGGTCCCATAGGAATGGTTATGCACTGATTAGGGTGTTCAAGCAACACCCGTTCGTCGATCCCTTTCGTTTCCGATCCGAAAAGAATATAATCGCCCTTTTGAAAAGAGGCGTCAAAGTAGAGATTATCCGTTTTGGTCGTCGCCATAAAGGTGCGTTCGTCGATAGGGTGCGCATGTAAAAAATCTTCAAAACTCTCCCATACGACCAGATCAAGCTCTTTCCAGTAATCCAGTCCCGCCCGCTTGACCGCTTTGTCGTCAATGTCAAACCCAAGCGGCTTGACCAGATGCAGTGTAGCACCCAAATTGACACAAATTCGACCGATGGTGCCGGTATTTTGGGGGATCTGGGGTTCTACGAGAACAATATTGAACATATTAAAACACAATCGTTTTATTACCGTTGACAAAGACGCGGTCATGCAGCACAAGGTTCAAAGCCCTTGAGAGCACCACCTTCTCCACATCCCGTCCCGCACGCTGCATATCTTTCCAGTCATATCGGTGATTGACGGGAATGACATCCTGCGCGATAATCGGTCCTTCGTCCAGATCGTCCGTAACAAAGTGCGCCGTCGCACCGATAATCTTCACCCCTCTCTCATACGCTTGCTTGTAAGGATTGGCGCCGATAAACGCAGGAAGGAAGGAGTGGTGAATGTTAATAATCCGTTCGGGATAGGCGGAGACGAACGAAGGCGTAAGAATACGCATATATTTCGCAAGCACAATATAGTCGAACGCATGTTCGTCGATTTTCGCCCGTACAGCCTCTTCATGCGCTTCTCTGCTCAACCCTTCTGCGGATATATGATAAAAGGGTATGCCGAATCGCTCGACGAGATCTCTTAGCGTCTCATGGTTGGCAATGACGCACTCGATGCGAGCGCCCAGTTCTCCCGCCGCATGACGGATGAGTATGTCGCCCAGAGCATGAGACTCTTTGGTCGCTAAGATAACCACTTTTTTATCGCGTGGCGCGATAACGCGAATATGCGCGTCTTGCGGCGCAACTTCTCTGAGTGCGGCGTCAAGCTCATCTATTTCGAACTTTCCGCTAACGACAGTACGCATAAAGAACTTTTCATTCTCCTTATCGACGAATTCTCGGTTCGAATCGATGTTGAGATCACGGTCGTAAAAGACCTTGGAGATTTTATAGACCAGTCCCTTGGCATCATGACAGTCGATAAGTACGCGCGCTCTGGTTTCCATTCATATCCTATCTTGATGCATAGTTGGCGACGATATCGCCCATTTCGGAACAAGAAACAATCTCTTTAGCGTCATAGTCGCCGATATCTCCCGTTCTGTAACCTTCAGCCAACGCTTTCTTGATCGCTTCATCGATGCGGTCTGCCGCTTCGGCTTCGTTAAGCGCATATCTGAGCATCATGCTCGCCGAAGAGATGGTTGCAAGCGGATTTGCGATTCCCTGTCCGGCAATATCCGGTGCCGAACCGTGAATCGGTTCGAAAAGTCCGACGCCTTTTCCGGTACTCGCACTCGGAAGCAGCCCGATAGAACCGCTCAGCATCGATGCCGCATCGGAGAGAATATCGCCGAAGATATTTCCGGTTAAAATTACATCGAACTGTTTGGGGTCACGGATAAGCTGCATCGCCGCATTGTCGACATACATATGAGAGAGTTCCACTTCAGGGTAATCTTTGGCAACCTCTTCGACGATCTCTCTCCAAAACTGACTTACTTCAAGCACATTGGCTTTGTCTACGGAACAGACGCGTTTGTTCCGTTTCATTGCGATATCAAACGCCACAACCGCAATGCGTCTGACCTCCTCTTTGGTATAAATCATCGTATTGAAGGCTTTATCTTCATGCAGCTCTCTCGGTTGTCCGAAATAGATGCCTCCGGTCAACTCTCTAACGACCATAATATCAACACCACGGATCACTTCGGGTTTGAGACTCGACGCGTTGACCAACTCGTCATAGACCATTGCCGGTCGAAGATTGGCGAAGGTTCCCATCTCTTTTCGAAGCCCCAACAATCCCGTTTCGGGTCGGAGATGACGCTCCAAATTATCCCATTTGGGACCGCCGATCGCACCGAAAAGTACGGCGTCGACCTTTTTTACCCCCTGAATCGTCTCTTCGGGAAGCGGCACGCCGGTTTCATCGATCGCCGCACCGCCGAGCAGCATCTCTTCATACTTAAGATTAAACCCCTGCGCCACGGAAACGGCATCGAGCACCTTCAACGCTTCGTCTACTATCTCGGGACCGATCCCGTCCCCTTTAATCACACCTACTCTATAGCTTTTCATGATTGCGCTCCCGCTTCGATCTCTTTTTTGGCGAAGTTAATCAGCCCGCCCGCATCGACAAGCTGCTGCATAAACTCCGGAATAGGCGTAAACTTATAGGTTTTCGCCTGTGTCACATTGATGACCTCTCCCGCATCCATATCGATGCGAACCGTATCGCCCTCGTTGATCTCACCCGCCTCTTTCAGTTCGAATATAGGCAACCCCATATTAAACGCGTTTCTATAAAAGATACGCGCGAAAGAAGGTGCGATCACCGCATTGATTCCCGCCGCTTTAAGCGCAATAGGCGCATGTTCCCGACTGGAACCGCATCCGAAATTTTCGCCCGCGACGATAATATCGCCTTCGTTCATCTTCGAAACGAACTCCGGATCGGCGTCCTCCATCACATGTTTTGCCAACTCGCTCGGCTCGCTGGTGTTGAGGTATCGTGCGGCGATAATCAGATCGGTATCGATATTATCGCCGAATTTCCATACTTTTCCTTGCAATGTGCATCCTTTTATGCCGGAAGGTCCGGTAAAAATTTTCGCGATTATAGCCAAAAAATCGGAATTTGACAAACACGGACGCAAAAAATGAAGAAATTTTCGGTATAATCCACCTTTACTAAAACTTAAAGTATCATAAGAGAACTCTTCTCACCCTAATCATGATCGACTAAAGGATTTCAATGGCAGCAAAAGACAGTATGAAGAATATAGAAGCGTTATTCAAATCCAAAAAGAAAGGTGATGTGGTCACCTTCGAGAATATAGCGAAAGAGTTCAATAAAGCGCCTACCGCCGCCCAAGCGAAAAAAATCGCCAAGCTTGCCGAAGAGGCGAAAGTAAAGATCGTATCGGCTTCCGAATATGCCAAACATCTGACGGAAAAAGAGTCCAAACGCAAAGAGGATGCGCGAAAACGCGCCGCTGACGGTGAGATAGAGGACGAGTTCGATCTTCACAAAGAAAAAGAGCTGCTCGAGTGGAGCCGTTCCGACTCCCCCGTTCGTATGTATTTGCGTGAAATGGGGAAGATTCCGCTTCTGACCAAAGAGGAAGAGGTCGAGCTCTCCAAGCAGATCGAAGAGGGAGAGGAGATCATCATCGACGCGATCTGCTCCGTTCCGTACCTTATCGACTACATTCTCAACTACAAAGAGCCGTTGCTCAACCGTGAAAGACGCGTAAAAGAGCTCTTTAAAAGTTTCGACGACGATAAAGGAGACAGCGATAAGGAGGAGGTCGAAGAGAACGATACGGAAGAGGAGAACGCATCTAAAGACCCCAAAAGCGACAAACGCGTCAAGCAGGTCGTAGAGAGCTTCAAACGCTTGGAAAAAGCGAAAAAAGAGTGGATGAAAGCGAGAGAGGGTCTCGATGAATTCCTTAAAACGGAGACCGATCCGGTTAAGATCATTCACGAAAGGCTCAAGATCGCATACAAAAAAGAGCAACTCAAAGCGGCGCTACTCGATCTCGGTCCGACCTCAAAGCTTATCAACGAACTAGTCAAAGCGATGGAGACGGCGCTCAAAAGCGACGACAGCTTCGAAAAAGAGTTGAAACGCTTGGAGTACAAACTGCCGCTCTTTAACGATACGCTCAGAGCCAATCACCAGAAGATTCTGGATAACATTATCAATATGACAAAAGACGATATTATCGACGCGGTTCCCGAAACGACGATGGTCAGCACCTATGTCGAGATAAAAAAGCTTTTCGAGACGCGGGAAGCGAGTAAAGGCGGCTTCGACTTGAGCGAAGAGAAGCTTCAAGAGATTCTCAACCAGATCCGTCAAGGTAAGGCAAAGAGTGAAAAAGCGAAAACGAGAATGGCGAAATCGAACCTCCGTTTGGTCGTCTCCATCGCAAAACGCTACACCAACCGCGGTCTGCCCTTCCTCGACCTCATTCAGGAGGGAAATATCGGTCTGATGAAAGCGGTCGACAAGTTCGAGTATGAAAAGGGGTACAAGTTCTCCACTTATGCCACATGGTGGATTCGTCAGGCGATCAGCCGTGCTATCGCAGATCAGGCCAGAACGATCCGTATTCCGATTCATATGATCGAGACGATCAACCGTATTAACAAAATCATCCGTAAACACCTGCAAGAGACGGGTAAAGAGCCGGATTTGGAAACGATTGCCAAAGAGGTCGGACTCTCCGTAGACAAGGTTAAAAATGTCATCAAAATTACCAAAGAGCCGGTCTCGCTTGAAACGCCCGTCGGAGACGAAGACGACGGAAGGTTCGGAGACTTCATCGAAGACAAAACCACGCTCAGCCCGACGGAAGTGGTGCTTAAAGACGACCTCAACAACCAAATCGACGAAGTGCTTGACCAACTCAACGAAAGAGAGCGCGCCGTTATTCGCATGCGTTTCGGTCTGCTTGAAGACGAGAGTGACAGAACCCTTGAAGAGATCGGCAAAGAGCTCAATGTCACACGAGAAAGAGTCAGACAGATAGAAAGCTCCGCGATTAAAAAACTCAAACACCCAAAAGTAGGTAGAAAGCTTAAGAACTATATTGAGGAGTAAGCATTGTCTTCTCCTCAATTCTTTGCCCTTATCATCGGTACGGAGATCCTCAACCGCCGCCGTGAGGACAAACATTTCGACTTTGTCACCAAAGTACTTGAGAAACACGGACACAAACTTACCGGAAGTTTCATTATAGAGGACAATCCAGCGCTTATTATCAATACGCTCAAGTTCATCGCATCGCAACCCAACCCCATACTCTTTTCATTCGGCGGTATCGGTTCGACACCTGACGACCATACCCGAAAATGCGCTGCGATCGCATTGAAAAACGGGAACATGCAAGTGCATCAAGAGGCGAAAGAGATCATAGAAAAGACACTGGGAGAACGCGCCTATCCGCATCCGATTAAGATGGCGGAGCTTCCCAAAGGCGCAAAACTGCTTGCAAACCCCGTTAACAACATGCCCGCATTCTACCTTGACGACCGTTTCTTTTTCATGCCCGGATTTCCCGAAATGAGCCACCCCATGGTCGAAGAGATACTGCAAAATAAAATCCCTGAAGGGAAAAAACGCTACCGATATACGCTTACGGCACAATGCAAAGAGAATGAATTCATTGAAATCATGCAAAAGATGCCTAAAGAGGTCGAATGTTCCTCTCTTCCGAAACTACACGGCGATAAAGGATGGCAAGTAAGCCTCTCTGTCGCTTCATATGACGACCAAACGGCAAAAGAGGCGTTTTCTCGCTATATAGAACATATGAAACGAAAAGGGATCTCCTACACCCTTGAAGACGAAATATAAATGTCGCGATACGCCCAAGCACTCAAACATCCCGTTGTCGCCGGACTTTCACTTATTCAACTTATAAGCTATTTCGGTACATGGTTCTCGCAAGTGGCCATCTTTTCGATGCTTGTGGATTTTCAAGCCGACGCCGTAACCATCTCTTTAACCGCGGCGATGGCAATGCTCCCCGCGGTGATTCTCGCCCCACTTATCGGTATCGTTGTCGACCGCGTTCCTTTCAAACGGCTTATGGGCACGCTTTTAACTATCGAGATAAGCGCGACGCTCGGTTTTTTGCTCGTCGACTCTCTTGCATTGGTGTGGCTCTTGATGCTGTTAATCTTTCTACGGTCTGCAGCGGCATCCATGCTCTTTAGCGCAGAGATGTCTCTATTCCCGAAAATTCTCAAAGGCGATATGCTTAAAAACACAAATGAAATACATTCGATCATATGGTCGTTCACTTATGCCGCGGGGATGGGTGCGGGAGGGTTAATCTCCCACTACTTCGGATATAAAACCGCATTTTTAAGCGACGCATTTCTCTACACAGTCGCACTGGGAGTATTGTGGCGGCTACCGCTTGAACAGACAATCGCTCCGAAAACGCAAAGCCATTTGCGAATGCTCAAAGAGGGATTCTTCTATCTTATCGATCATCCCAAAATTATCGGGCTTATCCTTTTGCATGCGGCGCTCGGACTCACGAGTTTCGACGCGTTGGTAACGCTTTTGGCGGATCATCGATACAAAGAGATTCTTGCCGTTCCGCTTGCAATCGGTTGGATCAACGCCGTACGGGCGACCGCTCTGATGATCGGGCCTTTTTTCATCGGAAGGTGGATCGACAAGAAAAACCTTCACCTCTTCTTCATACTTGAAGGAGCGGCAATCCTCTTTTGGAGTATTGCGCAAAAAGATTTCTACTGGGGGCTTCTTTCTCTCTTTTTCGTCGGTTTTTTCACATCGACGCTCTGGTCGTACACCTATTTGATGATACAAGAGGAGACGGACAAAGCCTTTTTAGGACGCATCATCTCCTACAACGATATGCTCTTTATGCTCTCAAATGTCGCCACCGCACTGTTTATCGGTTACGCATACGACGCCGGTGTGTCGCTTCCTTACATCACCGCGTTACTTGGCGTCGGATTCTTTGCAAGCGCGCTCTACTATCTTTACTTCCGCAAACGATACCTATAGGTGTTTGTCGATCAAGGCGATCGCTTTGCGGATCTCTTTAGAAGAGAGCTTCCCGAACTTTTTATAGATAAGCCTACCCCGTTTATCGAAGATAAGAACATCGGATTCGTTGTCGGCAAGCTTCCACCGTTTGACCAAAACGCTCTTTTTATCCCTGACATAAGTCGTATCGGGAAACTCTTTTTGTTTTTGCTTTAAAAGCGCTTCGATAACCACATTGGGTTTCCATGTCGCCGCCATATTCACCACCGCCACCGTACCGAAAGTCTGATGGTTAAATCCGTGTTTTTTCAACGCTTGCACAAACGGTTCGTTCACATCTTTCTTGTCCGGATCGACATAGAAAAGCACATAGACCTTCCCTTGAAGCATTTGAGAGTGCCACGCTTTACCGTCCGTTCGTCCGCCGTTCTCTCCGCCTATGGTCACTTTCGGCGGAATCGTACCGACCTCCACCGCCATCAGCGTCGCGGCTGATAGCAGCCACCCCTTTACAATCTTCATCATCACTTCTCCTTTTTCGCTTTTATGTCATGATAGTCGGTTTTGATGAACTATTTATGAATTTTATGATACTATCTGCAACTGAAATTTCTGAAAGCGTTTGGCTTTCATCTGTAAGGAGATATCGCATGGATATTACTAAAATCGGACCGGGCGAGTGCCCCGATGCTGTTAAAGCGATTATTGAAGTACCGCTTAACTCGAATATCAAATATGAGATCGACAAAGATTCCGGAGCGGTAGAGGTCGACCGTGTTCTCTACTCTGCCGTACACTACCCCGCAAACTACGGTTTCGTTGCCAATACGCTCTCCGATGACGGCGATCCGGCGGATATTCTCGTACTGTGCGACTATCCGCTTCAGGCGGGTTCTTACATCAAATGCAGACTTGTCGGCGTACTTATGACCGAAGACGAATCGGGCGGAGACGAGAAGCTTCTTGCCGTACCGACCGAAAAGATCGACCCGACTTACGCAAAGATTCAAGATCTCAAAGATGTGCCGGAGCATACCCTCAACCGTATCAAGAACTTCTTCGAGACATACAAAATGCTTGAGCCTAACAAGTGGGTGAAAGTAAGCGGATTCAAAGACAAAGCGGCAGCTGCCGAGATCCTTGAGAAGGCGATCAAAAATTACAAGTAGCAGGTGAGAACCGCTATATGGACGAGAAGAGTTTCTCGTTCATAGGTTCAAAACCGAAAGCGGTGTCTCTTAGAGACCGCTGAAGGCTGGGAGCATAACGACCTGCGAAGGCAGTCCTAAATTGGTGTGCATCAACAGACTCCTATAACTATAGAAACTACTATCTATTCCCTCATCTATATACCCAACTCCCTCTCGCGATTATCTAAATACCGGTTCACACCCTCAACGATTCCTTCGGCGATGCGTTCCTGATAATCTTCGTCAAAGAGGCGTTTACGCTCTTTGGGGTTGGTGATGTAACCGACCTCGACCAATATGGAAGGGCGACTCGCACCCACGAGTACATAAAACGGCGCGGGTCTGACACCGCCGTCTACGGCATCGGGATATTTCGATTTAATGCGTTTGACAATATTGCGTTGCACGTCGATAGCGAGTTTATTGCTCTCTACGATTTTAGGACCGTTCAGTACGGAATCGATAATGACATTTTTGCTCAACCTGTCTGCCCCTTGCAGTACCGCCGAGTTTTCCCTCTCTGCAATACGCTGAGAGCGGGCATCTCTTGTCTTTTGCAAAAAGTAGGTCTCTATGCCCTCCACCTCGTTAAAACGGCTCTTATTTGCAATTGCGTTGGCATGAATGGAGATGAAGACATCGGCATCTTTCTTATCTGCAATACGGGTTCGCTCGCCCAAGGTTAAAAAACGGTCGTTCCCTCTGGTCAAATAGACGCGATACCCTTCGCTTTTAAACTCCCGTTGCAACGCTTTGACAATCTGCAACACCGCATCTTTCTCCTGCTTTCCGCCGCATTGCGCTCCGCAGTCATGTCCTCCGTGTCCCGCATCGATTACTACAAGTCTGTGCGATCTGTCCGGTCCCATACAGCCTTGTATCGCTACCGCAACTATGAGCAGAAGCACATTTTGTATCACTTTTTTCATCATATCTCTCCCTTTCTTACGATCGCTACAACTCTATTTCGCGTTTACGGTTGTTCAGATACCGCTGTATCCCTTCGGCAATTCCTTTAGCAATCAATTTTTGATACCGTGCGCTAAAGAGGCGTTTTCGCTCCGTAGGATGGGAGATGTACCCCACCTCGACAAGAATGGACGGACGA
>Ga0256843_1003689_pt1 | contig 10521 bp, 12 predicted proteins | sample AlvinellametaG_FD_191572 | JGI IMG/M metagenome (GOLD analysis project Ga0256843, IMG submission 191572) | Pompeii worm associated microbial communities from hydrothermal vent at the East Pacific Rise, Pacific Ocean - Alvinella | ecosystem: Host-associated > Annelida > Integument > Unclassified ... | reverse complement strand
AAGTGTATATAGAGAGATAGTAAAAGAAGATAAAATGATTTCTTTGTTTTTTCAGCCTGAAAAATTATATGAATGGATAGTTTATGATAAGTTAGTTGAAAGTAGAGAATTTGATAAGGTTTTAAAAGATGGTAAAGATGATATAAAGTTACCATTTCAATTAGAACCTGCTTATGATGAAAATAAAACATACAGTTCTGAACCTGATTTGGTAATTATAAAAGATGGTAAAAAATATCCTATAGATGCAAAATGGAAAGTCTTAAAAACAAAAAATGCATCATTTGATAATGATATAGCCAAACTAAGAAGAGATGCTAAAATACGGGGAGTTAATAAAGGATATTTGATTTATCCTAAAATTGATGAAAATTCTAAATTTCAGCTCAATACTGAATATAAATATGATTTTGATGATTTTGTTTTTGAGTTGAGAGTTGTTAATACTATTAAGGTGTATTAAACTTAAAAATTCTATTTAAGCCTTTCAAAATAAAAACTCCAATAAAACATATTTTACATATAAATGATAAATGTATATTACCTTATAAGTTTTTTGGCACTAAATATGTAAATCATAATTTACATATAATAAAAAATATGTTAATATAATTTTACATATTTAAGGTGACTTATGGAAATACAACAACTATTTAACGAACAAAATCAACTTCTAAAACAGCTCTCTTTGGAAAAAAAGCGTTATCTATATCAAGAGATTAATTGGAATTTAAAATCCATTGCCATTTTAGGACAAAGAGGTTTAGGAAAAACAACAATGATGTTACAATACATCAAAGAACATTATCATAGAAGCGATAAAGCACTCTATATCTCACTGGATAATCCATATTTTCAAGCTATATCTTTGATTGAATTTGCTCAAGAGTTTCAAAATTATGGTGGAGAGATACTTTTTATTGATGAGGTGCATAAATATAACGATTGGGCAAGACATATTAAGAGTATCTATGACACACTCTCCTTGCGAGTAGTTATTTCAGGCTCTTCTATTTTGCATATAACCAAACAAAATGTAGATTTATCTCGTAGAACGATTGTTTATCATCTTGAAAATTTATCTTTTAGAGAGTATCTACTACTAACAAAAGAAGTTACTTTTAGAAGTTACACATTTGAAGAGATAATAAAAAACCATTATGCCATAGCAAGTGAAATTTCTGAAAAGATTAAACCGTTAAAACTCTTTAAAGAGTATTTGAAATATGGTTGCTATCCATTTATTTTAGAAGATAGTGGCTCATATCATCAACGGATTATTCAAGTTATCAATCTGATTTTGGAGTCCGATTTACCACACATCAACAAAATAGAGATGCAACAGATACGAAAACTCAAAAAACTGCTCTATCTTTTGGCTATAAATGTTCCTTTTATTCCTAATATTACAGACCTAGCAGAGGCTACCAATATCTCAAGACCAAAGCTTTATGAGTACCTAAACTATTTGGAAGAAGCAAAGATTATTAACAGTATTAGAAGCCCCGAAAAGGGTTATAATATTATGAGTAAACCTGAAAAACTCTTTATGCAAAATACTAATATATCTTATGCTTTAACCAAAAAAGTAGATATTGGCTCTGCAAGAGAGGCTTTTTTTGTAAATCAGATAAAAAACTATTATGCTTCACAAAATCTCTTTATTGATGAAGCCATTTTTGTTGCTAAAAAGGGAGATTTTCTGATAGATGATAGATATACTATTGAGGTAGGTGGTAAAAATAAAGATTTCAAACAGATAAAAGATATTCCCAATTCTTTTTTGGCTTTGGATGATATAGAGATAGGATTTGGAGCGAAAATTCCTCTTTGGTTGTTTGGGTTTTTGTATTGAAAACTAAACTTAAAACTCCAAAAAAACACAAAAAATTAAACTTCCAACTCCAATTATGTTATAATTTACTCAAAAAGAGTCCATTATGCTTGATGAAATTAGAAATTATCAACAAAAATTTTTTAGAAAAAAGAATCTACCCTATAAGAGATATTTTCATAATCGAATAAATTTTAATAGCCCTATGACAGGTATTGTAGGAGCTAGAGGGGTAGGAAAAACCACTTTTTTGATTCAATATCTAAAGGCATTGGATATACCATTTGAGCAAAAATTATATATAGTGGGAAAAATAAAGGCTTCAAACAGATAGCCAATATTCCTAACTCTTTTGTAGTAGCTGATGATATAGAGATGGGTAGTGGAGCGAAAATTCCTCTCTGGTTATTTGGATTTTTGTATTAGGAGATAAAATATGAACCCACATTTTGAGATAAAAGATAAAAAAATAATATATGAGATTTTGGATAGTGCAGAGTATGGTACTTTTGCACTTTGTGTTGATGATAGACCTTATGCTGTGCCTATGAATTTTGTACGAATTGGTGAGTATATCTATTTTCATGGAGCTATCAAAAGCAAAAAGATGAAAATCTTAGCCCAAAATCCAAATGCCTCCTTTTCTGTAGTTGAGAACTACTCACTTATCGACTCTGATTTTAGTAGTACAAAGGGTTTGGCTTGTCCTGTGACTCAGTTTTTTAAATCGGTAAGCATTGATGGAATTATAGAGATGGTGGAGAGTAGGGAGGAAAAAGCTATAATGTTTGAAGCTATGATGAAAAAATTGCAACCAAAAGGGGGTTATAAACCTTTTAATGATGAAGCTTATGACAAGACGCTAAAAGCTACAGCTGTTTTTAAATTGGTTGCTGATGATATTGCATGTAAATTTAAATTTGGACAACATCTAACTGATGAGCGATTTGAGATGATAATATCTAATCTAAAAGCAAGAGGAACCGAGATGGATATAGCAACTATAGAGGTTATGAGAGAAGAGAGAAAAAATTAAGGAACCGATGGCTTTGCACTCTCTTTGAGAAAGTCGCCGATTCCTATGAGTTATAATCCCATTTTGCTAGGATTGAGTATATTATTAGGGTCAAAAGCCTTTTTGATGTCTCTAAAGAGTTGTAACTCTTCATTACTAAAGGCTATACTCATAAAAGGGGCTTTGCTAGTGCCTATGCCGTGTTCTCCACTTAGGGTTCCACCCATATCAACTACTAGTTTGAATATCTCTTCTATACATTTGTGTCCTTCTTCGATTTGGCTTATATCTATCATTACATTTACATGGATATTTCCATCTCCTGCATGTCCAAAACATGGGATTTTGAAATTATACTTCTCTCCTATAGCATAAATCCCCTCTAGGGCTTTTGGTAGCATGGAACGAGGTACAGATATATCTTCATTTAGCTTTTTGTTTCCATATATAGTGATGGATTGAGAAGCATTTTTTCTAGCATACCAAAGCTCTTTGGCTTCATCTTCGTTTTGTGCTATTTTGAACTCTGTAGCTCCATTTTCTTTGAATGACTGTTCTAGTGTTTGCAGTTGAAACTCTATCTCTTGGGGTACATTTCCATCAACATCACCTACAAGTACTCCACCTGCCTCTTTTGGTAGATTTACGCCTAGTTTTTCTATGAGTGCTTCTATAACCAATCTATCCAAAAACTCCATAGCTACAGGGTTTGCACCTGCTGATAGGGATTTGAAAACGGCGTTCATAGCACTATTTACATCAGGGAATATTCCCATATATGTTTTTTGGTATTTTGGTTTTGGTATGAGTTTTAGAGTTAGCTCTGTTAGAACTGCTAAAGTTCCCTCACTAGCTGTTAGGATACCTGCTATATTGTATCCTGCTACATCTTTGATGGTTCTCTTTCCTGCTCTAATGATGTCTCCATTGGCTCTAACAGCTCTTAGTGCCATGACAAAATCTTTGGTGATACCATACTTTGCAGCTCTCATTCCACCAGCATTTTCACTTACATTACCACCTAGAGTTGAGTACTCTTCACTAGCTGGGTCTGGTGGATAAAATAGCCCTAACTCTTCTACATGTTTTTGTAAATCTTTGTTGATGACTCCTGGTTGAACTATGGCTACCATATTTTCTCTATCTATCTCTAAAATCTTGTTCATATGTTTTTCCATAGCTAAAACTATCCCACCATTAGCAGGTAAAGCCCCACCTGTAAAGCCACTTCCTGCTCCTCTTGGGGTGATGATGATTTGATGCTCGTTGCAATATTTGAGTATATCGCTTACATCTTGTTCATGTCGTGGGAAAATAACAGCATCAGGTTCATATCTAGTTCTAGTAGCATCATAGCTATAGGCTATCATGTGTGCTTTGTCATCGTAGATGTTATCTTCACCTACTATATTTTTTAGGGCATTTATATGTTTTTTGTCTATCATTTTATTCTCTCTATACCTTTATAGTATGGCAAAAACTTTTTTTTGCTATCTTCACTAAAGATATTGACACTTACTTGCTCAATTCTAGCATAAAAAGGAGATTGTGGTTTTGGTGATGTATATCTTTGAGCTATTTTTGCAACATATTTTCCACTGATTGGGTCTAATATTCTTAACTCATTTTTGGCTAAAATAGCAACCAATCCAACCTGAGTTTCAATAGCAAACTCTCTTAGATTTTTTAATGTAATCTCATCTTCATCATTGCTTATTAGATAAGTAGCATACATATCAGGGTGTATCCATACTCTTTTGATTGATTTGGTGATATTACTGTAGCTCTGCTCATCTGGTGCTATTAATAGGACATTGTTATATAGATTTCCAAATATAACTTGATCTCCTACTTTTGCAGGGGTTTTGATTGTAGGCAGGTTTTCATGTTTTAGCATAGTATATTTACCTATAGATGCTCTAGTTCCACCTAAAGATGTAGCAGTGTGTGTGATTGCAAATAGTCCATTTCCATAGTTATGTATTACTATTCCACTTCTTCCTCTTGGGATAGGGTTAGCTAAAGTTATTTGACCATTGTTGATACTAGTAACAGTAGTTTTAATCCTATCTGGTAGTCCATCATTTGCTATCAAAAGAAGAGTACTAAATAGTATAAGTATAAGTTTTTTCATAATTTTCCTTAGGAATTTTTATCAGATTATACTTATAAAAGATTAATGAAGCCTAAAATTAATTAGTTACACTTTTCATAATCTCAAACCAATCTCTTGAAAAATTTTCTTTGATATAATTTTTGTGATGAGGTACTAGACAGCCTGAGCAGTTTTGATGTATGGCATTTTCACTTTTGAACTCTCTGCCATCTTTTGAATTTATACTACATTTGCTAAATAAAGTTCTATTCTCTATCTGCTCAAATCCATTATCATCAAATCTAAAATTAGGACATGCACATAGATAGCAGTTTAACTCCTCTATATCATGACATTTTTTGTTTTTGTCATATAATGGACAGAAATCTGGTTCATTTTTTACCATATTTTCAAATCTGAAATACTCTATTAGCTCATCATCACTTAGATGTGATAGTTTTTTTATGATTTCTTGGTGCTTTTTACCGTGTTTGTTAAACCACGATTTGTAATTCATCTTAATCTCCCTATTTATGACTGTCGCATTATAGTTAATAAATCTGAATTTTGTTATAATCCTCACAAAAAAAGGATTTAGAGATGAAAATTTTTTCTATGCTATTTATAATTTCGCTACTTTTTAGTACTGTAAGTGCAAAAGATAGTAATACCACAACACCAAGTTTTGTATTAAAAACAGTAAACAGAGGTGATATTCATATCAAAGAGGTACCAAAGGGTATATCTATCCAAGAGTTAAAAGATAATAAAATGGTAGTACTAGCCTTTATAGCATATAATGGTCAACCATGTTTACATCTAATAGAGATACTCAATGAGATGAAAAAAAGACATAAAGATTTTGGTGCATTTGCTGTTGAGATGAGAGGGTTAAAAGGGGAGAAACTAAAAGAGTTTGCAAAAAATAAATCTATAGAGTTTCCAATTATAGGGTATGAAAATTCTGAAAACTTTGTAAACTATATAGCTAAAAATGCAGGATGGAATGGTACTATGCCTTTTATATTGGTTCTAAATAAAAAAGGAGAAGTAAAATATATGCAGATAGGCCTTATCCCTATAGAGGGATTTGAGAAGGCATATGAAGAGCTAAAAAAGTAGCTAATCACTATTTTTTAACCACTTCTCTTTGAGCTTCTCATGGAAGCTCTTATCTAATCCATCAGCTTCACGAAGTTTTAATAAAATTCTATCTACTCTCTCTTTTAGTTCACTCTTTGGAGGGAATACTATACCGTAGTTTTGTGGATTGAACTGAAATGGAGCTACTGCTAGAACTTTCTTATGCTCTTTTTTGTTGATTTGGTTTGCTAGATATATCAATCTAGGTCCATCATGAACTAATGCTTCTGCTTTTCCACTTCTAAGTAGTTTTATCCCCTCATCTAGTGTCTTAACAGGTATTACATTGGCTCCAATCTTTTCGAGATACTTTCTAGGTGCATCAGTAGCAACAGCTGCTACATATTTACCAACTAAATCCTTTTCTGAACGGATAGAGCCACCTATAGCTTGTGCTGTCAGAGCTGATGTAACGATAGCTGTTAATATACTAATAGCAATAATCCCTACAATATGCCACATCAAATCTATAACTCTAGCTAAACCTTTACTAGGAGGTGTCTCCCAAGTGACAAGCATAGTAATCCCCCACCAAAATGAGTCTATAATCCCTCTTTTGTAGCTTTTGTCAAATAGGTCTGAGTTTTTGTCTTTGCTATCTATATACCATCTAATATGTATAGTGATAAATAAAAAGAGTAAAAATATAATAATAGATTGTACTGTCATCATCTTTTTTATCTCTTTTCCCATAAGCTCTAAAACTGAAGCTGATGATTTAGAGGCATCCACCATAACTTGTAGTCCAAGCTCATACATAGAGTTTGAAAAATCTATCTTTTTTTCACGGTTAGAGGTGATAGTAATAGCAGAGATAGCTGCGTCCACCTCTTTGTTTTTGGCTGCATCGATAAGTTCTGATGTGGAGTTATAGTATTTCCACTTAGTATCAACTCCTAAATTTTGTGCGATTTTATTCCATAAATCTATACTAAAACCTATCGGTTTTCTCTTCTCCTCGCTTACATTTTTGTCATACATAACCCAAGGTTCAGATGGTTTTATACCGATTTTGAGAGTCTCACTATTTGCATATATCGAAAATATTAATATCAGTGCTATTATCTGTCTCACTATTTTTACCTTTTCTGTTTTAGAAATGGATTATACTTAGTTTATTACTCAATATCTATACAATGTCACAAAAAAATCACTATTTGGCACTTTTAATTTACATCTTTACTCATAAAAAGGTGCTATAATTTTATTTTTGAAAAAAAGGATAATATATATGATAAAAACAATTTTAGGAGAGATAGATTTTATCGAGTCTCTAAGAGGTAAGAGAGCTTCGTTTATGTTATCTCTAAGCAATACAGATACTATCAATATAGAGGGAATCACTCAAGCTGGAATTCCTGGATTAATCCACCTAACTCCAACTCTTGATAGTGAGTTTGTTTGTGTAGGAGAGGTTAGATGTCTTGAAAATATAGCAGAGACTCCAAAAGGTGTGCCAACTCCAGCACTTATGACTAGGGCTGTTCATCTGATTAAACCTTTTAGCTATATTGAGCTACTTGATTTAGGTTTAAAGGTGACTCCAAAGGTTAACTATTTTACGATACATGATTTTGATATAAAACCAAGTGGTTCTATTGATGTGGGTGCTAATATAGATGCAGAGGCTATATTTCAAAAGGGTATAAACTTTGGTCAAAACTATGAGTGTGAGAGTGAATATATAATATTAGGTGAGTCTGTTCCAAGTGGGACTACAACAGCTAGTGCAACAGCAGAAGCGTTAGGTTATGATGTAGAGGATAAATTTAGCAGTAGTTTTAAAAATGTACCAAATAGTATAAAATCAGAGACTATAAAAAAGGCTCTATCCAATATCAAAGATAGAGATGACCTATTTGCTATATTAAGCAAGGTGGCTGATAATATGCTTATATTTAACGCTGGGTTTATATTGGGTCTCAATGGTCGTATCAAAGTAATATTAGCAGGTGGTACACAGATGGCAGGAGTACTACTGATAGTAAATAGTATTCTTAGATATATGGGTGGAGAGATGGATAGCTCAAACCTAGCACTATGTACTACTAAATGGGTAGCAGAGGATAAAAATAGTGATATAAAAGCACTACTTGAAATGTTGGACTTTCCTATCAATGCCTATTTTGCTGATTTTGATTTCTCTAGTAGTACTCATCCTGCATTAAAGCTTTATGATGAGGGTGAAGCAAAAGAGGGTGTAGGTGCTGGTGGAGCATTGGTTTATGGTCTGATAAATGGTGTCAAAAAAGAGGAGATAATATCTCAAGTTGAGGCATTTTTAGGCTAGATGAAAGTTCTATACTATGGTGGACAAAAGTCTGGTAAAAGCTATCTAGCAGAGCAAAAATCTTTAGAGCTTAGTCAAAATCAAAAGCCATACTATATCGCTACATATGATAATAGTTATGGTGATACAGAGATGCAAAAAAGGATACTAAAGCATCAAAAACAAAGAGAAGAGATGTTCACTACTATAGAAGAGAGCATAGATTTAACCAGACATATAAAAGCTCAAAATACCTATCTAGTGGACTGTATCTCTATGTGGCTACTCAATAATATAGACAAACCAGAAGATAAGCTTTTAGAGCAGATAGATAGTTTAAAAGAGGTTGAAGCCAATATAGTTTTTGTACTCAATAGTGTAAATGAGGGAGTTATCCCTATGGATAGAGTTAGTAGAAAGTTTGTGGACCTAACAGGCATTATAGGTCAGAGATTAGCTTTGATTTGTGATGAGGTTTATGAGGTTAAATTAGGACTACAGAGGCGTTTAAAATGATTGGATTTATCGCCAAAAAAGCAGTTTCAGCGATGATTATGCCTCTATCTATAGGGTTGATATTGGGTATAGTCTCTATTGGGTATCTATATAAAAATCGTATAAAAAGGGCTAAGTTTTTTTTGATTATTAGTGTAGTGTGGATTTCTATTGTATCATATCCTCCATTTGCATATGGGGTTATGAAGCCCCTAGAGAGTAGATACTCAAAGCTTACTGATATTCCAAAAAATGTTAAGTATATACTACTTTTAGGGGGAGACAAGAGATGTAGAGCATGGGAAGCAGTTAGACTATATCAAAATATACCAGATGCAAAGATTATCACTTCAGGTTACTCAGCAGGTAGTAAAGATTTAGGTGCAGAGGCTACAGCTAGATTTTTAATACATTTTGGTGGGGTCAAAAAAGAGGATATAATCTTGCAACAAGAGCCAACAGATACAGCCCAAGAGGCTATAGAGATAAAAAAGAGACTAAAAGATAAACCATTTTTTTTAGTAACCTCAGCCTATCATATGCCAAGAGCTATGGAGATATTTAAAAAAGAGGGATTATCTCCAATTCCTGCACCCACAGATTATAAAGTTCTTGATAGTAAGTATATATATTTACATGTTCCAAAGGGTAAGTACCTGCTCATTACAGAACAGGCTTGGCATGAGTATTTGGGACTGTTGTGGCTTAAATTAAAAAGTTAATCTAATTAATCTGTAAACTCTCTATAGCTTCCTTTAATCCCAAATCAACCTTGATTTGGGAGAAAAATGGAGGTTCTTTTTCCAAATTTATATTTACAAAATCTATATCTTTGTTATGAATACTATCCCTAATCATCTTTTTGACTTTATATAAAGATGAGATTTTATCAACTAGTATCCCTCTAATCTCTGGAACATTTGCTACAAATATTTTCCCCTCTGTAAATGGTTCAAGTTCTTCTCTTTTGAGTCCTCTATTTTTGGCTACTGAGTTGATAAAGTTATCATAAGTTGGTTTGAGTAGATTTTTGGTCATATACTCTCTGTTTTCATCATCAATTTTTGCCAACATAGATATAGGTTTTTTGAATTTTCCAGCAGCCATATAGTCCTCTTCTACTCCTATCTTTTTGGCTAACTCTCCAAAATTATAGTGTGGCATAATCACACCAATGGAACCCACAATAGCATTTTTGTTAGCATATAGAGGCTTGATTGCTGAAGCTATATAGTATCCACCACTAGCTGCTATAGAGTCTACATACATAGTGATGTTTTTATCTTTTTGGTAATCTTTTAGATACTCACTAAGCTCTTCACTAGCAGTTGGACTACCTCCAGGGGAGCTCATAATAAATAGTACAGATTTATAAGTATTATCATCTCTGATTTTATCCATTTTCTCCATAACAGTAGTAGTAAACTCCTCTGTTACAGGTTTATTATATCTAATAACTGCTACCTTTGAAGAGGCTGTACTAACTTCGTCATATATATCTAGTTTACTAAAATATATAACCAAAAATATTACCTCAGCCAATAGTATCAACCCTACTATCCAAGCTTTTAAATTATTGATAAATAGCTGTTTTTTTAAAACTTTAATTTCATAATCTTTGACATCTTCCACCTATAATCCTTTTTATAAAAATAATTGATAGAATATCA
>Ga0256843_1003688_pt1 | contig 10521 bp, 16 predicted proteins | sample AlvinellametaG_FD_191572 | JGI IMG/M metagenome (GOLD analysis project Ga0256843, IMG submission 191572) | Pompeii worm associated microbial communities from hydrothermal vent at the East Pacific Rise, Pacific Ocean - Alvinella | ecosystem: Host-associated > Annelida > Integument > Unclassified ... | reverse complement strand
GTATGGTAAGTAGTGAGGGTGCTTGTGCGGCGTATTATAAGTATGGGAATTTACTCTAAAGTATGGTATAATACTCTTAAAAGTACTCTAAAAAGGATTTTTGATGATGATTTCAGCAAATGAAGTAAAAAAACGGGGAGTTTCTATCTTTGATGAGATGCTAAATGAGTTTAGTGAAGTGATCATCAATTTTCGTGGTAAGAAAAAATATGTCGTTATTGATTATGAGAGATACAAAAACTTTAGAGAATACGAGCTTGAAAAAGCTTATAAAGAAGTGATGGAAGATATAGAAAAAGGGGATTATCATACGGATGTAGAAAAACATTTAAAAGAGATTATGGATGTATGAGATACAATTTACAAAGAAGTATGAAAAAATTGCGAAAAAATTTTTCAAAAAACATCAAAATTTAAAAGAAAGATATGCAAAAACTATATATCTTTTAAAAAACAACCCCTATCACCCCTCACTGCGACTTCATAAACTCCAAGGCAATTTAAAAGAGTTTTATAGTGTTTCTTTAGATATAGAATATAGAATCATCTTGGATTTTATCATAGTTGATAAGCAAATCATTCTTATAGATATCGGCTTACATGATGAGGTGTATTGAGATTAATGATGAATTTTTTATAAAGACAACACAGACTTGATTTGTGAGTTAAAAAAACTTTTGGAAAATAAAAGGATTAAAAAGATGGAAAAAAATATAACATTAGCAATGGGAAACGGTGGAGAGGAAAACAACACACTTATAAAAGAGGTGTTTTATAAAGCTTTTGCCAATGAGATCCTTGAAAAAAATGAAGATGCGGCAGTTTTACATGTAAAAGAAAAAATAGCAATGAGTACAGACAGTTTTACCGTCAGTCCACTTTTTTTTAATGGTGGTGATATAGGGAAACTTGCCATCTGTGGTACATGTAATGACCTTGCGATGATGGGAGCAAAACCAAAGTACATAACAGTGGGTGCTATCATTGAAGAGGGATTTAGTGTCAAGGAACTTCAAAAGATCGTTAGAAGTATGAAAAAAGAGCTACAAAACAATGGTGCTGTAGTTGTTAGCGGCGATACAAAAGTGATGCCAAAAGGTAGCATAGACAAACTTATCATCAATACAAGTGGTGTAGGGGAAGTGCTTCAAGAAAACATTAGTGCAAATAACATAGAAAAAGGTGATGTGATCTTAGTGAGTCGTGATATCGGTGCTCATGGAGCAACGATCTTTGCAGCACGAGAAGGGATAGAGCTTAGTTCAACTTTGCAGAGTGACTGTGCTTCACTTTTTGAGGTAGTAAAAGCACTTATAGATGCCAAAGTAGAGATCAAAGCACTCCGTGATGCAACAAGGGGCGGCGTGGCTGCAGTTCTTAATGAATGGGCAAAACAAAACGGCGTTTGTATCGAAGTAGAAGAAGAAAGCATCCCTGTAAGTCAAGAGGTACAGGGGATTTGTGAACTTTTAGGGTTTGAAGCAACGGCACTTGCCAATGAAGGAACTTTTTTAGTAGTGCTACAAGAGAGTGAAGTAACAAAAGCACTTGAGATTTTACACAGTTTTAATGCCAATGCCACTAAGATAGCAACAGTAAGTGATGAATATGAAAACAGAGTCGTACTTAAAAGTGCTTACGGTACGAAACGGTTTTTGGATACACCAACGGGTGAGCTTCTTCCGAGGATATGTTGATGAAATATAGTGTAAACTCCCCTTGTCCGTGTGGTAGCGGGAAAAAGTACAAAAAATGTTGCCAGATCTACCATAAAGGTGCTATCGCAAAAGATCCACTTACTTTGATGAAGAGCCGTTACAGTGCGTTTGCTGTGGGTAATGTGGATTATATTATCAAGACCTCTACCTTTCAAAAAGATTATGAGGATCTAAAGGCTTTTTGTTCTACATGTAAGTTTGAAAAGTTAGAGATACTTCAGGCTGTTGAGGATGAAGTAACCTTTCGTGCTACACTTACATGTAACGGTGAAGATGCAAGTTTTAGTGAGAAAAGCCACTTTATCCAAAAAGATGGGCGATGGTACTATGATAGTGGAGAGATTTTAGACTAAGAAAGCTCAAGAATTTTTAAAGCACTTTGTTTGATGATAGGGAGTCTTTCTTTGATAATATCTTCAACGATGTAAAGATCCACTCCTTCATAGTTATGAGCTATAAAGTTTCTTAGGTCATAACTTCCTTTGATATCTTGTTTTTCAAAGTATGAAAGAAGTTCTAACTCCCCATCATGGAGGAGTTTGTCAAACTGTTCAGCCATTGCTGTGAGGTGCATCAGTATTGCGGCTCTGCTTTCCATTTCATCTTCTAAAGCAGTGATGATACTTCCTTTCTTTTGAACTATTTTTTCTATAAAATCGATCTTTTTAATAATAGTTTGCACTTTTTGTAATGCTCTTTGACTAAACAAATATCACCTCTTTTTCTATATAATGTTTGATCTCACTTTGACTATCGAGATCGAAGATATCTACTTTTCTTCTGAATGCTTTTTGGAGTTTTGTTTTGAGTGTTTCTATAAAAGAAAAATACTCATAAGAACTATAGTATTTTAAAAAATCATCACTTTTTTTGATAGCGATATCGACATCACTATAGGGTGTGGCATTTTCCTTTGCAAAACTTCCAAAAAGTCCTATTTCCTCAAGCTTATTTTTGGAGTATTCTTGTTTTATATCCGATAAAATCTGTAGGATCTCTTCTTTTTGCATAAAAAAATTATAGCATAGTTTATCTGCTAAAAACATTTTGCGGATAAAACATCCTAAGTATCATTACACAGATAAATACCCAAAAACTCAAACCAAATGAAAAATCTATATCACTTATAAGCAAGAGAAGATAGACCCCAAAACACACCGGCACAAACCAAATAAGCACAAGAGAGATAAATATCCCACCTATACGCCACAATGTTCCTAAAGCATTTTTACTCATTTTTCTCTCCTAATCTTTCTATGATCGCTTCTATCTGTCTGCGATGTATAAAGGTGTGCATAAACATAAACACATGCCAGTCAAAGTTGTTAAATGCTCCAAACCACGGGTGTGGTTTTGTCATGTGTGAGCGTTTTTTCGGATGGTCTTTTATGTATGCGAAGTAAGACTCATAAAACTTTAAAAACTCTTGGAGTTGATCTATTTTGTTTTGATGAGGTTTTACCCCTTCTATCGTTATAGGTTGAGGGAACTCTTTTTCTTCTGAGAGGGTTTTGATAATGGATAAAACGCCGTTGCCTGTGATAGTGAGGTGTTCTAAGACCATATTGAGTGAGTAGCGTCTGCTATCATCTTCTATGGCAAAAGTTCGATCTATGATGACTTGTTTGGTATGGAGGTTTGGGGTATTTACATGTAAAAGTTTTTTGATGATGCTAACTTCTCTTTTGAGATACCATAGTGCGATATCCCAAGTAAAAAATACCCTAACAGATGGGATCAAGATAAAATGGATAAAGAACTTCTCTTTTGGGGGAAGACCGGCTCCTGGTTGTGCTAAGCGTTGCATAGAAACTCCTTTGATGAGAGTATTATAATAAAATAAAACTTAAAATTAGAGTAAATACTCTAAAAAGTAAAGATAGTGTATAATACACTTATGAAAAAGAAGCGATCCCTAACACAAGAAAAGATCAAACAAAAAGCGTTAGAACTCTTTAACACGCATAATGCTTTGCAAGTAACTACGAATCATATAGCAAAGGAACTGAGCATTAGTCCCGGAAATCTCTACTATCACTTCAAAAACAAAGAAGCGATCATCTTAGCACTTTATGAAGAGCTTTCTTTAGAGTTTGAAACCCTAAAGAGCTTTACTGTGATACAAAACGCACATAACCCTCTTCAAGCTTTGGATGAGATGTATGACAGATATGGGGAGCTTTTTTATAAGTATAGGTTTTTGCTTCGTGATATAGGTGTACTTCAAGCTACATACCCAAGACTCAAAGAGCTTTTCTTACAAAGACAAGAAAGAAGGCTTAAGCAGATCGAAGGGGTGTTTTCTTATCTTTTAGAACAAGGGATCATCAGCATAGAACCCACTCAGATACCGTTACGGGCAAAACTCAACTGGTTTATTTCTTCTTTTTGGCAGTCGTTTGTTTCTTTGGATCAAGAGGTAAGCCCTCTCTCTATCAAAGAAGGAAAAAAGATCATCTTTGAGATACTACTACAACCTGTTTTGACGCAAAAGGGGAGGGAATTGTATGAGAAGATATAAACTTCTTGGAATCGACCCAGCACCGGCAAAAAAGAGCGTGGTGTTTGATGGGGAGAGGTTTTTTGAGTTTGGGGCATTTGAGTTAAAAGAGTTCTTAGATGATTATGTAGATAGCTCTACTCTTATCTCTTGGGATGCTCCACTTGGGAGTGATTTTAGTGCAAGTCTTTCGTATAAACCCATAGAAAAGATCCTCAATACCAAAACAAACTACAAAGATAACCAAAAACCACCCCGTGGGATCTCTACACTTCCTTTTGCTTCGTGTCCCCACTGGGCTATATCGCAATATGTTTTGGGTTTCCCGATAGTAAATACTACCATAGTGGATAAAGAGAAACTCACCTACCATCTTGTAGAAAATCAAGATGATCTTATCACAACAAAACCCAACCTTTTTGAAACCCATCCAGCGTTTTCTATGTGGGTATTTTTAAAAGATACAGTATCAAACTTCAAATACAAAGGGGATAAAGACTCCAAAAAAGTGTTTGAGTCTGTAAAAGAGGCGTTGTTTGCGTTAGAGTTTTTACAAAAGTATAGCTTTATCAAAGAAGATATAACCAACGATGATAGGCTTGATAGCTTTTTAGCCTATATCAACTTAGAGCTGTTTTTGCAAAACAAAGCATTTGTCTATGGAAATAGTAAAAAAGGTGCTATGTTGCTTCCTGATTTAAGGGATGTATTAAAAGGAGAGATACTTGCAAAACTATGATACTTGGTTAGAAAAGAACCGCTTTTCCTTGCGATGCAAACCAAACACCCAAAAAGAAAGCTATAAGAACTTCTTTGGCACTAGGTGGAGTGCTACTGCACCAAAACATTTTTTTCAGTATGAGATCTATTATGCCAAACTTTTAGAGCATAGAAAATCACGTCCGTTTGTAATCCTCCAAAACGATCATCTCAACCGTGCCTGTTTTGAAGGAGAGTATCATAGTATAACAGTGGCTCCGATATCTAGCAGACTCAAAGGGGGAGAGTATAGAGTGGAACTAAATCCAAGAGAAGGATTAAAAAAACAAAGTGAGATCGTTATTAATGCTCTTGGGATTATAGATGTTGGAAGTGTGGAGTTTGAGCGAGGATGTATAACTGTTCTAACTTCAAAGGAGATAACAGCATTACAAAATGCAATGAAAAGTTTATTTAGGATAGAAAATGATTGATTTGTTAACATTTAAAAGTTTTATAAGTAGTGAAGTTTTGATATTTTTTTATTACCTTTTTGCTATAGGGATACCAATACTCCTTTACCTTTTTAAAAAGAAAATTTTAGAAATAGCTATAATACAAAAAAATTATAGTGATTTAAAAGATATCACATGGGATCAACTTACTCAAAAACAAAAGTTAAAACTTATAGGTTTATTTGTTTTTTGTTTTGTTATGTGTGAATTATTTTTAAGAATGTTCTTTGAGTTTTTAATCGCTTACATTCAAATACGGGATGTTTTAGTAGGAGCTTAGTATGAAATGTTTTCACCCATTTTCACCGTTTATAGATGAAGATTCACAACTTCTTATCCTTGGGAGTTTTCCAAGTATCAAGTCGTTTGAAGATAACTTCTATTACGCTCATCCTAAAAATCAGTTCTGGAGGCTTCTTTCTGGTGTGTTTGATGAAAAAACACCTACAACTATAGAAGAGAAAAAAGCATTTTTACAAAAACACCATATCGCCTTATGGGATGTGGTAGGTAGTTGCACAAGAGAGAATTCACTTGATAGTAACTTAAAAGATATACAGCCAAACGATATAGAAAAACTCTTAAAAGAATTTCCAAATATTCAAAAGATATACTTTACCTCCAAAACAGCACAAAAGATCTACAAAAAGAACTTTTCACATGTAAAACTTCCGACATCGTATCTTGTGAGTCCATCTCCTGCGTATGCTGTTATGAATTTTGAGCAAAAATTAGAAAAATGGAAAGAAACATTATGAAAATAACCCTACTCGTTACATCATTTAACTCCCTCTCCCAAGCGATATATGTCGCACTGCAAGATAGAGGAGAAGATGTCGATGTGGTCTATGCCACTTCACAAACACGTGATGAAGAGATCACAAAGTTTGCTCCTAAGCTTATCTTATGTCCGTTTTTAAAACACTATATCCCCGCTTCTATCTATGAGAACTACCCCACTTTTGTGTTTCATCCAGGTATAAGAGGTGATCGGGGAGCGTACTCTTTGGAGTGGGCATTGTGGCAAGAGAAAAAAGAATGGGGTGGTGTGTGGCTTCGAGCCGATAAAGAGCTTGATGGTGGCGATATCTATGCTATGGGTAACTTTGCAATGCGAGATACCTACAAAGCCTCGATCTATAGAAACGAAGAAGTAGCTACTGCCTTGGAACTTTTAGATACACTTTTAGAAAATATCCATGTAAATAACGCTACTTCCCAACTCCAAAACCCTATCCATCCAAAGTTTACATGTAAGATAGACTGGCACAGTGATACGACTGCTGAGATCATAAAAAAGATCAACACACTTGATAGTTTTCCCGGGATCGAAGATGAGATCTTAGAAGTAAAGTGTCATCTCTTTGGTGCGTGGGAGGAAGAGAAGCTACGGGGATCTACCCCAAAGGAGATCCTTGCCAAGCGAGACGGTGCTATCTGCCTTGCAACGGTTGATGGAGCTGTGTGGGTAACGCATCTCAAACCAAAAGGGGGATTTAAACTCCCATCAACCTATGTGCTTAAAGAGCGTCTTAAGGGGGTCAAAGAGGATCGACTCCCTTTGATATTTGATAAAAGTTATAAAACCTTTTATGAGATCAGTTGCGATATAAAAGATGGTGTTGCGTATTTGTACTTTAACTTCCATAACGGTGCATTTAGCAGTGATAAGTGCATCAAGCTTAAGTATGCTTTTGAGTATATCAAAGAGCAGGTAGATATAGTGGTGTTTATGGGTGGAGTGGACTTTTTTAGTAACGGGATCCATCTCAATATCTTAGAAGATAGCAAAAAAAACGGTGAGGATGGCTGGAGTAATATCAATGCGATGAACGATCTCGTAGGTGCTGTTTTACAAGCTGATGATGTGGTAACTGTGGCAAGTTTGGAAAAAAATGCAGGGGCTGGAGGGGTATTTTTAGCGTTAGCGTGTGATGTTGTCGTTGCAAAAGATGGAGTAGTACTTAATCCCCACTATAAAACTTTAGGGCTTAGTGGGAGTGAGTACCATACCTATACTTTGCCAAAAAGGGTAGGGGAGCAAAAGGCAAAAGAGCTTTTAGAGAGATGTTTGCCTATAAGTGGATCAAAAGCAAAAGAGCTTGGGATGATCGATGCGCTCTTTGATGCTAAGAGTTATACAAAGGAACTTGAAGCTTATGTACAAGAGCTTTTTAGTGAAGATGAGCTAGAGGATTTTTTATGGGAAAAAGAGGAACGCATCGAAGAGGAAAAAGAAGCTATGGAGCTATGTAAACGTCAAGAACTTCAAACGATGCATCCTGAGTTTTGGGATGAAGAGAGCCCTTTTCATCAGCTTCGATATGAGTTTGTCTATAAAATCTGCCCTACACATACCCCAAAAAGGCTGAAGTTTCGTTATAATTCTGAATAACTATTCAGGAAATAACGATGCACGAATACAGTATAGTTCAAGCACTTCTTAATCAGATAGAAGATGTCGCCAAAGAAAACGAAGCAACCAAAGTTACCAAGATCGTTACAAAGATAGGGGTGATGAGTGGCGTTGAACCTCATCTACTTGAGATCGCTTTTAACACCTTCAAAGAAGACTCTATCGCCAAAGATGCCGAGTTTGTGATGAATATCCAACCCCTTACCATACGGTGCAATAGTTGTAACACTACAACTGAACTCAAAGAAGCCTACTATTGTTGTCCAGAGTGTGAGAGTTTGGAAGTGGAAGTGATCGATGGGGAAGAGATGTTTTTGATGAGTTTGGAGATGGAGTGAGTTTGAGAATTGAGTAAATTTTTTTCAAGAAAAGGTGCTCATTTTTGCGCATTCTTTCAAAAAATTTCTCAAATTATTAAATAAAACTAACAGGAGTTTAATAGTGCAAGAATACTGGGAAAAATATAAAAAACCAATAGATGGAAAACCTGCAACAGTAGCATTTAATGCTGATTTTATCAATGATTGTGATAGTTATGAGTATATGTATGTAGGGTTTGTGCAAATTGAATTAAAAAATCCAAAAGAGGATGGGCTGCTTCATAGTGATGAACTCGATATGATCGCACAGATCGAAGATAGGCTTGAGATGGAAGCACTACGCTGGAGAGTCGGCAAATATGTCGGGATGATCAATACCGATGCAAAAGTACACTTTATCTACTACCTCAAGCTCGATTTTGAATGGAGTAACGCCGTGAGTGAGGCGATGAAACATTTTGACTATAGCTACACTTATGGCTCCAAAGAAGATATGCAAGGGGAGGTGTATAAAAAGCTTCTTTATCCAGATATCTATCAGTGGCAGATCATCAACAACCACAATGCCTGTATGCAACTACAGTCTCAGGGGGATATTTTAGAGGAAAAAAGAGCGATAGAACATACTTTACATGTAAATAATGCAACAAAAGAACCACTTTTAAATGAGCTTACAACAAAAGGGTTTATGCTTTTAGAAGAAAAAGAAGCAGAAATTGAGGGATTTGAGCATACTCTAAAACTCTTTCGAAAAGATGTGCCAGAGTTTTATACTATCGATGAGATTACACTTGATCTTATAGCTCTTGCACAAAAACACAATGCCGTGTATGATGGGTGGGAATGTAGCGTCGTTAAATAAGTTTGATATAATGTCAAAAATAAAACAAGGGCAAACTTTTATGACAAAAAAGATGGACTTTTTACGAAAGATAGTACAAGAAGACCTCCAAAACGGCAAATATAAAACTGTCGTTACTCGATTTCCACCAGAGCCAAATGGTTTTCCCCACATCGGTCATGCAAAATCGATCACACTTAACTTCGGTATAGCAAATGACTTTAACGGCAAATGTAACCTGCGAATGGATGACACCAACCCCGAAACGGAAGATATGAAGTATGTCGAAGCACTCAAAGATGCGGTAGAGTGGCTTGGATTTAGCTGGGATGGAGATGTTCGATACACTTCAGACTACTTTGACAAGCTCTACTCATACGCTCAAGAGCTTATAAAGATGGGTAAAGCGTATGTCGATAGTGTAAGTGAAGAAGAGATGCGAGAGCTTCGAGGAACCGTTACAAGTCCTGGTAAACGCAGTCAATACGCAAGTAGAAGTATAGAAGAGAACCTTGAGCTTTTAGAGAGAATGAAAAACGGTGAGTTTAGCGATGGAGAGCATATTTTAAGAGCAAAGATCGATATGAGCTCACCAAATATGAAAATGAGAGACCCTCTTTTATACCGCATCAAAAATGCAAGTCATTATAGAAGCGGGGATAAATATGCGATCTATCCTATGTATGATTTTGCACATCCGCTCTCAGACTACATCGAGGGGATAACCCACTCTTTTTGTACCTTAGAGTTTGAAAATAACCGAGAGCTTTATGATTGGCTTTTAGATACGCTTAATTTACAACCACCACGCCCATATCAGTATGAGTTTGCACGGCTAAATATGAACTATACGGTTATGAGTAAGCGAAAGCTTTTGGAGCTTGTTGAGAAAAACTATGTAAATGGTTGGGATGATCCAAGACTGCCTACTATTGCTGGGCTAAGAAGAAGAGGCTATACTCCTGAGTCTATCATCAACTTTTGTGAGCAAATAGGTGTAGCAAAGGCTAACTCCGTTGTCGATGTAGCGCAACTTGAATTTAGCATACGAGATGATCTAAACACTAAAGCTCCAAGAGTTATGGCAGTACTAAATCCTCTCAAAGTTACCATAGAAAACTATGAAGGAGAAGAGGAGATAGAAGCAGATCTTTTCCCAGCAGATGTAGCAAAAGAGGGAAAAAGAAAGCTTCCTTTTTCAAAAACGATCTATATCGATAGAGAGGACTTTAGCCAAAACCCACCAAAAGGATACTTTAGACTTACTCCTACTCAATCAGTAAGACTTAAATTTGCCTACATCATCACTTTTAAAGAAGCTAAAACTGATGAAGATGGTAATATTACCGAACTCATCGTAACATACCACAAAGACTCAAAAAGTGGCTCTGATACAAGCGGTATAAAGGTTCGAAGTGCCATTCAGTGGGTAGAAGAAAAAAGTGCTAAAAAGTTTGAAGCACGAATCTATGACAGACTCTACAAAGAGGAAAACCCAAAAGGCTTGGAGGA
>Ga0256843_1003687_pt1 | contig 10524 bp, 9 predicted proteins | sample AlvinellametaG_FD_191572 | JGI IMG/M metagenome (GOLD analysis project Ga0256843, IMG submission 191572) | Pompeii worm associated microbial communities from hydrothermal vent at the East Pacific Rise, Pacific Ocean - Alvinella | ecosystem: Host-associated > Annelida > Integument > Unclassified ... | reverse complement strand
GTCCTGAATTTGCTACATTTGAAGAAGATAGCGTATATAATCAAAAAGACGCTGAAGGATTTATTAAGCTTAACGCACTAAGATTTATCATCGAAGGTTATGTAAGAGGGAAAAATAAATAATTTCCCTCTTTTTTATTAAAATTTGACAATTCTTTGACACTTATTTTAATATTTGATTAATCTTTTCTACAAGAACGCTTAAATCGATACTTTTTGAGAGATAATCCGTAGCTCCCGCTTCAAAAGCTTTTTGTTTACTCTCTTTATCTTCGATAGAAGTCAAAAACAAAATAGGCACGCTACTGAATTTTCGAATCGCTTTTGCAACGTCATATCCCAACATACACGGCAACATCACATCAAGCAAAATCAAATCCGGATTATGCTTTTTTGCCATTTCTACGGCGCTAAGACCGTCAAAAGCGCTTACAACATCAAAGTCACTATAAGTTAAAAAAGTACTTATAGTATCATTAAGTAGTTTTTCATCTTCGACGACTAAGATTTTTCGATTCACTCTCTCTCACTTTTTTATTGAAACTATACCTAAGAAAAATGAAATTAAAATAACAAAAAGAAGAAAAAAGGAGAATTAACCCTCCGTATGAGCTTTGTGAGCTTCGATTAAATATTTGATATCGTCAGCCATTACGAATACGTTTTTATATCCGAGTACGTCAAGCAGACCTTTTACTCTATTGGCAAAAAAAGCTTTTCTACACGCAACTACGATAGGTTGAGTCTTATCTTCAGGTAAAATATCCAAATATTCCGTAAATTCCGGATACGGAGTATAGTATGCTGTAGGAATACCGGCTTCTTCCGCGTTTTCTCCTTCTACCAAATTAGGCAACGTTACATCAAGTAAAATAGCACCCGCATCTTTTATCAGCTCTCTTGTTTTATGAATATCAATATTTCCAAGCCCCGGTTTTTCTTTATTAAGTTCAATCGCTTCTTTAAATCTTTCAACTACTTCTTGTTCGAACGGTGTTAATTTTGCCATTAGCCCCTCCTTAAATTATTTTTAGTTATTATAACTCAACTTTATTAATTTGTCAAGCTCATCTAAATTGAGATAAAATTTCTTTAACTTCCTTATCGCTTAATTGATGAAAATCCTCATACCATTGTCCCACACTCATAAACATAGGAGGAGTCTCCAATATTACGAGATTGTGACAAACTTTTCTTAACATCTCTATAACATTTTCGTCATCAGGTGCTACAGGTGCTGCAATGGTAATGCTTCTTGGGTGGTCTCTAACGACACTTTGAGCTGCAAGATACATACTCGCTCCCGTAGCTATCCCGTCATCTACCAAAATCACGTCTTTATCCTCAAGCGGAATAGGTTCTATTTTATATGTATCTCTTTTTCTTGCCATTTCTTGAATTTTTTCAAGTGCCGTTTGCTGCAAATACGACTCTTCCACATTTATTCCTCTGGCTTTGAGAGTTTCAAGCGCTTGAGAATTCACAAAAACAAGACCGCTTTCACTTACACTACCTATCGCTGCTTCTTCATTTACGGGAGACGGTATTTTTTTGACAAACAAAATATCAAGAGGAGCATTGATTTCTTTTGCAATTTCAGCAGCCACGGGCACTCCGCCTCTTGGTAAAGCCACCACAACAGGGTCTTTGATTCTACCAGATTCGATTAAACCTTTTATTTTCTCAGCCAAGTATTTTCCGGCCTCAGTTCTGTCTTTAAATATCATATCGTATCCTTTTTTTGGGGATTATAGCAAAAATATGAAATTAATATTAAAATAACGTTAGCTTTGATATAATTCTAAATTATTATAAGTATAAGTCCTTGTTAAGGAGGGGTAAATGAAAGATTTGATTTTAAAAGTAACCGCAAGTAAATGGAATTATTACCTAAGCTTGATAACTGACGGATTAACAGCTCTTGTATTTTTAGTACTAAGCGTTATTTACTCAAAAGACGTATGGGCGAGTATCGCTCTTTTCGTTCTTGGAGTTATAATCTTTACATTTATCGAATACGCCGTACATGCTTGGCTTTTTCACGAAAATCATCCTTTAAAAGTTTTCATAGAAGGACACGCACATCATCACCAAAACCCTTTTAGTTACGACGCTATGCCGTTTTTTATGAGTGCGCTTATCGCTTCGATTTTCGTATGGCTGTTTCATTTCATTATGCCTCTTGGAGACGCTTTTGCCATCGTAGGAGGTATGGCTCTTGGATATTTCAACTACGGAATTATGCACCATATTATGCATAGACGTGAATTTTCGAGCAAATATTGGAGATATATGCAAGAGTTTCATTTCGTTCATCACAAAAAACCTAAAATGAACCACGGAATTACAACTGATATTTGGGATAGAGTATTCGGAACATATTATCAATGGAATGAAGAAGACCTAAAAGGAATCGAAAAACTTAAAAGAGTAAAGAAAAAAGCTTAATCAGTTCTTTTTTATAATCGCCTTTTCCCTCTTCTATTTCATCCATCAACTCTTCAAGTTTGGCTGTAAATTCTTCGCTTACAAACTCTTTATATTTGCTTTTATCTAAAATATCTATCACTTTAAATCCGAGTCTTGTCGCAAATAAAAAGCCGTGTTTTTCTATAATATATTTTCGCTCAAGCAGTTTTTCGATAGTAATAGCATAAGTTGAAGGTCTTCCGATTCCTTTTTCTTTCATCGTGTCTATAACCTCGGCATAGGTAAAAGGAGTGAATTTACTTTTTTCGACAATCTCTTTTTTCGCTTCGAATTCGCCTTCATTTACTTTTTTTATCTCAATTTCATATACCAAATCACACCCGTGTTCTAAAATTTCGGTTAAAAATTCAAACTCTTTATCAAAAAGCGAGAATTTCTCTTTTTTTACTACCGCTTCTTTCATCTGAGAAGCGATAAACCTTCTAAAAATCAAATCGTAAAGTTTTATATGTTCGTTTGTTAAATTTAGATTTTTCATTAAAAGATAACTTTTTAAATCGTTCGCATCCATAGCGCTCGTAGCTCTTATCGCTTCGTGCGCTCCGCCGCTGCTTTCAAAACTCCTAAGCTTTACGAATTCACTTCCGAATCTCTCTTTTATATACTCTTTTGCGATATGCTCCCCAAGCGGTGAAATTCTTATGGAATCGGTCCTGTGATACGTAATAAATCCGCTTTCAAAAAGCTCTTGGGCCAATTTCATCGTTTTTTGAGGAGAAAATCTAAGCTTAAGAGCCGCTTCTTTCAAAAGTGCGGAAGTATTGAATGGGGTAAAAATATAATTTTCAATTTCTTGAGATACTTTTTTAATAACGACTTTATCTATTTTTTCAAAAAACTCTTTTGCTTTTTGCTTATCTTCAAAAACAAACTCGAAATTTACATCACTAACACTCACTCTAACGACATAAATTTTCTCTTTTAAACTCTCCGTCCTCTCACAAATCCACCTAAGTACCGGCGTTTGTACTCTTCCGGCGGAAAGATGTGCGTTTTTTAGAAGTTTTTGGAGATACTGAGAGATTTTAAATCCGACCCACCTATCCGAAATTCTTCTTAAAAACTGAGCCGCCACCCAATTTTTATTGACTTCTCTTAAATTATTTAAAGCTTCTTCGAATGCGTATTTGGTGATTTCGTGAAATTCGGCTCGTTTGATGTTGAAATTATAAGGTTTGTTGTTTAGTGTCAAGTCAAATGCGATTTTTTCTCCCTCTCTATCGGGGTCGGTTGCAATTATCACCTCTTCAACCTCGGCGGAAGTTAGATTGAAAGCATCCAAAATTTTATCTTTATTTTCCAAAACATGAAAAATCGGGATATATTTATCCTTAACTCCCCAAACACCCTCATCATGTACCAAATCAAAATCATGACCGATACTCGCACTAATAAGCAGTACCCTATTTTCGCTCAATATCTCATAAACACTCACTCCCTCAATCACTCTTCTTGAAGCTTTACCGAAAAATTCGCTTATGGTTTTTGCTTTTGTCGGCGATTCGACGACCACAAACGTAGTTTTTAGAGCTATTTTTTCTTCGCTTTTTCTACTTTCGTCAATTTCTCTTAAGACCTCATCCAAATCAAGAGTATTAATATCCGCAAATTCGTTTTTAACAAACCAAGAAAGTCTCTTTTTTAAAGAATAAAAAGCTTTTTGATTATCCACAAGCGTTAAAGCAAGCCCTTTTGTAAGATGCCCTTTATAAAATCTACTCGACCTTCCACTTGCTTGAATATATCCTGTAATATCAGCAACTATTAATTTTTCCGAGTCAAAACTGATTTCAGGAGAGTTTTTTATTTCGTTTTCGTATTTTTTAATAAACTCTTTTATTTTTTGAGAAATTTCACTCAGTTTTTTTTCGACGTTCGGATGCAATACGCTAAAAAATACATACTTTTTCATAAATTCTATAGCTTTTTGAAATTCGATTTTTTCATCTTCGTTTAAAATATTGTTTTTCAAAAGATAAGGATAAACGCTGAGCAATATAAAATACAAACTCCTGTAATTATCTTCACTAAGCCTAAACTCCATTTTCGGCACACCGACAAAAAGCGTATATCTGATGAACTCAGGCAAATCTATTCCTCTGGCAAGAGGGTTTTTATAACTCGCAAACCCTACGAAAAAACACTCTCCTTTTTTAAATTCTTCGATTTTTTCCTCAAATTCCTCATAAGAATAGGCTTTTATCGAATTTTTTTTCAAAAACTCTATATATTCATAAACTTTTTCTTTGGATTCGTTACCAGGTAAAAACAAAAGTCCGCCTCTACCAAGCCTTTTTATCCATTCAACCGACTTTTGCCAGGAATATTCAACGTCGTACGAATCGATTACGTTTCTTAATGACAAGTTGGGTCTGCTAATCTCAAATCCCAAAAGATACTTAAACAAAAGCACTCTTTTACTTTTAGGATTTGCCGTAGCCGAAGAGACTATCAGATTGCCTTTTTTCTTTTTTTGAAATTCCTGAAGTTTTTCGTACTCTTTTTTTTCAATCAGCCTCAATGCTTCGTCAATATCTTCTTTTGAAAATCCCACAAGCGACAAAACATCATCGATTTTTTTGGCACTTTTAAGAATAGAGTCAACATCATCCACAAAAACAAGTTTAAAATCTTTATTTATGATTTCTTTGTTTTTATACAAAAATTGAGTGGTCGTAATCAAAATATCGTATTCACCGCTTTTTATTTTCTCTTTTTCTTGTTTTTTACCCGTATATGCCAAAACATCTATCCCCCAAGATTTAAACCTCTCAAGAGCTTGAAGCACAAGAAGTTTTGTCGGGAATATAATATAAGAGTTTTTCTCAAACGCACCGAGTAAAAGCCCGAAAGTAGTTTTTCCTATTCCTGTCGGAGCAAGAAGAGCAAACGAATTATCCAAAAAATATCTCTTAGCCCACATTTTTTGAATATCGCTCAAATCATTACCTGTTTTTGAATGAAAAAAATCGTTAAATTCTTCCAATTTCTCTTTTGCTTTACAAAATTTTTCATAAAACATTAAATTTTCACAATTTTCAAACGATTTAATCTCACTCATACATTTATCGCAAAACTCTCCGTTTTGAAGCCTGTTTGAAGTGATGTCGCCGTGACATCTCGGACATCTGTTTTTGTATATCGATTCGAGCATTTAAGACCTTTTTTTAATTTGATAATATCATAAATGTGTTATAATTGAAAACCTTCAAAAAAGGGAAAAGATGACTCTAAACCCGGTAAAAATCTTAAAACAATCCCTTACAAAACTATCATTAATAAGAGACTTTTTGCTCGCATCTTTACTTACCGGATTTATCAGCGGATTTTTAGTAGTCGTATACGATATCTTAACAAAGCTCATTTCAAAATTTTTATATAGAGGAGACCCTTTAGAAACGATTCATAATCTTCCATTGTGGTATTTGGTTTTGATACCTACTCTTTCGATTTTAATCGTAAATTTTATCGTCTCAGTCGATAAAAGCGTAAAAGAGTACGGAGTTAGCGAAATTGCCGAAATCGTAGAAAAAGACAAAGAGATGATTACGATTAAAAACCTTTTATTAAAAATCATAGCTTCCGCTCTATCTATCGGTAGCGGCTTTGCTGTTGGAAACGAAGGTCCGAGTGCGGCAATAGGCGCTATGATAGCATATAAAATCCATAAACTTTTCAAACTTCCAAGCCAACTAATAAAACCGATTATCAGCGTGGGTGCCAGCAGCGGAATAGCCGCTATTTTCGTATCCCCTATCACCGGAATAGCATTTGCCTTGGAAAGCATTGCTTATAATTTTGTAAAAACATATCTTAAATTCATAATCGTAGGAAGCCTTGCCGCTTTTACCGTTTCGGTTTTGTATCTTAAACCTTTTCATTTTATTTTTTCAGCCGGAAGAGAGATAGATTTGAAATATATCTATTATACGATGCTATTTATTCCGTTTATTACGTTTTTTATCTATTTTTATCTTATTTTGCAAGACAAAATTCTCTATTTATTAAATTTGAAGCTTTTTAATAAATTCGGAATTATTAAAGATTTGATTTTTGCGATTATCGGTGGAGTAACGATAGCTCTTATCATATATATCAATCCATATGCCGGCTTTACGGGACACAATATCGTAACTTATCTTATAAACAACGCCTATCATATTCCTTTTTTATTAATAATCGAAATTCTTCTTTTAAGAATCATAGCAACAGCTTTTTCAATCTATTCAAATGCCATCGGAGGTATGTTCGTGCCTCTTATGAGTATCGGTGCGCTTGTAGGATACGGATTTGCGGAACTTTTGAATCTTATACATTTAAATATAGAGCCTTTTTATTTCGCGGCTATAGGAGCTGCCGTTTTTATGGGAGTGCTTATGAAACTCCCATTTACCTCGATAGTTTTGGCGTTAGAAGTTACCAATGATTACAACGTAGTTATCGCTACGGGGATGAGCGTGGCTATTATTTCGTATCTTACAAGACTAAACTTCAATCTCAAAAAATTCAATACCATAGATATAAATTTTACTAATTTCAAGCTCCATTGATTTTAGTCAATGAATTTCTCCTTTTAAAATCCTACAATACTCTCACATACAAAAAATACAAAAGGAGAAAAAATGTTCGGACTTTTCGGTAAAAAAGAAGAAAGCAAAAATCAAGCGTGCGATTTGCCGTTTTTATGTTGGCAATGTGAAATGAGCGCACCGGGAGGGTGTGGAGCTCACGGAGAAAGCAAAGGTGTTTGTGGAAAAACAGCTACAAAAGCAAGACTTCAAGATTTAATGACATACGGACTAAGAGGTCTTAGCGCATACAGAGAACACGCAAGAGAATTAATCGAAAAATTTGGTGATGAAGCTGAATGGAAAACATTAATGGATATTGATGACGTAACTGCTGAAACATTATATTTCACACTTACAAACGTAAACTTCAACTTTGACGAGCACATCGCTCAACTTATGAAAGTAGGAAATGCAGGTGTTAAAGTTATGGATTTACTTGCTGATTTACATACAAAAGCACTCGGTATCCCTACACCTGTAGAAGTTACTCAAAATAAAGCGGAAGGAAAAGGTATCCTTGTCTCAGGGCACAACCTCGATATGCTTGAAAAACTACTTCAAAGAATTGAAGAAAGAGGACTTAGTGATAAAATCAACGTATATACTCACTCGGAAATGCTACCGGCTCACGGATATCCTCATCTAAGAAAATATAAAAACCTAAAAGGAAACATCGGTAAAGCGTGGTTCGACCAAACTGACATCTTCAGCAAATGGAACGGAACGTGCGTAGTAAATACGAACTGTATCGTACCTCCTGAAAAATCAGGAAAAGTTAAAAACTATATCGACAGACTATACACTTACAAAATCGTAGGTATCGAAGGTGCTAAAAAAATTGAAAACGACAATTTCGACCCGCTAATCGACCATACTTTAGAGCTTCCTGATATTACGGGATTCGATAGCGACGAAAAAATCGCAACAGGACATCATTACAAAACCGTACTTGAAGCTTACGGAGCGAAAGTACTTGATGCGATTAAAGAAGGAAAATTAAAAAGAGTATGGGTAATTGCAGGATGTGACGCACCTGGTAGAAAAAGAGACTACTTTAGAGAACTTGCACTTGCAGTACCGAAAGACCATATCATTATCACAAGTAGCTGTGGTAAATTCAGATTCAACGACGTAGATTTCGGAACCGTACCTGGTACTGACATTCCAAGATACATCGACCTCGGACAATGTAACGACTCTAACGGAGCGGTTCATATCGCACTTGCGGTTGCAAACGCTCTTGGAATCGAAGATATCAACGAACTTCCGGTATCAATCGCTCTTATGTGGATGGAACAAAAAGCGATTATCATTTTACTTGCATTGCTTAGCCTTGGAATTAAAGATATCTATATCGGACCGAACGCTCCTCAATTTGCAAACGAAGATATCGTTAATTTCTTAGTACAAAACTTCAACTTAGGAGTAATTTCAGGAGATATTCACAAAGATTTCGGAAAAGAACTCGCAAGCTGATTCGTTTAAACAACCCGCCCTCCTTCCTGGCTTCTTAGCCTTTTTTTTATTAAAATACCGACCAAAAAAGGAAATTTATGGAATTAAAAAGAGTTGCGTTTGAACCAATGAACGAAATCCACGACAAAGAAGGTGAAATACTACAAAAACTCCTAAACGCTATAAAAAACAGAGAAAATCTCGAAGAAATATTCGACGAATTCGTAAAAGATGTGGAAAATCATTTTGAATTCGAGCAAAACTTAATGGAAAAATACGATTTTTTTGCAAAAATACCTCACAAAATGGAACACGACAGAATCCTAAACGAGCTATATCAACTAAAAAATCACTTAGATAATTATGAAATGCTTGAGAGATATTTTAACGACCACTTTTTACCGTGGCTTGAAAATCATATAGCAACAATGGATACGGTTACGGCCGGATTTTTCAATATGGTAGGGGCAAAGCCCTAATCGAAGATAAACTTATCGGCAAACGCCGGTTTTAATTCGTCTATCCAAGTGGCTTTTTCATCGAATTTAGCAAAAAACGGAATATCTACAAGCTCCGGATTTTTAGCCTGAAGCATATTTAAAACAAACACTTTCTCTCCATTAATCTCACTAACTCCCACCACAGCAACTTTACCGGGAGTAGCACTCATACTCGGACCTCTTACAGTTCTTGCAAGTCCGCTGACTTTACTAATAGCGCCTTTATATATTTTCCATGCTTCATATAGCGGTAGCTCGAAATAATGCTTTGCCCCGCTATCGCGCGGCATAAACATATAATAAGGAATCATTCCAAGAGCCACTTGTCTTTTCCACATTTTTTCCCAAACTTCACTGCTTGCGTTTATGTGTCTAAGCACCGGCGCTTGAGTTCTTATAATCGCTCCGGTTTTTCTTATGTTTCGGACAGCTTTTTCAAGGATTTCGCCCTCAAGCTCTTTATAGTGATTAAAATGCGCCATAAACGCCAAATGATATCCGCTACCTACGATTTCTCTAAAAAGATTTAACAAATCTTCACTATCGCTGTCACTTACGAATCTATAAGGCCAAAACCCTAAAACTTTAGAGCCGAATCTGATATTTTTAAAATGTGGAATTTTAGCTTTCAATATTGGCTCTATATAAGCTCTAAGAAGTTTAGAGCTCATTACAAGCGGGTCTTCTCCTGTAAATAGCAAATCCGTAATGGTAGGATTTGCTTTTATATATTCGATTAAAACCTCAACCTCTTTACTTGCGAATTTAAGTTCGTCTATTCCCGTAAATTGAGGCCATCTGAAACAAAAAGTACAATACGCATGACATGTTTGACCTTGTTTCGGGAAAAAAAGAATCGTTTCTTTGTATTTGTGTTGAGAGCCCTCAAGTTTTTTTCCGTTAATTTCCGGAATATTTGCCTGTTGTCCTGCCGGATGAGGGTTTAGGCTCATTCTGATATCGTAGATAGTTTTTTGTAATTTCTCCTCTTCATCCAACGCTTTTAAAAGCTTCTCTTTATGTTCAGGTTTTAACATCTCCATTTGAGGAAAAACAAGTCTGAAAATCGGGTCGTCTTTGTAGTTTTGCCAATCGATAAGAGTTACGACGTAATTATTGACCTTAAAAGGAAAAAAAGCTAAGCTATCTCTATCTCTTTTATGTCTTCGGGTTTCATGTAGGTTTTTACTTGCTCGATTTGTTTAAAACTTTTCGCGTTATATGCTCTGTATTTCAATGCACCTCCTTACCATGTGAAATTTTCTTTTATAAGTTCTCTGTTTTTTACTTTCAGTTTTGAGCCTACATTTTCTATTATGCCGAGTTGTTTGAATTTTTTCAATTTTCTACTTAGAGTTTCGGGTTTTATATTCAAAAGACTCGCAATCGAATGCTGTTTTAAATCTTCAAAAGCTTCAGGGTTTTCATAAATAAACTTTGCAATTTTCGTCTCGGTATCAAGTACCAAATTGGCTTGAATAAGCCCGTCGAGATATTTCATTTTTCTAA
>Ga0256843_1003686_pt1 | contig 10530 bp, 8 predicted proteins | sample AlvinellametaG_FD_191572 | JGI IMG/M metagenome (GOLD analysis project Ga0256843, IMG submission 191572) | Pompeii worm associated microbial communities from hydrothermal vent at the East Pacific Rise, Pacific Ocean - Alvinella | ecosystem: Host-associated > Annelida > Integument > Unclassified ... | reverse complement strand
CTTTATAATAAAGCAACAAAGCCTCATCAATAGGCACCAACCCTCGAATCTCTTCCCAAGGCACAGTTACTCCGTTTTGCACTATTCCCTGCTCGTTCGCTTCTATTGATATATGACCGTTTTTCAGGGGAGATCGCTCGAATGAAGAGAGGGCACGACGATAAACCAAATATTTTTTCACCACATACCAATAAAATATCAATACCGTAGAAAACATTAGCAAACCGACAGATCCGCCCTTTAATGCCGCAACCACACCAAACTGTGCCGTCGCAATAAAAAACCACCCGATATAGCGTCTAAAAGAGTGTTTGAATTGGTGTTCGTAGGCAAGAGCGAAGGCTTTTTCAAAATTCGCTTTATCCCAGCGAAATGTCATTACAATGGGATTAAATGTGTTCATCGGACTCATTTATATACAAATCGGCTTTACAAATTTTTCCCTCTTTTTCAAGGGCTTCGATGCGTACAAGCGTTTCATTATAAAGCGTTTCATATTCTTTTTTTCCCTCTTCATACTCTTTACGCACTTTTTTTGCATAGACCCATGCGGCGACAATGGAGAGTGCGAAAAACCCATAAATCCACCATTGCCACTCTTTTAAGTCGAGTAAAACAATAAAATATTGTACCGAAAAGAGTACGAAAAACTCTACGGAAAAAATAAGCACAAGCGTCGAACTCTGTTCGAAATCAAGCGTATACTTTTCCAATTCTCTCAAACGAGAAAGGTTTTTGTTGATCTGCTCGGCACTTTCTCTGCACGATTGATCAATCGTTTCAAGATCGATATCTCTTAAGTGAATATTACTCAGATTGTATTCGACGGTAGTCTGCATATAGTCTCGCAATAATGCGGGATTGTTCCGTAACGCCTCTTCAACCTCGGCAGCGTCGGGCTTCTCTTTTCCGGTTTCCTTTTGCACATCTTGCAAAATCAAATCGTACAGTCCGACATGACGGATCTCGTCAATCACCCTCGGCATATTCAGCATACGCTCTCCTCATCCTCTTTAATCGTAAAATCGATCGTCGCTTGTATCAAACCTTGCCTTTAAAGAAGATCTGAGACAAACGAGATGCGGAAACCCGCATCCGTATCGCTTATGCTTTTTTCAACTGCGCCGTAACTGAAGGCTGAGGATCGATACCGAAAGTCGCCGTATCATCCTCTGCAGGAAGAAATATACCGATAAGTCCTTTCAATCCGACGGACATAATGATGTTGACCATAAAGATCACCCATGCAACCACCATCATAATAGCACAGATCGCAGCAATAATCATAAAGGTCTGGAACTCTCCGTCCATATAGAAATGGCGTCTAAGCATTCCTTCAAGACCTGCCATTCCCATAAACGCACCCATTCCGACACTACCGATCAAGTGAAGCCAAAAGTGCGCGTTTGCAAGTTTCATCGAATAGACTTTCGTATTGTTTGTCAAAAGCGGCCACAATACATAAACAACACTATAAAGTGTCATGTAAAGACCGGTCAACAGTGCAATATGCACATGTGCACCGATGATCCACTGCGTATTGTGCAGTACGCGGTTAAGCCCCATATCGGCCTGTAGAATACCGGCAGGAACGGCAAGACCGAATCCGAGTAAGCCACCTAAAAGATATTTAAGCTCCATCGTCATCTTAAGCGGTCTTGCTCTCCAAAGTGTTACAAGCGTAATAAAGAGCGCCAATCCCTGCGTCAACAACTCAAATGCCGTAACCATTTCTCCCGATACAAGTTTCATCATCTCCGGTTGCCCTTGATCGGCAAGCAAGTGGTGAGACCAAACCATCCATGAAACGAACAGTTCCAACAAAAGCGCTGCTCTGGCGACATTTTCCATAAAGAGTTTCTGACCGGTAATGAGTGTCGCCAACAGATACCATGAACCCGCTACATAAATAAGTACCAATCCGTCCGCAACAAGGTCAAGCCCCCACCAGAAGAAATTTTTGTAAAGCAATGCGTCGACTGCATGAACATCCCAACTAAGTCCACCTGCGTCCGCAAGAAGATAAACCAAAACCAAAATACCCGCACCAAGAATTACCAACGCGTCGAGGAAAGTGTCGACAGTACCTCGGAAAATCGCGACTACCGGCAAAGAGAGCGCAGGCTCCTTAGTATACGGAGGTTTACCGGAAAGTTTATGCACGAGGTTCATCAAACCGTCAATACCGAAACCGGAAATGAGAAGCTCTTTGGTCGTTTTGTTCGCATGTACACCTACTTTAGCGAAAATCGTCGCATAGATATTGTAAATAAACCCGAGCGTACCGATCATAATCAGAGCGACACCGATAATAAATACGATACCTCCTACGGTACTGAACTGATTGACATCCGCAGGTAAAGGCCAATATAGCGTATATAACGGTGCATAGTGCCAAATAAACGCCGCAATCCAAGAGAGTGCGGAACCGATCGTAATCATCAGCCAAACGAAATTTGCTAAACCGACACTATAGAGCGGTTTTTTGGTCAAAAACGGAATGAGGAACATAAACGCCGCGAAAACCAGTTGATAGGTCGAACCGAAAATTCCGATAATCGGATGCACCGTCATAATGGAGAAGTAATGCTCAGGCGATTCGTTAATCGGCGGAATAGTAGGATTTACCAATGCAACACGCATTAAAGTTCCCTCTATCGACGCCAGTCCGTAAAATAGAAATGACATAACGACCGCTCTTAGCGTCACTTTTTGCAGTGCCGTCAATGATGCGGGATTGAAGTTCGTCCCTTCCGTTAAATGTTTCGAAATACTCATGATGCTGCTCCTTTTTCGTCACATCCGGTTACGATAACCGCTTTTTTTACAAACATGCTATTTCCTTCCGGACCGGCATATTCGGTCGATCTGACATCAAATTCGCCACATTCGTTAAATGTCCATAGAAGATCGTTTTTACTACCGGGGTTTACCTGCATTTGTGCAGCCATACTGCCGTCTTGTCTAAAGAGCCCGAAACCGTAAACAAGATCGGAACTATATGCGTCAAAAAGAACCTTTTCGCCCTTTTTAATTTCCATTTTCGCAGGCATATGAAATTGATGCTTGGCAATTTCGATTTTGAATGTTTTGTCTGGTTTTATCTCATGCCGAACAATATCTTCCGATACCCAAGGCATCGTATTGTAGGTAAAAATATGATGCCCTACGCCTCCGGCAACCAAAAACGCAATAAACCCATAGAACGGAATTCTCACCAACGGTTTCGCTTTCTCTTCCCGTGTAAGATTGTAAGCAAACCACGCAATGACCGATATGATAAGTGTCGCATAGATGGTATAGACCACCCAATGGAACTTCAACACTTCCAACGAAGTTTCAAAAGTCATTTCTCCTCCTTAAATTTTTGTCCATAATTATAGAGTGCTCTCATCACAAATAGTTGATTTAAATCAATTTTTTAACTATAGAATTGCTTATTTATTAGACACAAATCATATCCATTAATAATCTTTTTGTGTAAAATGATATATTTTTATACAAATGTATCCACTTTAGAAGTCGACCCCGAACAGAAGTTTCGTTGTGGTTTTATTGTTTCCGACTTCAGGGTCGGGGTTGGAGTCGTTGATGAAGTCGAATGCCAACTTTACCGAAAAGAAATCGAACAGCGGTACGGTAAAGTTCAGATTCGCCCGCATAATCCAGTCTTTTTCACTATGTTCGATACTCGGATAGTAGAGCATAAAGCCGTCGATAATCAGTGTTCTTATCAGCAAAATATCTTCAATCTGATACTTCCCGAAAAGATTCAACGCAATAACGGCGAAATCTCTGTCGCTATAGTCCGTTCCGGTGTAGTCGACCGTCGCATACCCCAAACCGACGGAGGGTTCGAGCCACTTCTCCTTATCGAACTTGAAACGGTATCCGTAACCGGCGGAGGGAACGAACTGATGGTTGATATGCCGCGGCTTGTCATACTCTGCCGCAATCGTCCCGTAGTAGAAAGAGTGGTTCGTCGTATGGTATTTGTATGTCAAAAAGGTACTGAGTTCGTCTTTGTTTTGCACCTTGGGCGTATTTTCCGTTTCGGTCGTTTCGTACGCATAATCCAAGTAGAACTGTATTTCGCTTTCGGCTTTTTTGTAACGGCTGTTGATCTGTATGTCGATCTTGTCTTTTTTACTATTGCCGTTTTCAATTTCGAAACCTAACGCCATACTCCCTTTCGTATAAGGGAAACGGTTTCTAATGCGGTTTTCCACCGAATCGTCATCCTGCACGGACATCACGAAGTTATCGATATCGGCAATCTTGATCGTCCGTTTATTCCCTTCGCTGTCAATAACCTTCAGGAATTCTCCCTCTTCGATGGCAACCACCCGTCCTTCGATATCGATCCGCTTATAGGAGATATGGTAGTTATATTTGGTGCGGATGGACTCGATATCGCTATATTTGATGTGGTTGATCCCTTCGGCATAATTAAGCTTGAACGAAAGCCTCTCCGGTCCGAGCCCCATAACTTGACCGTGAAGTACCATGCCGTGAACGACGATCGTATCGCGGATCTCCTCTTTTTTTGAGCCTTTATCAACCGCGCCGCCTCCATAAAGAATCGAGGCGGCGCATAGAAATATACCCGCCAAACGCATAAAGAACTTCATGCTCGTTCTCCCCTCTCCGGCATATCGATCGTCACGGTTGGGAAAGCAAACGACAGATCGTTTCGCTCGATAATTTCCATGATTTTATACATCACATCCTCTTTTGTCTCCAACCAATCACGCCATACGGTCGATTTGGTAAACGCGTAAATCAAAATGGTAATGCTCGAATCGGCAAACTCGTCCACAAAGACCATCAAGGTGCGCTTAACACCCAACTCATCCTCTTTGGAAACAAGTTTGGCGCTCTTTTTTCCTCTATCCTGATACGCCGTCTTCTCCGTAGCAATACCCGGATGGGCATGAAGCATCTCTCTAATCTCTTCGACGGCGCGTTGAAGATTTTCACGCTTCGAGTCGTAAGTAACGCCGACTTTCATTTTGATACGCCGGCCGATGATCCGTTTACTCCAGTTTTTAACCTCTTTATTTGCAAGCGTCGCGTTTGGAATGGCAATAAGCGCATTGTCGAAAGTACGAATCGTCGTCACCCTCAACCCTATCTCGACCACATTTCCCTCTTTGCCGTCGGCCTCTATCCAGTCCCCTTGAGAGAAAACCTCACTCATCAAAATGGAGAGCGTACCGAAAAAATTAGACAGACTCTCTCTTGCAGCCAACGCCACGGCGAAACCGCCTATTCCGAGTCCGGAAAGCACCGCGGTCAGATTGACCCCCGCAAAATGGAGCGCAAAAAGCACACCGATAATAATGACGATAAAGTTAATGATTTTTACCGTCAAGTTAAACAGTTCGCTTTTAATTTGACGATTGGTTCTGGAGAGATTCTCCATCTTCACCTGCGCGACGGTATTGAGCTCTTTAAAAATAATGTAGGTCACGAACGCCGTGTAGATAATATTGAAGACTTTCCGCATCATCGCCGTACTGCTGAAGTCGTTGTAGACGAAAAGAATCAACTCCAGATTGATTACCAGCAACAACAAAGAGATCGGCGTACGGATCTGATCGAGTACGCTTTTGGCATAATCGCCGATAAATTTGATACGAAGCAGCAACGACTCGATAATTCCGTAAAGCACTTTGCGAATAAATAGAACGATCAGAGAGATCAATAACATCGTAAAGAGCTTCACCACGCTCAAACCGTAAGACTTCAACCACTCGTTCGCCTGCTGCGCCCAAGGTTGATGGTTGATATAAAGCACCGGAGCGAGAATGTTGTATTTCGTATATTGGTTGAGTCTGTAAATATGGTTCATCTCGTCAGAAAAATATCGGAGAATATCGGCGTTGATCTCCTTTAGCGCATAGAACTCTTTGATATTCTGTTGCGCCTGTTTCATAATGCGGTTTTGGGGTTTTTGAAGCAGTATCTCTTTGTAGGAGGGGTCGTCAAGCGCTTCGATCTCATGCTGATCGTTTGCAAAAATCGCATGCATCTTCTTGGAAAACGCATCGATTTTTTCCGTATCCAACGCGTTGAATATTTCGCGAATCATACGGTTTTGCAATAAAATAAGCTGATAGGATTTCATCTGTACCGTATCGCGCAATACGGCGTCTTTGTTACCGCGCCGCTTATTGATGGCAATCATCTTTTTGAGTGTAAAAATCTCGCGGTCATACTCTTTAAATCGGTCGAAAAAACGCCGTTTATTCAGCAATATCTCTTCGAGCGCCTTATTGTAAAGCTTTTCCCGCTTCGCTACGAGCGTACGCATCCTATCTTGCGTAATGTTGGCGTCGGCACTCTCGTAAATCAGTTTGATCTGCGCTTGCAACCACGGATCGTATTTGTCCGCAGACGCCGATAAAGAGACTGCGAAGAGCACGCCCCACATAAACATTACCCGAAAAAAAGAGACAACTGTTTTCATGTAGAAAAGTATAGCCAAATTCCGCCGCGATATCGGTTAGTTTCTATGGCTTTCGTCCGTATAAGGCTTTCGTCCGCAGCGATAAGTTATAATACTCCACTTTAGTATCAGGAGATCATCGTGACCCGACTCGATACCCTTTCGTACACGGAGGCATACGAGCGAGCAATCGCCGCCGCTTCCCCGACCCGTTCGACATGCATCGTCCCCATTACAGACGCGCTCGGACGCATCGTCTCCACGCCCGTTTTCGCACAAAAGAACCTCCCCTCCTTCGACAACTCCGCTATGGACGGCTTCGCCTTTAAAAGCGTCGACGCGGGGAAACGGCTCCGAATCGCCGCAACCATCTTTGCGGGTGACATACCCCATCCTCTTCTGAAAGAGGGGGAGTGCTACCGCATTATGACCGGCGCGCAACTTCCCTCCGATGTCGATACCGTCGTGCCCATAGAGATGTGCGAAGCGGTAACGGACGATGCGGTGAGCATCCCCCATAGCGTTCTGAAAGGAAGCAATTTCCGTAAAAAAGGCGAAGAGCTTTCCGAGGGCGATACGCTCTTTTCACGCGGACATATTTTGCGCGCTTCGGATATTGCGTTGCTCTCCGCACAGGGGATCATGGCGGTCGAAGTCTTTATGCGTCCGACCGTCGCCGTCGTCTCTACGGGAAACGAGATTAAAGAGCCGTGGGAACATGCAAGTGCGGACGAAATATACAATGCCAACGCTTTCGGTATTAGTGCGCTGTTGCTATCATACGGATTTACACCCGAATATATCGGTACGATTCCCGATGACTTCGAAGCGACAAAAGCGTTTATCGCATCGCTCAAACGCTTCGATGTCGTCATCACGACAGGAGGCATCAGTATGGGAGATGCCGATTTTCTCTACGACGCGTTTCTTGCCAACGGACTCGAACCGCTCTTTCACGGTATTCAGCTCAAACCGGGCAGACCGACGATGATGGGGCTGATGGGAGAAACATTCGTTATGGGGATGCCGGGAAATCCGCTTACAACGATGCTTACCGTACACCTTCTAAGCGTGCCGGTACTCTACAAAATCGCCGGAGCGAATCAGCCTCACCACACTTTTGCATACGCGGAGTTTTCGCACGACTTGAAACTTAAACCGGGACGAACCAACATCGTGCTCGGAAAGATGGAGAACGGCGTTTTCATTCCGACACGCAACAACAAAATAGGATCGGGAATGCTTACGCCGCTGAGCGAAAGCAACGCCGTCGCCTGCTTCGGCGAAGAGATCGGATCGGTAGAGAGGGAAGACCTTGTCAAGGTCATACTGCTTAACGATACGACAAGAAGCGAAAGCAACCGCATCCTCAATACACGGTAAAAAAACATCTTTATTTCGCCATTGACACACATCAATACGATCTGCGTCTCTTTTGAATACAATGGGACAAAAAATCGACGGAGTCCCTTATGAGACCATTTTCATACCTCATACTTATACTGACGATTTTATCGGGATGCCTCTACGCGCAAGATAGCGACACTTGCAAACAGTGCCATCCGCATATCTATCAGGAGTACCGCTCTTCCGTACACGCCTCCTCGTCCATCTTTACAGACCCGATTCACCGGGCGGTTTGGGAGAAACATCCCGCAAAAAACAAAGGGATCTACGCATGCGCGAAGTGTCACACGCCCGCCGATACGGAACTCTTGAAGACAAAAGGAGTGCCGCAGGCAAACGAAACGCAACGCGGCGAACCGATCTCCTGCCGAAGCTGCCATACGATCTCACACATCGAAAAAGGAACGCGTTCGAACACCAATATCCGAACGGACGAACCGAACTACTTCTACGCCGTAAATCTACAAAGAAAGGGAGAGAAAATTCGCTTCCGCAAAGAGAAAACGCTTTTCGGTCTCATGACGAAAACGACGGGGTCGCCTTACCACGATATCGACTACGGTAACGAAAACTTCTATAACGGGAAAATGTGTCTGGGATGCCACGCCTACAAAAAAAACGCCCTCGGTTTCGCCGTATGCGACATGCAGATCAAACGCGCCGCCGACTCGAAAAATTGTATCGAGTGTCATATGCCGCAAATCAAAGGCGATGTCGCCAACTCGAAACGGAGCGGTACGCACGCTTTTCACGGTGCGAGCATACACCGAAAACCGACCGAGCTCTCCCGCTTCGTCTCACTTTCGCTTAAAACGGAAACCGGAGGGTTCAGCATTCTTATCGACAACCAAGCCACCCATACGCTCTTCCCTCAACCGCTCAGGCTCTCTCAACTTCGCGTAAGCATCGAAAGAGACGGTCATGAAATTATACTCGATCCCGTTTCATTCAAACGCGTCATAGGTACGAACCGAAAACCTTCCGCTCCGTGGCTTGCAACGGAAGTGATCGCCGACAATACCATTAAAGCTTTGGAAAAAAGAAGCGTTCCGTTCCGCTTTGCGCTGCAAAAAGGCGATGTTGTTGTCGTCCGTTTCGGTTACTACATCGTCGATCCGGAAACCGCAAAAAAATTGGGGCTTGAGAAGACCGAAACAAGCCGCTTTATCGTTTTAACGCAAAAACGCTTTCGAATATGACGCGCTTCTTCCGATAGCGAAGTTTCGCTATACTTTAATCAAAGTAAAGGAGTCGGCATGAAGTTTCCATTTATCGTCGTATTGATCGTCATCTCTCTGACCCGTGCGGAGCAGATCGTTCCGCCTGAAGATAAAACCTACTATATCAGCGGTATCGCTTTCGATACGAAAACCTATTGCGCGGACTTTCACGAAGTTATCGCAAGACAAGCCGCAAAGATCCGTGCGCTTGAAGCGGAAGTGGCGCAACTGCGTCTTTGGCAGCAACAACATCTGAAAGAGAAGACAAAACCGGAGACATCGACAAACCGAAACTCTCAACCTGCAATCAAAACAAAAAGCAAAATCATTATTTCGGATAAGCCGCTATGAAGGGCTCGGAAGGAAGGGGATCCTTCCGTTACTAAAAAGGGGAAGTGACGCTCGGCGTAAAAAACAAGGAAGTTTACAAAAAGTTTCGGACAAGGAGTAAAACGAAATATTCCGAGCCGTCACCCTGAAAGAGACTGTCTCTTTCTTATTCGTAGTATAACCTTTGAACAATAACCGTTGGGAAATAAAGAGTTAACAAATAACTAACAACAACGGAAATCTTTTAAGGAATTTATATTGTTTTTGCTGTAAACTTACTCTCTCTGACAAAGAGGGAGATTCACTTATGCTATTACGATCTTTAGTAACTGTTCTATTTGCCATACTTTTCATATCCGGCTGCGGGAATGACACTTCAGTAACAACCAAAGAAAAAACACGGTCTGTCCCTCCTGCCGTTGAAGTACACACCCTCAAAAAAAACGCCTACCCCCTCTGGATCCACTTTACAGGCAAGACACAAGCCATAGACGAGGTCGATGTCATCTCCCGTGTTAAAGGAGAACTGCTCTCTACTCACTTCAAACCCGGACAGCAGGTGAAAAAGGGAGATCTTCTTTTCACAATAGACAAAAGCGAATATCAGGCTGCCTATGACCAGAAGTATGCCATCTTGCAAAAAGACAAAGCCTCCTACGCACTGGCAAAGGCCAATGTCGCACGCTACACTCCGCTGGTCAAAGAACAGCTTGCCCCGCGTGAAAAGCTCGATGAGCTCACCGCAACGCTCAAACAGCTTGAAGCGACCATCAGAGCCGATAAAGCGGCACTTCAAAATGCCAAGCTCAATCTGGAGTACTGCAACATCAAAGCCTCTATCGACGGACAGATAGGCAAACCGCTCATTCTCACGGGAAACCTTATCAAAGCCGGTGACGTACTGGCAAAGATCGTCCGAACCGACAGGCTCTATGTCAACTTCAACCCCAGTGCCCATGAAGTCGCGCTCATCAAACACTACAGCAAAAAGCGATACCCCGATGTCAAGGTCTCTCTGCGGGGGGATGGCAACATCACCCAACCCTTAAGAGGACAGATAGACTTCATCGACAATATCTCCAGCAGCTCCACGGGTACCGTTGCCATGCGTGCGGTCGTAGA